>VFSW01009323.1_pt1 | contig 14026 bp, 36 predicted proteins | sample 5358111 | NCBI WGS metagenome assembly VFSW01 (sample SAMN11554181, study PRJNA540505) | mine drainage metagenome | isolation source: sediment from site ElyBrook_90M | place: USA: Ely Copper Mine, Vershire, VT | collected 2017
GCGATATACGCGGCAGAAAAGTTCGTAGAGATGGCGGATTTGGCTTTAGGAAGGGCGGCGGCGTGTATACCGCCAACAATGCTGAGCATGGACCTAGAGAGGGCGCTGGAGGGCCTAGAGAAGCGCTTGGAGGAGATGTGAACAATGTAGTGTGCGCGGCCTGTGGGGCGCTGGGAGGGAATCATTTTAGGGGGTGTAAGAATGGGAAATGACACCGTTGAGCGGTATTTTATTGGGGCAGATAATTGTGGGCATAAATATTACGTGCCGGTGTCGCGGCGTTCCGAATTTTCTGTGTGGGCAGAACTTCCAGAGGATGATGAGCGGGGATGGGAAGCGCCTGAGTATGCGCATAGGATTGATGGGCTATTTACATTTACCGATCCGAGGTGTGAATAAATGAAACTGAAGGCACGTTCTCCAAGGATGATGCGGAGATTTGAATTTTGGATCGATGTGAAAACCGGATGGCCAATGGTCGGGTTTCTAGTGACGTTCAGGAATACGGATTATTGGTACGTATTTAACCTGCGCAAGTTTAGGATGGTGTGAGCGATGAGTCGCAAGTGGTGGCGCAAATGGAATTGGTACGGGTACCGCGAATATGCCAAAGGCCGATATTGGACCTTATGGATTATTCCGACACTAGAGATTACTTGGATTGGCGGTAATCGGAGTTTGCACTTTGACTTTAAGTTGCTCCTGTGGGGGTTCAAATTAAACACCTTTTGGAAGGATGACCCACCAATAGATAAAGTTCCGTTGTGGAATGAGGATGGGAGTGAGGTTGATGATTAGAATTCAGAATAATTCATCTGTGCAGGTAATTCCGCCCGATCCTGAAATCTTGAAAATAGCGCGGCTGTTCTTGGAAAAATACGAAGTCCTTTCCGAGAGAGATCGTAGCGCATATAGCAGGTTTATTTCCTGTCTCATGAACCCACCTTTGATTTGCAATGCGGAGACCAAATGAAAGCACATGAACTGCACCATCTGTTTTTCGATGAGTTGAAAATCTGCGGATGCGGAGTTCCCGAATCGGTAGGAATGTTGATACGCGATATTCTCGCAGCGCTTCCACCTTGGGAGTACGAGGGAGAACTGAAGAAACTATTGCCAACTGACGGGCTGTGCTACTTGGTGCTGGGAATACTTACCGACGCCGAACTGATTGAGCATGGAGGCAATATTATTGGGTCATGGTTGACTCCGCGAGGAGAAGACGTTCTGGAATCGCTGCGCAATGAATCGGCGGTAAACGAGAGGCTAGATAGTATTTTTAGATGCGACCATCAATCGCCAGAGGATTGCGAAACGTGCTATCCGAAGGAAGTAGGACAGCAATGATTACACGTCGCGGATTTTTCGGATTGCTTGGCGGGGTGCTGGCGGCTGAGGCGGGTAGGAAAATTTATGTCCTGCCGCCTTTAGGTGGATGGAAATACCATGGCGTCCTGATCACGCCGGGAGAGACGCAATTCTTCCTTCCGGAGAAGGATTGGAAATATCAATTCGCGTACAGGAATATTTTGACTGGTCACGTTTCGGATGCGACTCCAGACATTAAGCGCATCATGCACACCTTCGGCTACCCTGAGAATGACGTACTGGATATTTACCGGCAGGACAGCAAAGGCGCTTTTGAGTGGTATAGGACAGTGGAGGGGTATAAGGGATGAAAATTGCAATGCTAGCTTTACTGTTTATAACGCAATCAACTGTTCACAGCGGGAGGGCATTATTTAATGCCGACCAAACTTTTCCATATCCGATAATCTTCGTCCATAATTGCGCGCACGAGTATGTGCCGATATACGTGGATAAGGAATTAACGGTTAAACTCCCTAATCCATTCTTAGGTGAGCGCGATGGGTCATTTGCGTATTTCACATCAGTTCATCGCACGGAAACAGCAATCACTAAAGGAAACGAGTCAGTAATTATTTCTGATTGTCCTCCAGTGGAAAGGATTATGAGATGAGCGACAGCGCAAAAGCATATATCGTAGTCTTGGACGAAGATGAGAGTGAGGAGTCGTCCGAGCAAACGCGTAAGGCACTCCTCCATTTTCGCGGTGTGATTGATGTGAATCCGCACGTCCACGACATTGCGGACGTAATCGCAAAGAGCCGTGCAAGGCATGAAATGGCTACGGCAATTTACGAGTTCTTGAGCAACTGGAAGTAAGGGAGGGATAACTAATGGCGGAACCTTTGCGCGATTGGGAAGATTGGGTACTGATACAGGAACTGCGTTTCAGACTTAGGTTTGAACATGCAGGAAGTAATGCACCGATTGATATGCACAGTCAAATACTGTGTGAGGCGGTTGCGAGAATCCTAGAACGGTTGCCCGCAAAGGAAGATAAAAGCGATGCAGCACAAGTGTCCTAAGTGCGGCAGGCGTCTAGTTCTTGGCAAGGATGGAAAACTGAAGTGCCGTGGACGGCGTGGATGCGGATGGAGAGATAAATGAACCGAGATAAAATCGCACAAGCACGGAAGGAGGCCATCGAATTTATTCTTTGCGCGGATATCGTATTAGCGTTAATGGAAATTGGAATTGTTCCTAGTGCGATAACGAAGCCTTTGGGGGATCAGGGATTAAAATTAAGGCTGGCGCTTACGGAAATGCGCAAGGGGAAGTAAACTCTGCTGTGCTTTATGTTCCTTCGAATTCGGTGAAGGTATTTGAACTAAAGGGAGAGGGAGAGGGAAATGGAAGAGGATTTCAAGGTTATTGCAGTTGTCAAGTTTAATGACGACGAGGCGCTGGTTCTGAATCGTCCTATCGAAATGATCTACGAGGAAGACGGGCGGAGTTATGTAGGAACTGATGGACCGTTCAAGGACTTCTTGGCGTACGGTGGCTCGTCAGGAAATATGAAGGCGTTTGCGGGGCGGGAACTGAGCCTGACGATGAAGGATGGTTCGGTCAGGAAGATCAAAGACAACTGGTGGGCAACATGGAAGAAAGGATATAAGGATGTTGTCGTTAAGGATTTAGAAGGTCTGAAACGGTGCTACGTATTCAACTCTGCCCACATCACTCCTGAGGACTACGCTGCGCTGAGAGAGTCCTATACAGGCCCCGTATATCCCTACTGGGACTACGAAAAGATCATCAAGTACGACGATGAGCGCAAGTATTGGATTGGGAAATGCTTTGAAGCCCAAAAGAAGCTGGATACGAGGAACAAGCGCGACGCTTTAATATCCAATCTTCTTATGGGGAGGTCTACGCTCCTGCGGGCGCTAGAGCATACAAAGAACTGGCAACGCTTCATGGATCTTAAGTGTTCCTTAGAAGACAAGGATGGATTCTTGCACGGCCTAGATCATATCGGCCTATGGAAAGCCGCAATCAAAGAGGCTGAAAAAGAACCATCAGTCGATCTCTGTGAAGATGAACTTTTTGAAGTGAACGAGTGCCCTAGATGTTCCTCTATCTATGCATCCTATAAGGCGCGAAGGATCATGAAAGCCAAACTTGGAACCATCAACAGAATCCTTACGCGCATGGGAAATAATATGAGGAAGAGCGAATGAAAGACTTCCGCACACGATTCCGCGATTTTGATGATCCACGCCATCCTTTTCAGAAATGGTGGAAGGAGCATGGTCAGTTTATGTTTTCAGGCGGGGGCAGGAATCAAATGCTTTGGGCAGCTAGAGGTTGGATAGCGCGAGAGCAGATGATAGATGAGGTGGAAATAACTGGAGAATCAATGCACGAAAAACGACCGCATAGGAGATGGAGGGATGTACGATGAGCTTTTGGATCAAAGTTGACGTAGCCGAAAGTGGAATAGTCACTGTTAGGACCTATGATACCTATCCTAGCGGGGGACCTTGTAACCCTTTGCGTGAGCGAACTGGAGCAACGGTGAGCCAAGCGCTCCGTGCCTTGGCGGCAGCTATGGTATACGCGAAAGCTGAGACTGTGGGAGCAGAGAAGTAAGGTGCACGATGAAGGACATTGAGAAAGCAGCACACGTAGCACAAGGCAGCAGTGAAGGGAGGCGAGTGATGGCGCAGAGATACTCAATTACTTACAACAGCGAAGGGGATGCCCACCTGTACCCAACAGACAGTGGGGACTATGTGCTCTACGCAGACCACGAGCGCGAACTCGCAGCTAAGGATAAGGAGAATGAGCGGCTGAAAGCTCCAGTGAGCGAATCATGGCCAGGAATAGCAGATGCGAAAAAGGGATTTGACGCAGCCCATGCGAAGGAGGACCACAATGGCTGAGATAAGTAAAGAAAAGCAGATCGAGCAACTCCAGAAAGAAATGGCTCAAATAAAGGCCGAAATCGAAAATACCCGTTTCCGTCTACAAGAGACAATCGAATTCTTCCAGCGCCTTCTCGAATCAATACAGGTAAAGGAGAAGCCATGAAGTTCGCAATCGTGTTTCTGTTCGCAGCAACGTGCTTGGCACAGACGGTAAAACCTGCACTTCCGCAGGACCCGAAAGAACCTGGGCACGTTACCTTTGTTCTTTCTAAAGACACGGCGTTTTCGACATCACAACCTCAAGACTGTGGATGGTGGGGAGCACAAACTAATGGTTCACTTTGTGAATTACGGCTGATGTTCTCATCCACTACGCCTAAAGTCACATGCACGCCCATCACCGCGAACGCATCTGGCCAGCAGGAGATTGTCTGCACATGGCAAGCGCCGAAGCGAAGAAGGAGAATCCATGAGCTACGCCATAGGTTCTAGTATTCAATCTGAGATAGAAAGGATGCTTGCTGATCCTGACGCGCATAGGATAACGATAATGCATTACTGTTCTTTGGCCTATATCCGAGAAAGGCTCCGCAAACGAGAAGACGTACTAAGAAACAATGCGCATAATTACTTTGACAAAGAGCATGTAAAGTGAAATTATTATGCGCATGGGAAAGAATAAGTGAAACCATACTATGAAGAGTCTGGCATCCGCATATTTAACTGTGATTGGCGAGAGCTAGATGATGAAACGTTACGTTCCGATCTATTATGCTGCGATCCGCCCTATGGTCTGTCTGAGGCAAAAGGAAAGAATAAGAGCCGTACCAAACTTGCCAAAGCCAAGGACTACGGAGTAAGCAACTGGGACGATGAGCCGCCATCGGACTTTGATTTGATTCGGTTGAGAGATTTGACAAAATGGCAAATCATTTTTGGTGGAAACTATTTTGTCCTACCGCCTTCAAAGTGTTGGTTAGTGTGGGACAAAGTGAACTCAGGCGACTTTGCGGACGCGGAACTCGCGTGGACGAACTTAGACAAGGCGGTACGTATTTTTCACTACATGTGGAACGGAATGCTGAAAGAAAAGCCTGAGTTCAGGATGCATTGTACCCAGAAACCTCTTAGTTTGATGAAATGGTGTATTAGCCAAGCTCCTAAAGACGTTAGGACGCTAGTTGATCCTTTTATGGGGTCTGGTACGAGTCTTGTAGCAGCAAAGGAATTTGGCCTATCGTCGATTGGCTGCGAACGCGAGGAGAAGTATTGCGAATCGGCAGTTGTGAGATTACAGCAGGGGATTCTTGATTTTTCTTGACTTTCTTTCGTTGTTGCACACGGAGTCTAGTGTCTGTTTTTCGCTCTTCTTTCATATGGCAGGATTGACATAAGCAAATCAAATTATCCAGATGATTTGCTTCTTCAATGAAGATGAATAGACGGAAAGGTATTATGTGATGAACGGGAATAGAATCACCGATGTATCTGTTGCATTTAGCACATTTGCCGCCATCGCGTTCAATCGCAGATTTTCTAGCAACGAGCCACCCCTTTCCCCTGTAAGTAGTTATTCCTCCTACCCACTGCGGGGAATTTTCACCCGAGAAGTGTTTCTTCATGTACGCGCTATGGCATGGTTTGCTGCAAAAACGCAAACCCCATTTGCTTTTATTTTGTTTTTCTATCCATGGTTTAATTCCAAATTTGATACCACACTCACAGCACTCAAATTCAATATCGTCAACGCGGTTCATCTCGCGCACTTGGTCGGATGTGAAAGCATTGGCTGGTCGGAGTCCTTGCCTAAACTTGTTACCTTTCATGAAATCATAGGACATTCCTTTAGAGCGGCATTCCCATGAACAAAAACGCACTGAGTGTTCCCGATACTTAGGTATGCTAAATGTTTGTTTGCAGCTTTCACACTGTTTTTCTACCATGCGAGTATTTTATCATTTGCTAGGCTTGAATAGTAGTGCTTTCAATGGGAGGAAATGTGACGTTTTCACGTAATTGGTTGGAACAATCAGATGAAGCAAAGAAACAAGGTGTATGCCATACTGAAGAGGAATGTAAACTGATGTACTCAGAGATTCCTCAAGAGCAAAAAGATGCGGCAATCAAGATATTTAGGGAGAGTGATTATGCATCGTCGTTTTCTGAGATAAGAAAAGCGATAGATGCTGACCCTGAAGGATGGAATATCCCTTATCACAGTTTTTGGGGGATGGGAGTAAGGAATTTTTTCAGGGAGCACGGTTTTGGCGAGAAGGAATTTGGGATCGACAATATGGACTGCATCTATGTGTATCTCGTGGAAGACGCGGTCAAATAAAAGGTAAGGAATGGGAGAGACAACCAATGTACTCGAAGGTTATGACTGTAACGCCGCAGGAAGCGGCTACGTGGTTGAATACCAAGAACAGCAGGAACCGTCCAATCTCAGAAAATGCAGTTGCAAAATACGCCCAAGAGATGAAACAACACAGATGGCGTTTGAATGCCCAAGGGTTGATTTTCGGGTCCAGTGGGAATTTACTCAACGGGCAGCACCGTCTTCTTGCCTGCATTCGTTCTAATACGCCATTTGAAACGCTCGTGACATGGGGCGTGGACGATGCGGCTTTTGATACTATTGACGATTGCAATACGCGGTCGCTTGCTGATGTTTTGCACATCAAGGGAGAGACGGGATCTAGGTTCCTTGCTGCGGGAGTAAGGTTCTTATGGGAGTACGCGACAGGGCAGATTGAGACGAAGGATCTAAGACATGGACAGATTGCCACAAAGCCACTACTAGAGGCTACCCTAGACAAGCACAGGAAGATTACTACCTCGGTTAAGTTCTATCTTATGATCAAGGCTCGTCCCGGTGGTCTATTGATTCCTGCGGCGATGGCGGTAGGATTGCATTATCTTTTTACCCTTGTCGATGAGAAGAAAGCGGACGAATTCTTTTCTCGTCTTCAATCTGGCCTAGAACTTACGGAAGACAACCCTGTTTATATCCTTCGCAATAGGTTGATTGCTGGCCAAAAGGAGGCTTCTACGAAACTCACTCGCTCGGCAATGTTCTATTACGTAGTTACCGCATGGAATGCGTATGTGAGTGGTACCTACATGAAGCGCCTTGTCTTTAACGCTGACACTCCAGTCCCGGACATTGAAGGAATTCCGAAGAAACTATTCAAGGACTTGCTATGAAACGTTGCCCTAAGTGTAACAGCCCGCAGCCCCATCTCCATCCCGCAGTCCAATGGGAAGGCGAAGTCCAACCGTGTGAACATCCATGGCACGCAACGACAGAGCAAGGACGTAGGGCCTTGAGGATGGCAAAGGAGAAGTGATATGGAACGTCTTGTGACTAAAGATGAATGGAAAGTAATGACTCCGTATGCTAAAGGGTATGTATTGTATATGCAAGAAGAATTACCAAAAAGCGAACTGAAAGGTTTAACTAATCCTTATTTTCCAAATTCAAAAGAGAGTGAGGATTTTGAAGCAGGTAGTTTTAAAGCTATGCTTGATGTTCAGGATGGTGAAGAATAATGGAAAATAAGCGATTCGATCCATATGCACCAGAGACGTGGGAATGGTCAGATGAAGGCTCTCTGGGCCATTGCCGCGTTGTATCGCGAGAGGATTACGATAAACTTCTTGAAATGTATCGCTCATTGCGTAAGCAGTACAACGAAGATATGCGTGATGCCGCTCGTGATGCGAGAGATGCAGTTGCTGAAGCACGATTGGAAGCGCGACAAGGGGAGGATTATGGCTCTTACTAAGGAACAGCTTCACATCCTTCAGCACGCGCTAGGAGTAGACGGATTTGGCCTTGGCGAGCAGTATAGGAATCATTACGTGGGAGGCGCTGAGGAATGTCGTCCACTCGTAGCGATAGGCTACATGACAGAGCATAAAGCGAGCGAGATCACTGGTGGTGATCCGTTGTTTACTGTGACAGAAGCAGGGAAAAAGGCAGTTAAGGATGAAAGTCCTAAACCTCCAAAAATAACTAGAAGCCAGCAGCGGATGATGGACTATCGAGACTTCGCGGATGCTTATGACTGTTCATTCAAGGACTTCCTAAAGATCGAGAAAACGGACTGGTATAAGCGGATTAAGGAAGGACTGCCAGCATGAGTGAAGAAGTAGAGCAAAAGAAAATGGACGTAATCCTGTCGGCGATACCTTGGCGGTGCTTTCACTGCGACTTCATCACGAATGACGAAGAAGAAGCGAGAGCGCATTTTGGTGACTGTGACGATGCCAGTGATTTCACTCCTTTGTGCAAATGGTGGTCGAATATGGACGATCAGGAGCGCAAAGAACAGTTTCAAGTACTTCTTCAAGAATTGAACAGCGAACGCGATGACAACATGAAGTTACGCGACGAGAACGAGGCGCTAGAATATAAAGTTCACTCACAAGAGAGTGCTATTAAATCTTATAAGCCATTCCGTGAATGTCGTTCGATCAATGAGATATTCTGCCTATACGATTCGATGGAGGGCCGTGTGCTGGCCGCTGAGGAACGAGAGAGAGTGCTTGTAGAGGCAGTGAACGACTCTGGATTCAAAGTAATGCTCACCGACGACGGCAAGACGTTCCTGAAGTTGGATGTGGCGCAAATCGGGGTTCCGCAAGGATGATCACTAAGGTCTACAATATTGATGAATACCGAATAGAGATAAATGGAGACAATCACGGTATCCGATTCTCGACGGACAAGGGTTGTCCTCATCTGCACTTATACTTTGACGAGAATGGACAGACGGTAGAATGTCAGGATTGTAAGAAGCAAGTAACGGCATGGTGGGCACTGATAGCAATGGCACGAAGGTTAGATATACAGCGTAAGAAAATAGATGCGGAGCGCAAGCAGATAGAAGAAGAAAAGGTTAGGAATCTAACGCATAAGGCGGCAATTGCAGTAGAGAAAGCATGGAGACGCCGAAAGTACATTCCTACTTGTCATCACTGTAGAAAACCAATCAATCCTGCAGACGGATTTGGATCGATGGGAGGAGTAAACAAAGATTATTATGGTAAGCAAGCACTTCCATTGCAGATGAGACCAGTTCTGGAGATAGTAGATCCATCGGGAGAGATGAAATGAGCAAAGAAACAGTAGTGATGTACGACAGTTCTGAAGCTGCCACCAAGGTTGATATGCCGGGCTGGAAGTCGAGATTAGAACACTTTTACCCAGGCGATAACCCAAGCAGCGAACATGGAGCGCGGTGGAGTGGATGTACGCACATGACATGTGAGTGCGGAAACGTGTACGAGAAAGGACGTGTACGCTGCCAATCATGCCAAGCAAAGATTGATGCGGAAAAGTATTACGCGCTACCATTGGTTGAATGGGATGAGGTAACTCCAGTAAGCGATAGGGACAAGTATTGGTTCGACAAAGACTCGCTGATGGATGATATGTATTGGGTCATGGATGACGCCAATAAACGCGGGGAAGAACCCGTAATGCATCTTGTTCTTTGCGAACCACAATATCTCCATTTGCTAGACTATGACAATTGGGTTGATGATCTTCCAGAGGACGGAGAACTTCCTGATGCTGTTATAGAAGCCATTGACGTATTTAACGAACTGCTCAAGAATCAAGGTCCATCGTGCTGGTATCCGGGCAAGCACAGGATAGACGTTGACGCTCTATGGAAAGAACTTAAAGTTGAATTGGAAACTAAGAAAATGCAAGGATAGCGATTCGCGGAAGGAATAAACAAATATGACTGAAGCCGAAGAGACGGAACTCGAAAAAGCAAAAGAGTATTTATTTTACTGGAAGCGCCAGTTGCGTCTGGATCATATCGACTTTGAAATTGATTTATTGCGCAAGGAGGAAAACGATACCTTAGCACAATGCTGCGTCGCATTTGCTCATCACCGTCAAAAGATCCATATACGCCATCCAGGAGATCGGACAGAGAGGGACAAACAAGACTTTAGACGTGATCTTGAAGTCGCTATCGTTCACGAACTCCTGCATACAAAGGAAGCGACGTGGAGAGATCATCCTGCCATTGATGAACCATTCAAAAAGGACAAATGGCTTGTGCAACTGCATGAAGATTCTCTGGACGCAACCGCTGAAGCGTTGGTCCGAGTAAGGCGCGGAATGACAAGGTAACATTGCGCTTGACGGAGCGCACGATTAGGGATATGGTGAGGGAGATGACAACCAAGCTAGAGAAAATGATTGAACTCGAAGATTTGATTGAGGAAGAGGCTAAAAAGCGTTTTCCTGCGATGGACCCTAAGTGGTTCACCAATCGTCACATGGAAAGACTTGAAGAGAACTCGCGGCAGACAGCAAAAATATTGATGTTGATGCGGCCAGAAATACTTAGAGTTTTGTTGAAAAAGGAGAGATAGAATATGGGCAGGCCAAAGCGCGATCCTAGCGCAAAAGATGAAATGATAAAAATTGCCAAGGATTGGTCTAAGTTTCGTCAGGACAATAACTTGAGCCAAAAACTTCTGGCAGAAGTCATAGGAATTTCTCGACGCACTGTGCAGAACATCGAGGCGGGAATAATTATTCCGCAAAAGCGAACAATTGACGCATTCAACAGCCTGAGAGCAAAGTACCTTGCAGAAGGCAAATAACTGAAAAACAAGGAGATGTAAATGTCAGACACAAATTATACAAATCCGCTCTCAGGAACCGAAGTGATTGCGGACGTGTTGGGACAAGTCCGACGCAGGTTGTCAACTGATTGCAATTTGAGAGCTACGGACGGATATTCAGGCGGATATTCTGGACAGGTAACGATCAAGTTGAGCCTTAACGCTGTGCGCAGCACTCCTGTTGAAATGACAATTCCCATCTCTCAGTCTCCGAATGTCCAAGCTCCTTCCGCAGATTCATTTAGCGCGGATGAACTTGAGCCGATTGAGGTAGACGAGAAGATTTCCATTCCCGTCGAGGAAAACCTTGTCGCAGTTCGCGATAGGATAAACGAAAACTCAGAAAAGTCAATTGAGGCGGATACCGAACCAGTGACGGAAGAGAACGTAGAGTCCGACGGTACGGAATCTGCAATACGAGCGAAGAGGAAGTATACTCGTCGTGCTGCACTTGCTGGAGCAGTGACCGAATAAGTTCTGGCGTACCACTCGTCAGGAATCCGCTGCTCCGTAAAGGTGGAACCCTAGCTCTGAGTGCATAGATGCCTGTGTAACTAGGGAAGCAGCGGAAAGGGATTATCTTATGGATGTTCAGTTTAAGTGTCCGCGTCGCGAAGAGAGCCATTTCGGATCGTCACCAGCATTTGCTCGGGATAATGATTACGACCCTTCTGATGATACCTGTAGCTATTGTGGATCATTAAACCCCGACACATTGATGATTCGGCTTGAGTCCGGAGACGTATTGCTTGGATCTACCGATAAAAACTACAAAGTTTACGTAGAGAATAATGGTGGAAAACTATTTAAGCAATCCTTTCGGGACTGTCCTAAAGACAAAGAAATGACGGGATCGGCGGGAAACAAATATATGGTCAGTAGTTGCGAAGGACCACGTACATGTACGCATTGGGTAACCCGAGAAACATCTGGTTGTAAATTCTACTTTCAGCATTTTAGTGTAGAACAAAAGACACGATTCATTGAGTTATTGAACCAGAAACGAATTAAGTTTCAGGGAGGATACTCATTTTATGTCCTTCCGTTTTTTATTGAGAGGAAGTCCGAATGACCGAAGAGAAAAAGCTAGCGGAGTGTGAGCGTATATGCCGTCCTCACTATTCTAAAGAAAGCGGACTGCATAGCTGCGCTCCTGTGATTTGTCCTATTCAGGATGATCTTTGGAAGAATCCAAAGCGAAAGGTAGAACGATGAACTGGTTTCGCAAGTGGAGACACAAGAGATTCCTAGCGAAGCAGGGTCTTTGCCCAAAGCATTTGGTACGAAAGACTTCTTCTGGAGAGCGTATAGAGAAGATCATGCAAGACGCTGGCGTTGATGTACATGGGATGTTTATCGCTTCGCTTTTATTTGCTGACACTACCTGTGAACTATGTGATATAGAGAAAGAAGAACGTAGGAAGAAGAGAATTCAAGAAGCTATAGAGGTGGTCAGCAAATGATAGAGGAACTTGAAGAGCGTCTTGTTTTAGCATTTGAATCTATTGCTGTGTCTCTCAAAGGGATCAAGGATGAAATCCAAGGTGCAGGAAATCGGTACTGGCCAAGGTCGCAAGGACAAAGAGAAGCAGTCGTCACCCGCGTTGAATCCAGCGACGAACGATCAAGAAAACTCCAAGGTGCTCGACGGCGAACTATTGCCGAAGTCATCGACCCAAACGCAGAGGAAGAAGTCGATGAGTTCATTGGAGAACGAACCAGACAGTGGCTCAGAGATCATCCTCGACAAAAAGCCAACGCGGAAGTCGAAGATGCCGGTTCCGAAACTCCCATCGTTGGAGAAAAGGGCAAGCCAAGCACTGAAGAGACTGAAGGTTGATCCAGAAGAGTTAGAGTCGGCTCCCCAAATCACCCCACTGCTCAAGAACGCCGAGGGCGGACTGAAATCCGTTCTCGGCGCTATGCGTTTTGCGTCTCAAGACGAAGTAATCTCAGCTTTCCTAGAGAAATACGATTCGATTCCTATTGGCGACCGAGATAGGATTCCATGGGAGGCAATAGCGATTGCCGCAGGAGTAAACCTGAATCACCTGCTTGGATCAATCACTTTGGCGCTTGCTTCTCACTCGGCCAACGTAAGCAGGATTATTGCAGTCACAAACCATCCTAAGATTACAAAGGCACGAGTCAACTTCGGCCTGAAGGCGGGAGGGGAGCGCGACAGGACACAACTGGATATCATGGTTGGCGCATTACCTTCAGCAAAAGGACCGACGTTCATCGGTAAAGCTGTTTTTGGTTCACCAACTCAATCAGCAAAAGATGCAGACGATGACGACGCGCCGACAATTGATGCGCCATCTTCTGATGGGTTTGATGATCTGTTTCCAAGTCCTAACGAAACACAAAACAAACTTGTTCCTATTCGACAGAGATTACTGGAGAGCTAGGCCGTGGAAGAACATTATGCTGACGATGATGTAATCCTCCCTTGTATTGCTTTGCCTAACCCATGCCCAATCAGGGTTGATATACATGAGGATCGTATTCGTCTGTTTATAGGCCAGAGAGATTGGGAATGGATTAGGGGATGCCCAGACGTAAGCGCCTGCGGAGTATTTCATGATCCTCCAATTCCCTTATCACCTGATGATCCAGAGGACGGGGACTGATGAGCGAGCCTACATTTGAAGAACTGATGAGTACAGAAGTGGAAGCGGATGAGGACTTGGAAGCTGGAGCTAAGTTAGTTGCCCACGATCTATTCCTACGCCTCCAAGGAACGTTCTCAGCCCCGGCATACATTACCCTAGAAGAGGTCCGAGACGCCACAGGATTCGACGGCAAAAGGACTGCAGATGCAATCGCTATCAGTCTTTATCGTTCAAGGGGTAAAGCTATCTATGGATTTGAAATGAAAGTGTCACGCGCAGACTGGCTGAAGGAATTGAGACAGCCGGAAAAAGCGGAATCCATCATGCGCTATTGCAATTATTGGGCATTGGTAGTACCTGATAAGAGCATAGTAAAAGAAGGCGAACTTCCGCCTAGTTGGGGAATGTATGTCGCGCAGAAGAATAGATTAAAATGTGTTGTCCCGTGCCCGAAACTAGATCCACTTCCTATTAGCATCACGATGTTACCGGCACTCGCATACGCGATGAACCAAAGCC
>VFSW01009324.1_pt1 | contig 14026 bp, 7 predicted proteins | sample 5358111 | NCBI WGS metagenome assembly VFSW01 (sample SAMN11554181, study PRJNA540505) | mine drainage metagenome | isolation source: sediment from site ElyBrook_90M | place: USA: Ely Copper Mine, Vershire, VT | collected 2017
CTTCCATGCCCTGCAGCGGTGCCGAGGTCGACGGCACATACGTTTCCATCGTCGCGTCAATGTGCGTGAATCCGGTGCAGATGCCGCCGGGTAACGCCGCGCAGTTTCCCGCGTCGTAGAACGCCTGCACGTTGTAGCCAGCACCGCTCGATACCAACTCCACCGATCCGCCACTGAGCGACGGCGTGGCATTCCCCCACGTCGAGCTGTTCGTGCCCGTGGTTTATCCCCCGCAACAGGAGCCGCCCTGCGTCGTCCAATCTGCGCTTGGCTGCAATTGGATGTTCGGAAGCAACGCTGCCGAGGACTGATTGCCAATGCCGTTAATAGTCATGGTGCCGATGGATTGGCCCGGAACGCCGTTCATATGGTTGCTGTCGTAGCTTTGGTTTGGGACGCCATTCAGAGATTGAGCCCCGCAACCCATAGACAGCAGTGCGAACAGGAGCACCAGCAGGCTACGGCGCAACATTGATCGCCCCCGTTCCCATCGCCACCAGCGTGGTGCCGTTGAAGCTGTGGAACGTCTGCATGGAGCACGTGCTGGCCGTGGTGCCAATCGTCATGCCGCCATGCATACCAGCTGGCCACGCGAAGGTATAAGGTCCGCCGCTGGCTGGCTGGCAAATCTGCGCGTTGACATCGGTTCCCGCGACGATCCCGCTCACCGTCGCCGTCGCATTCGCGCTCAGGGTAATCGTGAAATCCCGATGGGCTGCGTTGATCGCTGGCGATGCACCGGAAAGCGTGACTACCGTGCCTGCATATTGGGGGGCTGTGACTGGGGCACCAAAAATAATGCTTGTGGGGACGTAGCCCGAACGGTTGACCGTCAGCCAGTTATTCGCCGAGCTGCCAGAATCGTTCACCGCGCGCGCTTGCATCTGACCCGTCGCACCGCTGGCGAACATATCCCAAATCTTTTCATCGGTTCCGGCGGCAGTATCGTCCCATCCGTAGGAGACCGCTCCGGGATAGGACACATAAACTGCCGAGTTCTGTCCCGCCGATCCCGATCCAGTGGCAATCAAAATCCCTTCAACTGGGAAAAACGCACCGCTCAGGAGTTGGTAAGGAGCTGTGACTTGAGCCTGGAAATTGTTGCCGTAAAGATCGGCTTGGACGTTTCCGGTGCCAAGACTCAGCCCGTAGCTCGCCAGTGCGGTGCCTCCATAAATAGAACTGCTGCACCCAGAGACAATTACTCCAGTATCGTTTGTGATGGAAATGGTCGGGTGGGTGTTGGATGCGTCCGTCGCGTTCGGGTTCACAAAGTTGCAGGAAAAAATATGCGTGCTGGTCGAGCCGGTATCGACAATCGAAGTCGATCCAGTGGCGTAAGTATTGATCGGCCCGATGCTGGTTGCCACGTCGCCATTCAGGTTGATGTCGTTGGTCTTGTTGGAATTGAAGGTGCCCGACACGCTGGCATTGTTCACGTTGCGCAGATCGATGGCAACCACGCCCGTCCCGTTGTCGAAGATGCCGCTGAAGTGAAGCGCCTGATAATTGCTGGTGTTGTCGCCATAGATCAGAACTTCCGTCGTGCCCGCATAGCCGCGCAGATCGTCGGCCAGAATGTCGTTGGCTGCTGTGTCGCCGGAGGCGTGATCCGAAGAAATGCCGTAGGCGGTGCCTGAGTCGAAGGTATTGTGGCTTAAATCCAGGCCGCCGCCGTTCGCCACGTGAATCGCGTTGTTGTTCCATGCGAACCAGTTCCAGTTGATGTGCGCATCGAAGACGCCATGCGGCTGCGTGGTGTCGCGTCCGGCCAGCAGGATCGCAGGCATCGATGTGGCTCCCGTGTTGATGAAGACCAAGTGATCCATCTCGACGTTGTCCGCGACCACGTCGAAAGCGCCGCCAGTCAGGGCGGTCCCCGCCTGGATGATGCTGCCCAGCACGCCCGATTGCTCGGTTCCATGAATGGCGATGTTGGTGCCATAGGGCAGCGTCACCTCATGGCTAAAGGTGTAGACGCCCGGAGGCACAACGATGGTGCCCATGTGATGTACGAGAATCGTGTCTACCGGCCCGTTGGCGACAATGTCCGCAATCGCGTTCGAGAAGCAGGTATCGTCCAGCGTTCCCGGCGTCGTGCACCATTGGTTCGCGTAGTGGACATTGTTCAGCAGCGGCGTCTTTACCGAGGTGGTTGTGGTCAGTGACGTCAGACCCAGACTGGGTTCGACCTGAATCACGCCGCCCGATCCGCAATTGATCGTTGTCCCGTCACAGATCACGCCGCCCAGAATCGTATTGGTGGCCACCGGAATCAATGCAGGCAACAGCGCCGTCGTCGAAACCGGAGTGGTATTCAGCGCCGCCACAATCGCGGTCGACGTTGTAGGCCCACCACCGCCCGCACTGTATTGCTGGGTCGCCGGATTGCAATTATAAAATCCGGCGTTCGCTCCCGTGTCCACATAGATCAGCGGCCATCGCTGCGCCGTGCAGCTGGCTGGCAGACTATGCAGCACCACCACCGAGGTTTGCGCCGGCGTCTGCGCCTGGGCGCGAGCGCCGCCCACAATCGCCAGCCAGCCAATCGCCGCCAGCAACCACTTGACCGTCCGAGTCCTTTTCATCGTTCGATTTTCCTTTCGCGCTTAATTGAAGATCGTGTAGCTGTAGCAGGCTGGGTTCGTCGCCGGCGCCGCGCCCACGGTCACCGTGAAGCTGGTTCCCGCAGCCCTCGCCGTCACTTGCGGAGCCGCATAGGTGGTATTGCAGGTGACGCCCAACCTGCTCCCAAGGCTGCTATCGAACGTCAGCTGAATTTGCGAATTTGCCGTGACCGCCGTGGTGTCGACCACCACCGTCGTCGCCGCGGCCGCAACCGCGACGGAGCCCGACGCACTCGATCCGCACACCGCCGGGTTCCCCGCGCTGGAACAATTTGTCAAGGTACCGTAACTCGGCGCGGTAAATCCGACCCGGGCCGTTACCTGCGTCGGAAACACGTCCAGCAGATGCGTCACCGTCCCCGTGTTGCCGATGTCGTAGAAGCTGACGCCGCCGCCAGAACCCGCCTGACGATTGCTGAAGAGGTCGATCTCGCCAAAGCTGCCGGAATAATCCCACTCCAGAAGCGCCAACCCAGAGTTTTCTAAATAGGTGGGTGCAGTGGTAGATGCATTGGGATTGACGATCAGGCCGCCCGGAGCCTGGCCGAATTGCGTGCTCACGTATGGATTGACCGACGTGTTCGGCAGTGTCCGGTTCAGCGGGACAAGATATCCCAAACCCTCGTTGAAGTAGGCTCCATAGGTTCCCGTGCCGCTGTCGGTCGGTGTGTTGGCCGCCCGCACCGCATTGATCTGCACATCGACGGCAGGAGCGGCGACGGCGATGCCTTCCACTTGCCCGTAATTGATGTCAGTCTGGTTTCCCTTGAAGGAGGAAGCGGTCGCGCCCAAAACATTGCTGTAGATGTTCGACGCTCCGGTGTCCAAGATATCGAGGTTCGCCGCGCCCTCCATATCCAAGCCACTGATCGTGATCTTGAAGCCCCCGTTGACCAGGTTCGCGGTAGCCGTGGAACCGCTGGTTCCATTCGCTTCGCTCGTTCCGCCCTCAAACGTCATGTTCTGGGCATTCGAGATTTCGATACCGCTGGTCGCATGGCCCTCGGAAAGAGGATCGGTCACAGTAGCGGCTGTCGTCTCGTGGCTAGCGTCTTCTCCATCGAAACACAGGCCGTTCGGAGAGGAGGTTCCCGGCAACCCAAAGAAGCTCGCGTCGCCGCTAGAACTATGGATATTGTCCAGATTGTCCACCACCGCGAATTTACTCTCGTAATCGCAGGTCGCCGATCCCCACAGGCTCAGGTTGCGGAACTGGCTGTGATGCGTGCCGTCCACCAGCATGGCGTAGGGCGAGTAAGAATTGCCCACAATCGCCATGTCGCTGACTGAATCGCCGTAGTTGTAGACGGTCGCTGGCGTGGGCGAATCTAGCTCCAACACGCCGCCAGGATTCACGCCGCCTGGGTCTTTCAGCGCGGTCGTGCCGGTATAGATCAATTGAGAGTTGCCCATCCCCGCGCCTTGCATGTGGAAGAAATTGGAGTGGACATACCATTGCGCGGTCGTATCGATCTTTCCCGGACCCCAGATAAAGTTGACCGGCTTGCTGCCCAGCGCTGCCCACGGATTGACGCTGCAGGAAGCGGGAGACGCTGTCCCCAATTGCAGGTTGATCGTCCCACCAGTCGAGGGCAGCGCGTTGACGGCAGCTTGAATCTGCACGCAGACATCCGTCCCGGTATATTGCAGCGGATAGTACGTGCCATTGGCGATGGCCGTAGCAATACTCCCCTTCGTCGATCCTGGCACGGCCCCGAGAGGCGCATAGCTCGGAGTCTGTCCCATTCCCATCCCCACCAGCATTCCAATCAGGCACAATACATACATCGTCCGCTTCATTTGCTCTCCTTTTAGCTGAACAGCAGGACCGTGATCGGCCCGTTCGTCGGCGCATTGACAAATCCAATTTGCCAGGTGGTTCCGGCCACAAAGGTCACCGCATAATCCGTCGTGGGCGTCTGATAGATGCCGCCCGCAAACACCTGCACCACCGGCGTCGGCGTGGCCGCGGCCACAAAGGTAAACAGTTTGTTGGTGCCATCGATCGTGCCCGCAGCGCCCTGCGCCGTTGGCACCGCCCCGGCTCCCGCTCCAGTCAAAGGAATCATCAGCGGACTGCCTCCAGCGTCGAAGCCAAGCAGGTTGCCCGCCCGCAGCCCAGGTTCCGGCAGCACCAGCGTTCCCGGCGGCTCGACCAGGCCAACCGACATCGTGCGCCCCAGCTGCTGCAACACCTGCTGCAGCAGGATGGTCAGGGTATCGAGCGCCGCGTTAATCACGTCCGGATAAAAGCCGCCGCCGTTCGCCAGGTCGAGCCCCTGCAACGCCGCCATGGCGGAGGTAATAATCAGCGCCGTGTCAACCCCGGAACCCGCCGCCGTGTTCGCCGTCAAGGTGATCGAGCCGCCCGGCGACGTGTCCTGATCCGCGTTCAGCACCACCGTGTAGTCCGTCGTCAGAGTGAGCACGGTATAGGCGCCCGTATCGCTGTTGAGCACCGTGACATACAGATCGTTCTCGCTGAAAACCTTAAAGGAAAATGGGAAGGTCGGCGTCGGGCCGCCCCACTCATACGGTCCCGCAATGCGGGAAGTCGAGCTGATTGTCATTGCACACTCCTCAAGTTCTGTGCTATCCTGTTGCCCGCATTACCGGGAGAACCCTCTATGACCGATAAACGATGCCCGCAACTGCTTTTCCTGCTCACTGCCTGTTCCCTACTTGCCGCGCCTTTGCTGGCGCAGACCACCGAGACCGACCTCATCCCCGGATACGGGGGCACCTACACGGCATCCACCTACGGCTCCGACGGCTCGCTTGCCACGAGCGACATCCTTCCCGGCTACGGCGGAACGTATACGGCCTACACGACGAACCTCATCCCTGCGCACCCAGCGTTCACGCCAGAGACGTACACCCCAGTCCCGCTGCCAGCTTCGGCTTTCGATTCCCCTTCACAAGACAACGCCACTGGGCCGAGCGTCGCCCCGTTTTCCGCGGACGCCGATTACACCACCGTCATTGATGCCGGGCGCCGCGCCGCGCAGGAAATCAATGCAGCCTACTCGATGCCCGAGCGCCTCGGCTACGTCCAGCCCATGAACTACGCCACACACCCGCACGGAGGCCGTCCCACTCGCGTCACGACGCGGCGCGCTGCGAGCAGACAAATCTCCATTGTGAAGCTCCCGTGCAGCAAAGCGGCCGTCGACGCCTGGTTCAAAGCCGACGCGCAGCTTATGGCCAGCAACGCCCGTTCCGGCGAAATGCGTTCCATGCGTCCGCTTACTTGTGGCCACCTCCAACCACAGCGCCCATGATCGTCGGATTCTCAATCTTGCCCTGGCTGGCGCGGTGCACATACCGCGCCGTCTGCGCTGCCTGGTTCGTTCCCGGGACTCCAGTTACATCGCCGCCGAACTGCAGCGCGTTGATTCCGAGCCCCGTCCAATCTTTGTCTTCCTTATTGCTGGTCGCGCCCTTCAGCACGTCGACGCCGCGCTTCAGGAAGCTTTCCGCCATCGTCGGCGTCCCATACTCAAACTGCGACAGGATGTTTCTCACCCAGGGAATCGTGCTGCCGGTGAACAGCAGCGAGCGCGTAATCGCCCACTCCGCCGGGTTCTCATCTTTCTTCGGTCCATTGCCGGTCGCGAGCGAACCTTGCAGCGCCGGCAGAATCAGCCCAGCGATCGCACCGGCCGTCAGAATCTTCCCCGCTCCCACCACATCGCCGACCCGGTAGCGCTGCATCGTCCGATCGCCGATATCGTGGCGCATGATGTTGTATCGCAGGTTCTCGAATCCGAACATCGTCGTCGCCCACCTCGTCAGCATGTCCTGGCTGCGCATGATCGGAGCCTGGTCGCCCGTATCGCCCACACCCAAAGCCATCCGCACCGCAGCATCCGCATCGTGCACCGCGAGTGCGTGCGACTCGGATTCGGGCAGCATTGGATCCTTCAGTAGGGATTCTCGATACACCGAGTTCCACAACGGAAACGACCAAATGTGATCGTTGTACTTATAGGCCGCCATGCCCAGGCGGCCCACCTGTGCACCAATGCTTTTCTTATTGGCAATATCGCGGATCGCCGTGTTGTAATCGCGTCCCAGATCCTCGCCGCGGAACCGCATCACATTCGGCGACAGCTCGCGAATCGCTTCCGTCGTCCCAGCCGGGTCCTTCCAGAAATCCAGTAGCGCGCGGCCGTACGACGCCTTCTTCGTGTACAGAAACACCGTTGGCAAGTGGCTGATCTGCTCCAACCCGGTCGACACCTTGAACGTCAATCCCGCGCGGATCAGGTTCGAGCGCACCTTCTCGATCCATGGCCGCGGATCATTCGCGCCCCGATCGAGCGTTCCATTGCGATCGTTCACCACCGCGCGCAGCCACGGCATCATGGACTGCTCGTACGTCGGCCCAACGGTCTCACGCAGTGTCTGCCGCACTTCCGGATCCAGCAGAAACTTATTCGCCGCCTGCATAAACTCGCGGTGCGTGATGTCCTTGATCGCCTTCGTCAAGTGGCTCGACAGCACGCGCTCGTAATCGAACAGCAGCGGACCGCCGAAGCCCGTGCGCTCCTTGGTATACCCGCGCGAGGTGGTGGCGCGTCCGTAACCTTTTTCCATCAGGTTCGCTGCAGACTTGATCGCATCTTCCTGATAGCCCTTCAAGGAATACGCCGGGTCGATTTGGATCGGATAGTAGCCGCCGGAAACGTTCTTTTCCGTGCCGTCGTCGTAATGAACAGTGAACGGTTCCACCTTCACCATCGTCGGAGGCAATCCGGTCTGCCGCTTCTCTAGCTTCTCCATGCGCTCGCCAATTGGCTTCAGTGCATCCCACAGGTCCTGCACGAAGTCCCACTGGTCTGGCGTCACCATCTTGGCGATCTCCGGGATCGCCGCCGGGTCCCATCCATGAAAGCTGAACGAGCGCCGCAGCCGGTCCAGGTTGCCCGCGTTGCCAAGGTTCATCGCCATCGAGACCAGGTCCTTGCGGTTCACTGTCTCGCTCGTCGGGATGCCGTCGACCATCACCTTGTCCAGCATCCGTAGCCCGCTCTTCTCGGTCTGCCGATCCATGGCGTCCAGAATCTTGCTGGTCACCTGCTCCGCCAGCGCGTGCTCATCTCCCTTAGCGTCCTGATAGGGGTTCCAGAGATTGTCGTGCCACGGTCCGCGCGTGCCACCGTCCAGCTTATTGATCAGGAACTCCATGCGCGTGTTGTCCACGTCGACGCCGCGGACGATCTTCGCTGCCCATTTCCCTGCGTAATCCTTTTCCAGCACCGGCACAGGCTTCGATGGCAACTTCTCTCGCGCCGTATTCACCAGCGCCGTGCGCCGCTCGGCGAAATCCTCCATCTTCCCGTTGATGTAGACCTTGTACTGCATCTGCGCCAGGTGGCGAATGTTCTGCAGTGCATCGTGCAGCTGCTGCACTTCGGACAGCGGCACGCTGCGATAGTCTTTGATGTCGCTGCCATTCAGGATGCCGGGCGTGATCGCCGGCTCATACATGTCGCCATACATCTCGTCCGCCCAGTCGCGCAGACTGCGCTGCGGCTCCGGACCGCCGCCCAGCTTGTACCGCGCCAGCAGCCAGTTGAACTGGTCGCGCGTATCGCTCCCGGCCAGCCCCATGCGCTGCTGCACCCCGCGGCTCTGCACCCGCTTGGCGTAGCTCTCAAACTTGCCCGCATATTCCTGCGCGTCCATGGCTTCGCGGAACAGGAAATGATTCAGCAGCTCTTTGTTCTTCGCCTCAAACGCGCGCCGCGCATCGCCTTTTCCTGCCGCCTCAAACGCATCGCGAGAAAACTTCCGGCTGGCATTCAAATAGCGGTACGGCTGAATGTCGGCAATCGCCTTTGACTGGATCATGTCATGCGCAGCCGCTTCGTAATGCTCCAGCGGCGGCAACGCGATTCCAGCCATCGACGCCTTGGTGTCCGCAGCCTTCTTCTCTACGCTTGCCAGCCGCGTCTTCAGCGCCCGCAGCTCTTTGTATAGGTTCGCCGCGCGCTCATTGTTCTCGATCGCAAATCTCGCACGGTCGTTCAGCGTGCCGTCGTAGCGCACATCGCCATATTTGTTGACCAGGAAATCGCGCGTGGCCGCTTCAATCGCCTGGTTACGTCGCGGCGCAGCTTCCAGCGCCCGCAGCATTTCCTCGCCAGAGTGGAACCCGAACAGCTCCGCCGCCGTGTCCGCATCCAGGCCGCCAGCCTGCCGGTACAATCCCGGATGCAATTTCTGCAGCGCCTTCACCCGATCCTCGCCAAACTGGTCGACCATCGCCTGTCGCGACAGCGTGACTTCCGTCCCATCATCCAGCTTGCCGCGCCGCAGGCTGCGGATCGCCGTGTACTCCGGACGCGCATCGATCTCTTCCGAAACCGCATCATGCACGTTGCGCTTTTCTTCGCGGAATTGTTGCGTCTTCTCCCGCTCCGCCGCCGCGTTCATTTCCGCCGAAACCTGCTCGCGGGCCTTGTCCCCCGCAATACCATGCGCATCCGCGTAGTTGCGGTACTGATCGTCAGTCCAGCCAGCTTCTTCCGGCGACTTGAACAACGGCTCGCCCGTCTGCCGTTCCGCGCGCTCCACCGCGCCTTCTCCGGCGTAGAGCCGATCCATCACGCCGCGAATCTCCGGACTCACTTCCACGTTCAGGTCCGTCGCACGCTGATAGATCGAGCCCAGCCACACCGCGAAATTATGAAACGCCCGCCGCAGCCCAGCCGTCGGGGCTTTGCCTTCACGCACGTATTGCTCATTCGCCCGCGCCCACTGTTCATGCTGCTCGCGAGTAAAGCCGTTGGCCCGCGCCTCTTCCGGCGTCGTTCCCAGCCATGCGGTGATTTTCTTGAAGTCCTCTTGCAGGCCTTCGCTCGCGCCCTCGCGTCCCGTCAGCTCGCGGAACAGTTCGAGATATGCATGCGCCGGCTCATGGATCAGCGTGCTCATGTCGCCGATCTTGGTCTTGCCGATTTCGTAGCTGCCATCCGGCTTCATCCGAAACCAGCCGCGCGGCTCGTCTGCCGCACTCGCCTGATGCAAGACATCCTCGCCGCTATTTGGCGAGGTGCTCTGGTCACTGTCGCGATTAGCTCCGGCGACCCGAGGTGGCTCTGGGCCGATAGCCGTCGCCGCCTTCTCCCTGACTGCGACCGCTGCGTCCACTTTCGCGTTCAGAGTGGGATCCAGGTGGTACTGTGGAATTTTGAAAATGTCCTTCGTCGCCTCGCGATAGGTTTCCCATATCCGATCGGCGGCCTGCCTCCATTCAGCGTATGTCTTTGGAACGCGCTCTCTCTCCTCAGATGTCAGCGTTGAAAGAAAATGCGCGTGCGCTGTCGCCTTCGCATCGCGGGCTGCATTCATCACGGCATCACGTTCCGCCTTGAGGGTTTGCCTTACCCCTTCCAATTCTCGCTTTGGAACCTTTTGCAGCCACCCAGCAGGTACGGTCTTCAGGGTGGGATACCCCTCAATGTTGACTGCTGCCTCCATATCAGAAAGATCAGCATCCTCCGGGATATGTACGCGAAGTACCGAACCCCCAAAATGCTCGGAGAAATCGACGGCTTTCTTGAAATAGGGTTCCAGGGAAACTAGGTGAGCGCTGTGATCAGCATCTGGTGCGTCCCACTTCCACTTGTACCCGATACCAGCATCCCGCAGATCATCAAATGAAAGCAGATCGCTTCCGGCTTTCCACTTATTCCCGGCGACGTGGTAAAGCACATCCCCGGGTCGCGGCGGACGTTGTTCGCTCTTAGGAGATCTCGCACCCGCTGGCGTTTCCTGCGTAGGTTGGGTGCCCTTGTCGCCAGCCCCCTCTTCGAGAGGCATTTGATTCAGAATTCTACTCGCATCCGGCGCTTCCGCCGCCACAATCTTTGGATTATGAAGCGCCAGCAGCTCGTCCGGCTTCATGCCCGACTGCTTGGCCAGGTTCGCGATCGCATTCGCCTGCAGCGTGGCATAGCTGTCCGCCGCATTGTCCTTCTCGCCCGCGTCCAGATAGCGCTGCTTCAGGTCGCTATAAACGCTCTTCCACTCCGGAGTCGCCTGCGTTTCTGCATCGGCCTGCTCGTACTCCGCCTGTAGCTTGGCCGCGCCGCCATTGTCGATCCAGTCCTGCAATTCCTGCTTACCGGCCTCCGACTGCCGCGCCGTCATGCCATTTCCCGGATCGACCACATCCGGCAGCAATCCCTTTTGATGTTCCGGATCCAGCTTCCCGAAGAAATTCGCTGTCGGAATCTCCAGATCCGATCCTGCCGCTGCCGCCTCTTCCAGATTGCTCACGCCCACTCGGTTAGCCATCGCAGCCGGATCGATATTCTTTCCATGAAAATAATTGACGAAATCCTCCGCCGGGATGCGCACGCTCGGATCGCCCTCGAACATCGCGTTCATTCCGGCTTGAAATGCCTGCGGCGAGCGCTTGCGCAGTTTCGACGCTTCCACCGCGTCCGAAATCTGTCCCATCGCGCCCACGCCTTCAAACGCCGCCATGGTCGCAATCGACTGCGGAATCCCCTCGTACAGGCTGCGTGTCGGATCGTAGGATCTGGCAATCGCGTTCTGCACGGTTGCCATGCCGGTACCCATCACCGCGCTACGTCCAGCCCATTGTCCTGCCAGTTCGGGCGCCGACTCCGCCGGCGCCGCTCCCGGAATTTCTCCCATCATGGCGTAGTTGGCCACGCCCGAGGCCAGCGCCGACAGCACAGCCGTCTTCTGGTCTGCGCCCTTGGCCCGCGCCTCGGCATACGTGTTCTGCGCCGCTTGCGTGCCCAGAATCGCAGGAACGCTTTTCGCCTCCGCCCCCGCGCTGGCTTCTTCGCCAGCATCGGCAGCTTCTGCTCCAGCTCCGGCGCCCCTACCCATCAGTCCAAACGCGGCCAGCATTCCCGGCACTTGCTCGACGGAGTTGACGAGATTCCGCCCCCATCCGCCCTGAATCACGCCGCCCTGCAATCTTTTCGTCACCGCGGCCGTTACCGGCTGGGTCGCGGATGCCTGCGGCGTCGTCCAGATATCCTGCAACTGCTGGCCCAGGTTTCCCCAGTCGTAGCGCGTGGTCAGCGCCCGCACGCTCTTGGCAATCGCCGGGATGCCCATCTGGATGATGTCTCCCGTTGCATCGATCATCGGCTTGACGGAATTCACGAAACCGAGATCCGTCTCGGCGCCCAGCGATTCTATTTCCGCGCCGGCCTTCGCGGCGAGTCCCGGCTGCTGCGCCCGCAGCGCGGCAGCGCCCTGCTCGATGTTCTGTAGGTTGCCCAGATCGTCATAGGCCACGCCAGAAAAATTCGGGTCCTGCAACAGCTTCGCCAGCCGCGGCGCCGTCTGCGGCAGATTCGCCGCACCCACATTCTGCACCAGCGCCATCTTGCGCACCTGCGCCATATTCCGCGCGGCAACGTCAGGTCCTACGCCGGTCTGCAATCCCAACTGCTGCGCTTCCGCCGTCAGGTTCGGATCGGTCTTCGCTGCCTTCGCCAGGTTTGCCTGCAATGCGCTGTTCTGCTTCTGCAATTCCTGCTGCGTATACGCGTCGATCGACTGCGAAATCGCCGCATCGTTCGACGGAATCGCGACCGCTCCGTTGCCACTCGACTGCGCCCCAGTGCCTTCGTCCGCCGGATCGCCGCTCACCGTATACATGGCTTGCAGCAGCGCCGAGCTGCCCACCGTGGTATCCGGCATCGGCTCATGGTTCCTCAGATTCAGGTTGCCCAGATCGTCCAGATACGGCTGGTACGCCTTCTCAAACTCCGCGTTCCCCGCGCCCTCGTAGTCCCCGCTGCTGCTCATGTAGTCTTGTTTTTGCTGCGGCGTCGCCTGATTGCTCAGCCACTCATGCCGCGCCACATAGTTCTGCACCACCGACGCCTGACCCTCCGCCGAATGGTCCCACAGCGTATCGCCCTGCGCGCGCATCTGGTTCAGCTGCTCAGTCGTCAACCGCAAATCCGCATACGGGTCTCGCGGATCGATCGGCGGAAATTTCGACGTCATCGATGCCGGCATCTGGTTCTGCACCATATGCACGGCTTCATGCGCATGGATCTGGTCCGCATGATCCTGTCCGTCCGGGCCTTGAAACTCGCCGTCCCGGTAAATCTGCACTGCGGACGTATCGCCCTGGTTCACGCCCGCAATCGGGTTCAGCTCCTGCGTGTGCGCGTCCGTCGCTGGCAGCGCCGAGCGATACGCCTTCACGTTCGGGATATCGATCTGCTTGCGCAACTGGTACGGCGCGCGTTCGAGCGAGAGCTGCGCCTGCGCGGTCAGCGCCGCATCGGGAGTGGGAGCCTGACTCGGATCGGGCATCTTATTTCACCATTCCCGAATTCACCCAGGTGTCGTACAAGTTCTTTTCCGTAATCGGCAACCCGCGCTGCGCGAGGCTGCGCGTGGCCGCTGTGCGCGCTCCGGGCGGCAGCGGCACATACGGCACCGTCTTGCCGGTCGAGGTCGTATAAGTGGCCTTCGCCGCTTCGTCGGGCGGCAGATTCCACGGCGCATAACTCGCCGTTCCCGACCAGAAATGCGGTCCCGGCGCCGTCACGAAATTAGTACTGGCGTTATTCAGGATGGTCGAATCGATCACCTGCTGCTTCTGATCGCGCGTCAACGGACGCTTCGCGACCTGCTGCTCGGCATCGATCTGGTCTTTGATGTTCTGGTAAATCGCCACCTTCTGCGCCTGTTCCGGCGTGGCCGGCTTGGCATTCACAATCGCTGCCTGCCCGTTCTGGAGCAGGGAATTCTCAATCTGCTGGTTGTCAACCTTCACCGGCAGCACTTTGCCCGGATCGTTCTTGCCCGAGCCTCCGGTGCCGCCCTGCAATTGCATCGCCTCGCGCAGCGATCGCTGATAGCTGGAATCCGACAGCTGTCCCTGCGCATACGCCTGCCGCACCGCGTCCACGGTCTGCAGCTCCGGATGCTCAATCCAGTTCGCGAGCAAAGGCACTTCCGTTTCTTCCCGCTGACGCTGCGCCAGGCCGTACATCTGCAGGCTTTTCTCGCTGAAACCCAGCATGTCGCCGTCCGTCAGCTGCATCTTGGTCTCGGTCGGGAGCCCGTTCAGCGAATGCCCATTCTCGAACCAGTAATCCGTTGCGGTCTTCAGCGCCGTCTCATGCTGCGCGTTCTCGATCTGGCGATTGGTGCTCGCCAGCATGCGCACTTGCCCCTCCGCCTGGCGCTGCTGCACCGGGTCGCTCACATTCTTGTTGATCCAGTCGACCGCCTTTTCCTCATCGTTCGGATCGGAGAAGTTTGCCGGATCATACGGTGCGCTCACCGCCTGCCGCGGATAGACAATCTGACCCTCCGGATCGGTCCTCGAGTAATGAAGTCAACGTTGTTTGTTAGCATCCTGCCAGCTCAGCCCCAGA
>VFSW01009325.1_pt1 | contig 14025 bp, 12 predicted proteins | sample 5358111 | NCBI WGS metagenome assembly VFSW01 (sample SAMN11554181, study PRJNA540505) | mine drainage metagenome | isolation source: sediment from site ElyBrook_90M | place: USA: Ely Copper Mine, Vershire, VT | collected 2017
CAGCCTGCGCAGGACGACGAGGAGCACCCGCCGCAGCCGGAGCTCCCGCTTGAATCGCCTGGCGATGACGCGCCCTGTGCCCTGCCCATGCCGAACCGCGACATCAGCTTCTCCGTCTTTGTCGAGCCGCATTTCTCGCAAACAACCGACGGATTTGGCCCGAAGACGAGCTTTTCAAAATCTGCGTTGCAGTCAGTGCAGTGATATTCGTAGATCGGCATAGTGTGAATCAGACGCGGAGACATGGTGACGCGGTGACGCGGAGGAAAGCGTTGTTTTCTGTCCCCCTTTCACCGTGTCTCTTCTGTCTCCCCGTCGGTTATCTCCTTTCCAGCTTCTTCCAGTCCGCCAGGAACTTCTCGATCCCGATGTCCGTGAGCGGGTGCTTTACCAGCTGATCGATCACGCCAAAGGGGATCGTTGCAATGTGGGCCCCGGCCAATGCCGCGTCCACGACGTGGAGCGGGTTCCGCACGCTCGCGACGATCACCTCGGTCCCGTAACCGTAATTATTGTAAATCGTGACGATCTGCCGCACCAGGTCCATGCCGTAGTGGCTGATATCGTCGAGCCTGCCGACGAAAGGGCTCACGTACGCGGCCCCGACTTTCGCCGCCAAAAGCGCCTGCGTGGGCGAGAACACCAGGGTCATGTTCACGCGGATTCCCTGCTCTGCCAGGACCTTGGTCGCCTTCAGTCCCTCCTTGGTCATGGGCAGCTTTACCACGACGTTCTTATGGATCTTCGCAAGCTCCGTTCCCTCGGCCACCATCTTGTCCGCTTCGAGGCTTACGGCCTCGGCGCTGATGGGCCCGTCAACGATGGAACAGATTTCGGCGATCACCTGTTTGAAATCCCTGCCCTCTTTTGCGATAAGCGAGGGGTTGGTGGTCACGCCGTCGACGACGCCCAGGCTCGCCGCCTCGCGGATCTCTTTCACATTTGCCGTATCAATAAAGAATTTCACGTTTGTTCCTTTCCGGTTCATTAATATTAATAATGTGATGCATGATCCTTGATGCACGATTCAGTATTTTTTTCATCCTGCATCCTGCATCCTTGGAGAGCCTTTTCCAGCACCTGCACCGTATGCAGCACCCGTGCATCCGATCCCGCCCGCGTTAACGCATTCGCAATCTGCATGCGACAGCCGGGGCAGCCCGTCACGACCATGTCGGCCTGCGTTGCGATGATTGTTTGGGCTTTCTCTTCGGCAATGCCGTCTGACAGATTCTGGTGCGTGACCCGCATCACGCCGCCGAAACCGCAGCAGCGGTCCGCGTTCTTCATTTCCCTGAGTTCAAGGCCGGGGACTGAGCACAGCACGTTTCTTACGACCGCTGCGAGCCCCTGTCCCCTGCCGAGATGACAGGGGTCGTGTATGGTGACGCTTCGATAAAGAGGCGCCAATGGGGTGCCCGCAAGCTTGTCGGAAAGAAATTCATGGATATCGAGAACAACAAGGCTTGCCCCAGCAGGCCGCAGCAGTTTAGGATATTCCTTTTTAAAAGTCAAGCCGCAGGAGGCGCATGCCGTAACGATCGCGTCGGCCTTGCAGGATGATAAAACTGTCGCGTTGTGCGCTGCCAGTTCCTCCGCAGCCGCACGGTCGCCAAGGGAAAGCAGCGGCCTGCCGCAGCACTTGAGACCTTCGGGAATGATCACCTCGTAGCCCAGGGCATTCAGGACACGCTGTACTGCCGCCCCAATGTCCGGCTGAAAATATTCTATGGCGCACCCCGGGAAGAAAACGACCGTGCCGTTTTTTTTATTTCCTGTACTTTGTGCTCTATACCGGGGACTCTGTTCTCCGGACTTCAAACTTTGAACTTTGAACTCTGAACGCTTGGTTTTCCCATAGTGCAGCGCGATCGGCGCAAGCCAGGCCGTGGCGCGGAGCGCGGCGGGGTGCTTCAGCACCTGAGAGATGGCCTCGTTGATGATGCCCTTTCCCGATTCCCGGATTGCCTGTTCCTTTGCCGCCTGGATGATTTCCGCGACCGGCACGTTGCTCGGGCAGGCGGCTTCGCAGGCAAGGCAATTGGTACAGGTTGCAAGACGATCTTTAAAAATTTCAGAAACCGTAAGTTTTCCGTCCAGGACCGCCTTGACAAGCGCCATCCTGCCGCGCGCCGAGAACGATTCCCGTTCTTCCTGCAAAAAGGACGGGCAAACGGCGCGGCAGGAGCCGCACTTTACGCATCGAGTAATCGCGTCCCGGTACGGTTCCAGCAAACTATCGGTTTTTGATCTCTTCTCTTTCACGATGTATAGATGATTTTCAATGGTTCACGGCATTTGCCTGAACAACGAACTATGAACTACTGTCACGGCAGGATCGTCACCGGTGTGCCGAGCGTTACGACGCTGAACAGTTCGTCCACATCGGCATTATCGAGGGCAATGCAGCCGTCGGTCCAGTTCATGCCGACGAAGGAGCGCCCCGTGGCCGCGCCTTCCAGGACCCGGCCGTGAATGCCCACGGCCCCGCCGAGTTGTGTGTTCCAGGGTGGCTGCTGCCGTTTTTCGAGGGCTTTTTTAATCATGACATATTCGGGCCGTGAAATCCTCCCGGACTGCAAGCCCTCTGCAGCATGCTTCAGATCGGGATAACTCAAACCCATGAATTTATAAAACCGTTTACTGTGATTCATGGTGCAGACATAGAAATCCCCCTCGGGGGTCCGCCGGTCTCCCTGCATCCGCTTGTCGCCGTCCAGGAAGCCCCTGCCGAACACGGCGCGATAGGTCTTGACCGGCATATCTCCCTTGTAGAGAGTCAGGGTGTATTGCGATTTCCAGATCACAAGCCGGAGTTGCCCGGAAAGGGAGGAGAGCCGGTCGGCAAACAGGTCCGTTTTCAATGCCGGCGCTTCGGGCGCTGGAGAGATGCAGCTTAAAAGCAGAAGCGCTGTAAAAAGCCTGAACAGAAAGCAGCTATGTCTTCGAATCCGCCCCATTTTCTTCAGCCGCTGTCATGTGCGACTTTTGACTTCATACTGCTGAGCACAGGCCTCACTGCAGAACGAGCAGAGTTTGCCGTTGATGCGCCGCGTCACCGCCCGGCTTTTCACCACGTAGGTGCGGCACTCCGGGTCCTGCACCATTTCTTCCCCCTGCACGGCGGTGCGCCGGCGGTCGTCTTCATGGTAGCCCCGTATGGCGGATCGGAGCAGGATCTTGAGAGCGGAGTAGACGACGAGAACGATGAAGAAAAGGAGGATGCCGCGAATCATCGAGGTTCCTTCATATTCCCTTTTTTCATAGCCGCGATGCTCGCCCGAATATGGTCTGCATAGGGAAAGTTCGGCGCCAGTTTCAATAGCTCCTCCCACATGTGAATGGCCGCCTGGTAGTTTTTTTTGTCGTGAGCAAAGACGATCCCCATGTTGTAGCGGGCATTCAACTGGCCCGGTTCCTGCACGAGCGCGGCGCGGTATTCGGCAAGCGCCCGGTCGGGCATGCCGAGGTTCCGGTACGCGGTCCCCATATCGGTGCGCACGTCGGCGTTCCGGGGGTCGATGGCAAGAGCGTGTTCATACAATACGACCGCCTTCTTCCACTGGCCGCTGTCGAAGTATGCGTTGCCGAGCCCGACCAGGGCGGCGAAATTGTTCGGGTCCCCGGCCAGGGTCGCACGAAATTCCTCGATGAGCCCCTCGTAGTAGGGCACCTGGTCGTTTTCCAGTTTATTCGAGTGTTCTATTGCGGCGGGAACTGCGAAGGGAACCACCGGCGTTTTTTTCTCTTCCTGCCGGTTACATCCGGAAAGGAGGGGAAAGAAAAGGACTGCTATGAGTAAAACGTTTTTCATCATTCGTAAGCCCGCGGGTGCAGGCGCGCCTTCCCGCTCAATGCCGGAAGTGCCGCATCCCCGTCATGATCATGGCAATGCCGTGCTCCTCGGCTGCCTTGATCACTTCTTCATCCTTGAGCGACCCGCCGGGCTGGATCACGGCCGTCACGCCGGCCTTGGCTGCTTCATCCAGGCCGTCGCGGAACGGGAAGAACGCATCGGAGGCAAGCACGGTCCCGGCAAGGGGGAACTGCGCCTTTATCTTCGCGATCTTCACAGAATCGAGACGGCTCATCTGTCCTGCGCCGATGCCGATGGTCCGGTCCCTGGTCGTGAAAACAATGGCATTGGACTTCACATGTTTGCACACCTTCCACGCAAAGGCGAGCGCTTCGTATTCGTCGTCCGTGGGCTTTCGTTTTGTCGCCACCCGGAGGGCCTTCACGTCAACGATCTTGCCGAGATCGCGGTCCTGGTAGATGAGGCCGCCCACGACCTTCTTCAGGTCCATTCCCTCGGGAGCCCCCGAGACCTGCGGGCCGACGTCGAGGAGCCGCAGGTCCTTTTTCTTTTTAAGTTCATCGAGTGCGTCCGGCGCGAACTCCGGCGCCACCACTACCTCGACGAAGGTCGAAGTCAATTCCTTTGCCGTGTCATAATCAACCATGTGGTTGAACGCGATCACCCCGCCGAAAGCCGAGACCGGATCGCAGTCGCGCGCCTTGCGGTACGCGTCAACCAAGGCGGAAGCCGTACCCACGCCGCAGGGGTTGTTGTGCTTTACGATCACCGCAGCAATCTGATCGTACTCCTTCACGAGCTCAAGCGCGCTGTTGGCGTCAAGGAAGTTATTGAACGACATCTCCTTGCCATGGAGCTGCTTCGCACTGGACACGGACGGTTCCTTGCGGCCGAACTCGCGGTAAAAAGCTCCCTGCTGGTGCGGGTTCTCTCCGTACCGCAGGTTCTGCGCCTTCTCGAACTGGAGCGTCAAAATGTTCGGGAAACGCGTTTTCTCATCAGCCGGCACCTGGCTGTCAAGCCAGGCCGAGATTGCGCTGTCGTAGCGCGCCGTGTGCAGAAACACGGTCCGGCAGAGTTCAAAGCGGGTCTTTGCGGAGACCTCGCCGGTCTTCCGGATCTCTTCGAGCACCCGGTCGTAATCGCGGGGAGAAACCACCACCGCGACGTCGGTGTAATTCTTCGCCGCGGAGCGCAGCATCGTCGGGCCGCCGATATCGATATTCTCGATCGCGTCTTCAAGCGTGCAGCCGGGTTTGGCTACGGTCTGTTCAAAGGGGTAGAGGTTCACGACCACGAGGTCGATAGGCTGAATGCCGTTTTCTTTCCATTGCCTCATGTGCTCCGGGTTGTTCCGTCTGCCCAAAAGCCCGCCGTGCACTTTGGGGTGGAGCGTCTTGACCCTGCCGTCGAGCATCTCGGGAAACCCGGTAAACTCCGACACGTCCTTCACCGCCACTCCCGCGTCGCGCAGCATTTTTGCCGTGCCGCCCGTTGAGAGGATTTCTATGCCGAGCTTCGAAATGCCCCGGGCAAAATCCAGAATGCCGTTCTTGTTCGATACACTGATGAGTGCGCGCGCTATTTTGCCCACGATAGGGACCTCCGGTGAACGTGTTGAAAAGTCATGGCAGAAAGAAATTTTAACTCACTGGGCAAGGAAAGTCAATTTTAATAGCGGGGAACGAATCAGCGTAAAAACCGACAATTGTTCGTTCTATCCCACGGCATTATACTCGCGAACACGGAATTTGACGCCCAGTTCTTCCACGATCCTTTGGCAAGCCTCGACATCGACCTCCGGCGCGGCAACGACCGTGGCAGTCACATCGGGGACGTATTTTTTCGCTTCGCGGAGGAACTCCTTGATCGCCTCGTAGGTTTCGATGCCGAATTTCGGCTGGCTGATCTTGACATAGGTTTCGGCGTTCTGGGCATTCAGACTCACGCTCATGCCGTCAACGAGGCCTGACAGCTCGGGCAGGATGTTCCGTTTGTAAATCAGGTTCCCGTGGCCGTTGGTGTCGATGCGCACCTTTCCGCCGCGCTGCTTCACTGCGGCGGCAACGGCCTTGACCACATCGAGCCGCAGCAGGGGTTCCCCGTACCCGCAGAACACGATCTCCGCGTATTGCTTCGGGTCTCCGATCTCCTTGATCAGGTCATCGGCGGTCGGTTCCTCGCCGAGCCGGAGATTATGCCCCTTCACGAAATCGGTATGATAGCGCACGCAGAACGTGCAGGATGCGGTGCACCGGTTGGTAATATTAAGGTAAAGGGAGTTTCGTATGGGATAGGTGATCTGGCCGCGCTCGGGGATCGTGCCGATGCCGAAGAGCTGCATGGCGTTAAAGCTCGTGATGCGCGCAACGTCGTCGAAGGAGAGTCCCTTGATTTTGGCGATGGCCTCGGCCGTGTGTCGTACGTAGGCCGGTTCATTCCGCTTTCCGCGAACGGGCTGCGGAGCCAGATAGGGAGAGTCTGTTTCGATCAGCAGGTGCTCGATGGGAATCTGTCGTACGACCTCGCGCAGGGCCTCCGCCTTCGGGAAGGTGACCGGTCCGGCGATGGAGAGGGAGAACCCCATCTCGATCAGGCGCTCTGCCATGGCCGCATCGCCGGAAAAGCAATGCATGACCCCGCCGAGGTCCGGCGACCACTCTTCCGAAAGGATCTGCATCGTGTCCTCGTGGGCGTCGCGGTCGTGGATGATGACCGGCAGCTCGAGCTCGCGCGCCTCGCGAAGCATGTCTCGAAACTTTCTCTTCTGGTCCGTTCGCGAAGAATGCTCGTAGTGATAGTCGAGCCCGATCTCTCCGTAGGCGACCACCTTCTTATGCTGAGCGAAGTGCCTGAGGATTTCGTAAGCGGGGTGAAGGATATCTCTCACTTCATGAGGATGGATCCCGATCGCCGCGTAGATGAAATCGTACTTGTCCGCAAGCATCACCGCGTCGCGGCTCGATTCGATCGTGGTCCCGATCGTAACGATATATTCGACGCCCGCTTCCCGTGCCCGTTTGATCACGTCTTCGCGGTCGTCGTTGAATTCGCGCATTTCCAAGTGCGCGTGGGTATCTATAAGCATGGCCTTACTCGCATTATTCGACATGTGAAAGATGGTGCAGTCAATTGGCCTTTTGTGAGTGCTGCCGGAACTCTATGAGCTTATTTCACCCTGCTTCCCGGCTTGGTCTCCCGGTCGAAGGTCGCTACTGCCAGAAGGTCCCCGTTGCTCGCGGCCAGGAGCATGCCCTGGGACTCGATGCCCATGAGCTTGGCGGGCTTCAGGTTCGCGACGATCACGATGGACTTCCCTATAAGTTCCTCGGGTGTATAGCTCTTGCCGATGCCGGCTACCACCTGGCGCGGTATTTCCGTGCCGATGTCCACCTTGAGCTTCACAAGCTTCTCGGACTTCTCGACGCGCTCGGCGGAAATGATTTTGCCGACGCGGAGGTCCACTTTCATGAAATCCTCGATGCCGATCGGCTCATGCCCTGTCATTGCGGGCTGCGGGGCCGGCTGTTTTTTTTCTTCTGCTGGCATATCCATCTTGGTCTCCCTGTTCTTTTGTTTGTCGATCCTCGGGAAAAGCTGCGCCCCCGGCTGGATGACGGCTCCGATTGCCAGTTTCCCCCACGGTTGTTCTGTATCCATGCGGCACGCTGCGATCTTCTTGTCAATGCCGAGAGCGTCCCATATTTTCTGACTCGTTGACGGCATCACCGGATAAAGATACAGAGCTATCAGCCGGAGAGATTCCGACAAAGTGTACAGCACCGCGCCGAGCCGGTCCAGGTCCTTGTTCTTCGCGAGCGTCCAGGGAGCGTTCTCCTCCACATAGCGGTTCGCAAGAGAGACAAGCGTCCAGACTTCCTGAAGATATTTTGAAAAGGAAAGTGAGCCTAGCTCTTCGGCGATAGCACTGGGGATCGCCGAAGCTTTCATGCGAAGTTTCAGGTCAATTGGATGTGCATTTTCATCGGTCACCAAATGAGGAGGAGGGATCCTCCCATCAAAATATTTCCCTATCATCGTCAGCACGCGCGACAAGAGATTCCCGAGGTCGTTCGCAAGTTCGGTGTTGAAACGCGTCGTGAACGTTTCGATCGAAAAATCACCGTCAAGCCCGAACGGCACTTCGCGCAGCACGAAATAACGGAACGAATCCACGCCATGGGCATCGGCGACCTCGTTCGGATCGATCACGTTGCCGATCGACTTGGACATTTTCTTCCCGTCCCGCGTCCACCATCCGTGGGCGAAGATATTGCCGGGAAGCGGAAGCCCGAGCGCCATGAGCATGGTGGACCAATACACGCTGTGCGTGGTCAGGATGTCCTTTCCCACGAGGTGATGGTCCGCAGGCCACCAGAATGCTTCGCGCTTTGACGGCTCCGATGAGCCTTTCGCAGCCGGGCTCAAATACCGCGTGGCGGAAAGATAATTTACCAGCGCATCGAACCAGACATAGGTGACGAAGTCGCGGTCAAAAGGAAGCTCGATGCCCCAGGAAAGGCGCGCCTTGGGCCGCGAGATGCAGAGATCTCCCAGTTTCTGCGATTTCAAAAAGCCAAGCACCTCGTTCCGCCTGCTCTCAGGCCGGATGTAGCCGGGATGGTCCTCGATATGCCTGATCAGGCGGTCCTGATACCTGCTCATCAGGAAAAAGTAGTTGTCTTCGGTGATCCGCTCCACTGGCCTGCCGCAGTCCGGGCACTTGTTGTCGACGATTTCCTTCTCAGTCCAGAACCGCTCGTCCGGCGTACAGTACCAGCCCTCGTAGGTCCGGCGCTCGATCTCGCCTTTGTCGTACAGCTTTTGCAACAGCTCCTGCACAACGCTGATGTGCTCCCTGTCCGTGGTGCGGATAAAGGCATCGTTCGTGATCTCGAGCTTCTTCCAAAGCTTCTGGAAGTTCACGGTCAACAGGTCCGCATGCGCCTTGGGCGTCAGGCCCCGTTCCAGGGCCGCTTTCTCAACCTTCTGACCGTGCTCATCCGTGCCAGTGAGGAAAAAAACGTCATGTCCCAAGAGCCGGTGATAGCGCGCAAGCACGTCGGCTGCGATGGTGGTATAAGCATGACCGATATGCGGTACATCGTTCACATAGTAAATGGGTGTGGTTATGTAAAATTTCTTGTGCATTATGAGTGCGATTCTCGTTCCTCGCTGGGATGCAGGATCCAGGTCTTTCCCCGGACCCTTGACCCTAGCCCCTGGACCCTTAAGTAGTTGCCGGTCCCTGGGGCGGTTTGTTCTCACCCCCGCCCCCGCCTTTCTTCTTCTTGCGCCAAAAACGGCGTTTTTTCTTCCTGCCGGACTTTTCGCCTTCCTGCTGAGGCTGCTGCGGGGACTGTGTTATCTGTTCCTGCAGCTGTTCCTGTGGCTCCGGCTTTTCCTGTTTTTGCTGCTGCCTTTGCTGTGGTTTTTGCTGCTGCTTTTGCTGCTGCGGTTGTTGCTGCCGTTCCCGGGGCTGGCCGCCCGGCTGCTGCGCCTTCTTTTCCTGCTGCTGGTCCCTTCTCTTCTCCGGCCTGCCGCCCTTCTGGCCGCCTTCTTTTTGCCGGTCACGTCGCTGGTCCTGCTGCTTGCGGTCTTCCTGGCGCCGCTTCTCTTCCTCGAGCCGGCGCTCCTCGGCCTCTTTCCGCTCTTCGCCGATGCGCTGCTCCTCTTCCGCTCTCTTTTCCTTGAGCACGGCCTCGCGCATGCCTGCGACGTCCTTTTTAATTTCGTCGTACATCTCATACTCGTAGGAGAGGCAGCACAGGAGGCGGCCGCACACGCCGGAAATTTTCGCCGGGTTCAACACCATTTCCTGCTTTTTGGCCATGCGGATCGAAACAGGCTCGAAGTTCTTCAAAAACGCGGCGCAGCAAAGTTCCCTGCCGCAGGGACCGAACCCGCCGATCAGGCGCGCCACGTCCCGAACGCCGATCTGGCGCATCTCGATCCTGCTGTGGAGCTTGTGGGCGAGGTCCTTCACCAGTTCGCGGAAATCGACCCGCGATTCGGAAAAGAAGTAGAAGGTCGCCCGCGAAGCGTCAAAGGAATATTCCACGCGGATCAGCTTCATCGGCAGCTCCCGCTCGGCGATCATGTCCTGGCCGGTCTTGAAGGCCTCGGCCTCGTGCACCTTGTTCTTCTCGTCGCGCGCGAGGTCCTCTTCCGTCGCCTTGCGCACGACTTTTTTCAGCGTCTTGGGCGCCTGCGTACGGCCGTTGGCGATCGCGTCTCGCGGCGCATCTCCTACAATCTCCTCTTCAATCTGAAGGCCGTGCTCCTCCTGTTGAACAGGTTCCGTTGCAGGCAACGCCTGCTGCTTTTTGAGGCGCACGACAAAGGCAAGTCCCTGTCCCCGCTCCGAATCGACGATGACCTTCTCGCCGATGGCGACCTCAATATCCGTCGCGTCAAAGTCATAGACCTTCCAGTTGTCGCGAAAACGCACTCCGGCTATTCTTATTATCGTGTCCGGCATCATATTGTCAGTCATCGGTTGTTTTTAAACGAACGGGTCTTTTCCGTCTTGCTCATGCAACGATCCGCAATCGTTTCATCCTCTCCCCAACTTGAAAAACAGATTCTCCGCCACCAGCTGCGCGCTTACGCGGCGGTCGAGCAGGCCCCGGCTGGACACGAACAGCTCCAGGTCCGCAACCATCCCCGAAAACGGGACCCGTTCTCCCCACTGCCGGTACTGCTCCTCTGCACGCGCGTTTACCAGGAGCCGCGCCTCGCCCGTCGCCCGATACACCATGGCATCACGAAGGCACTCGACGCCGATGGCGAGCAGGCGGTCGAACCGGTCGCGGTCCTTTGCGTAGGATTCGGCAAGGGCCAGCGTCTCGCCCGGACCCTGGTGCGCGAGGCCCGACCAGAACTCGAGGACCCGGCCCCGCTCGGCCTTTTCCTGCTCAACGTCCATTTCGAGGCCCCTGCCCATGCTGCCCTGGGCAAGCGCCGCCAGAAACCAGGCATCCTCTTCCGAGAGCCCCCGTTTCCGCATGAGGGCCTGCGCAAGCGTGCGGCGTGGAAGCGGTTGGAACCTGATCTCCTGGCACCGGGAACGGATGGTCGGCAGCAGGCTTTGCGGCAAGGCGGTGATCAAGAGGAGCAGCGCGTCTCCCGGCGGCTCCTCCAGTGTTTTCAAAAAAGCATTGGACGACGCCGTGTTCATGCAATCGACGCCGTCGACGATCAGGACCTTCTTCGCTCCCTCAAAGGGCTTGAGCGAAAGGTCCGCCTGCACCTGCCTCACCTGGTCGATCTTGATCTCTTCGCCGTCCGGGGCGAGCATATGAAGGTCCGGGTGACCGCCTGTCGCGATCTTGCGGCACGACGGGCATGCTCCGCACCCGCCCTCGGGCCCGGCGTTTTGGCAGTTCACCGCGGCGGCAAGCGCGAGCGCCGTCATCTTCTTTCCGATCCCTGCATCGCCGGAAAAGAGATAGGCATGCGCAAGGGTCTTGTTCGCCAGGGCGCGTTTCAGAATGGTAACGGGCTTTTCATGCCCTTCTATAGCCGCAAACGACAGGTTGCTCTGCTCCAATTCGCTCATTCCTGTACGCGGAGCTCCTTCGCCACGATCTTCCGCATCTCTGCCTGGATGGCATCCATCGGACGCGACGCTTCGACGATCCGGATCCGGTCCGGTTCCGCACGAGCCAGCGTCAGGTACCCTTGCCGGACGCGCTCGTGGAATGCAATCGCCTCGTTTTCGAATCGCGCTTCCCTATCGAGGCCGCGGCTGTTGTTCCTCCCCCGCGCCCGCTCGACGCCGGTTGCGGCGTCAATATCGAGGAGGATCGTAAGATCGGGCCGCAGCCCCGCGCAGACGATGGTGTCGAGCCTCCGGATCAAGTCGATGTCCAGCCCGCGCCCATACCCCTGGTAAGCAAGCGTCGCGTCGGCAAAACGGTCGCAGAGGACGACGCCTTTCTCAAGGTGCGGCACGATGATTTCTTTCAGATGCTGCGCCCTGCTCGCAGCATACAGGAGCAGTTCCGCCTTGGGATCGAGCGTTGTGTTCGCGGGATCAAGCAGGATTTTCCTGACCTCGTCGCCGATGGGCGTTCCGCCCGGTTCCCGGGTGAGGACCAGCGGCATGCCGAGGGACTGCAGATACTTCGCGAGCAGGGCGATCTGCGTGGACTTGCCGGAGCCCTCGATGCCTTCGAGGGTGATGAACTTTCCCTTCATCTATTTGAGCTCCGCTGCGGCGTCGCCTGCCGCTTTGAGCGAAGGATTCGAGGTAAAGAGGATCACCTGGGTTTTCGTCCCGAGCGCGCGAAGGATCTGACAGGCCGCCTGCTGCCGCGCATGATCGAAACCCGCAAGCGCGTCGTCAAGAACAAAGGGCAGCCGTCGTTTGCCCACGATCGCCTCAACCAGCCCGGTCCTGAGACAGAACGTGACCAGCGCCTTCGTACCGTGGCTCAAATCCCGATAGCTGAGCCGTTCGTTGTCCCTGGTATGGACAACGGGCTCTCCGTCCTGCCCCACTTCGATCCGGACATACTTGCCGTTGGTGACCGCGGAAATATTCCTCTGTGCGGCGGCCTCGACCGCGGGGATGAGCGTCTCCGTTTCAATGCCGCCTACCCGCCTCGCGACGGACAATTCGGCGAGGATCCCTCCCTGACCCGCGGCAGGCGCCGCGATGCTGACGGGCGCATCCTGTTCCCTGGCGCCGAAATCCCATGCTGCCGCGGCAGGCGATGTCTCGCCTTCCAGCCGCTCGATATCCTGCCTGATGCTGTACGTGTCGATATTATTCTGGGCAATCGCCCGTGCGGCTTGTTCCAGTTTTGCGGCCTCTTCCTGATCCCTGGCATACTCCTCGCGAAGGGCCTCGGCGGTCGCGTTCCCGAGGATGCGTTGCCGCTGTTCTTCCAGATCATCCCGCAACGAACTGAAATACCGGAAATTCTCGCTCCGCTCTTTGAGCTCTGCCGCAGTCGCCGCCCCTGCGGCGCGCATGTGAATGGTGACAGCGGCGCTCTCCTGCGCAAATCTTTTCTCCAGTTCGGCGAGCTCCTTCTCCAGCGCTTCGATATCCTGCTTCACGATCCTCCGGTGCGCGTTCTTCCGGGAGCCGTTGTACAATGCCGCGGCCACCAGAACCAGCGCCAGGAGAAGGCCGATATAAAAATACTGACCGTATTCCGCGGTCAGGACGAACATGCCCGCCAGCAGCGAGAGTACACCGACGGCGACACCGGAAATAAACAGCTTGTCAATCAGGATATTCATCGCCGGGACGGAAGCATACTGCATCTGCAGCACTTCCAGCTCTTTGTTCAGATCGTCGGCCTCGGCCAGTTTCTGGCTCTGGCGCCGTTCGTGCTCGTCGATCAGTTCCAAAAGGTTCTCCGGGAGATGCTCGCACCCTTTGAGCTCGGCAAGGCTTGTTTCAATCTCGGCTTTCTTTTGTTCGATCTCTTCGAGAGACGACAGTTTCTTTTTTATTTCAGCAAGGGCGAGTTTGGCCGCCTGGTAGCGGTAGTCTGCATCGGCGGCCTCCTCTGCTTTCCGGAGCATTTCGCGGAGTTCCGCGGCCTTGGCCTGGCCGGCAACCGACGTTCTTCCGGCAGGGATAGCCGTTTTAGCCGGCTGCAATTGAGTCGCGGCCGGTACGGAAGCGGGACATCCGCCACCGTCAGCGGTCTGTTCCCGCCGCAACAGAAAAATCCGCGCATAGTCTCCCTCGGAAACTTCGGTGGTCAGGCCGTCCATAAACTGCCTGGCCTGTTCCCAGTCTTTATGCAGAAGACTGAATTCCTTCGACGCACTGTTGTACTTGGACAGGTTCACGGCGCGTTTGGAAAAATCCTGGATCACGCGGTAGTACGCCCCCTCGTCGGAACAGACCACGAGGGCGCCCCGCGAGGAATCGGGAGTATGCCGCGAAATAAGCGCGTTCATGGCTGAGGGATCGCTGTTCGGGAAAAGAAGGCGCTGCACGGCATCGACGGCCGTGGTTTTCCCCGACTCGTTGCCCGCGGCCACCAAGTTGAAGCCGCTCTGAAATCTGAGACGGGCGAGTTCCCGAATTCCGCGCACGCCCTGCATTACCAGCTCCACCAGGAACATAGCTTGGCTCCTTTCCCGACAATCAGTTGATTACTATAGCGCAAGTGGACTAAAGTTGCAACAGGGAAAAAAGAGAAAATAAGGGAATTCCATAGACAAAATCAGGTGATAGG
>VFSW01009326.1_pt1 | contig 14025 bp, 10 predicted proteins | sample 5358111 | NCBI WGS metagenome assembly VFSW01 (sample SAMN11554181, study PRJNA540505) | mine drainage metagenome | isolation source: sediment from site ElyBrook_90M | place: USA: Ely Copper Mine, Vershire, VT | collected 2017
CGGTGACCCGCCCTCGCCGAAGACTATCCTCACACACCTCTTAAAGATCCTTGAAACGGTCGATGTTCCTGGGGGCAAGAGTAATTCGCCGAAACACGTATGATAAACACGATCGCTTCAGCGGGAGGATTGACGGCACTCATCGCTTTTTTTGTCGTCGGCGCCGCCGGTTCTCTCATCCTCCGGCGAGATGACCAGCAGGCCCATGCGTGGGCGAGTTACTTTGCTATCGGCGGGTCACTATGGGGCATCGCTTTCGGCCTATCTTTTTTCCTCGGGGCGCCGGTCCTCGCGGTCAACTTCGGCGCATCTGCCTTCCCTTTACTTTCGATTTCGTTCCTCGTCGACACCTTGTCCGCCTTTTTCATTTTCACGATATCGCTCATTGCGCTTTTTTGTTCGATCTACGGTATCGGTTACATGCGTCACTTTTATGAAAAATATTCGGTCGGCGGATTTGGCTTTTTCTACAACACATTCATCCTCGGCATGATCTTGGTGGTGGCGGCGTCGAACGCGTTGCTTTTTCTCATCGTCTGGGAAATCATGTCGGTGGCATCGTATTTTTTGGTCGTGTTTGACCGCGCCGAGCCGGAGAATGTGAAAGCGGGCTTTTTGTATCTCGTCATGACGCATGTCGGTACGGCTTTCATTATCGCCGCGTTCTTGCTCATGTATCGATACACCGGTTCTTTCGATTTCAGCGCGATGAAAGCGGCCGCAGGCATTATCCCCGAATGGATCCGCACCCTCATATTCTTTGCCGCGCTTATCGGATTCGGTACGAAAGCGGGGCTGATACCTTTTCATGTGTGGCTTCCGGGGGCGCATCCTGCGGCACCTTCGCAGGTTTCCGGTCTCATGTCCGGCGTCATGATAAAGACCGGTATTTTCATGATGATCCGGCTTTTCATGGATATACTCGCGCCGGTACCGGCATGGTGGGGTCTCACTATCCTTTGCGTCGGTTCGGCTTCGTCGATCCTCGGCGTCTTGTATGCGTTGACCGAACACGATATTAAACGCCTTCTTGCCTACCATAGCATCGAGAATATCGGCATCATTCTCCTTGGTATCGGCAGTGCGATGACATTTTATTCCCTCCAGTTGCCGGCGCTCGCGCTTCTCTCGCTTTCGGCCGCGCTCTTCCACACATTGAATCATGCGACGTTCAAGTCGCTCCTTTTCCTCTCGGCCGGCGCCGTCATCAACGAAACCCATACGCGGAATATGGAAGAGTACGGCGGTCTCATAAAATTGATGCCGTACACGGCTGCCTTTTTTCTGGTCGGTTCGATGGCGATTTCCGCTTTGCCGCCGTTCAACGGATTCTTCAGCGAGTGGCTGACGTTCCAGGCATTGTTCCAAGGAATATCGCTGTTTAATTTCTCGACCCAATTGCTGTTCGTCCTCGCCGCCGGCTCGCTTGCGTTTACGGGCGGATTGGCCCTCGCATGTTTTGTGAAGGCGTTCGGCATCAGTTTCCTTGGGCGGTCGCGCGGCACCGATCACAAGGCCGCCAAAGAAGCGGCATTACCCCTGCGCTTCGGTATGGCCGCCCTTGCATTTTTGTCCCTCTTGTTCGGTCTTGGTTCCGGGTACATACTCTCGCTCATTCGGGAAGTGGGAGTTGGTTTGGGTCTTGCGGACACAGGCAGCCCTGCGGCGCTCATCAGCTCTGGCACTACGATATCGGTCGGTTCTTTTGCCGCCGTTCCCGTATCGTTGACGGCCCTCTTGTTAGTCGCCGCGGGAATGGCGACCTTTCTTGTGGTGCGTTACGTCGTCCGCCGCGAGCAAGAGGTTCGTATAGGCGCGACCTGGGATTGCGGCACCAGCCTCACGCCGCGCATGGAAATAACCGCGACCGGTTTCTCGCGCTCCATTGTTACAGTGTTTAAAGGTATCTTAAAACCAAGCTTGCAATATGACATCGAGTATCACGATGCCAGGACTCGCTATTTGCCGAAGTCTCGGCGGGTGACTATTACGATGAAAGATCTGTATCAAACCTATTTGTATACGCCGCTCAAGACGTTCGTCACCGCGCTTTCGGAGAGGGCCAAGCGGGTACAGAGCGGCAATATCAATGCGTACATCCTTTATATCTTCGTGGCGCTCCTGGTGTCGTTATTGGTAGCGAAATAATATGACGATGCTTATGTGGCTTATAATCCAGTTCATGTTCGTCCCCGCGTTTTCGCCGCTCGGTATCGGCGTTATCCGGAAGATCAAGGCGAAATTCCAAAACCGCCGCGGAGCGAGCGTATTCCAGCCGTACCGGGATTTGTGGAAATTGTTCCACAAGGACGAGGTCATCACCGCCGACGCGTCATGGATAACAATGGCCGCGCCGTTCATCATATTTGCCGTGACGGTGACAGTCGGCGCGAGCATCCCGCTTTTTGGCCTCATGGTGACGGGCATGGCGAGTGACATGCTCCTCATTGTCTATACGTTGGCTATCGGAACCTTTTTCTTGGCGCTCGCGGGTATCGATTCCGGCGGCGGATTCGGCGGCTTTAGCGCCAGCCGGGAGATGACGATATCTGCCCTTGCCGAGGGGGGACTTATCTTTTCGCTTCTGGTCGTCGCGCTTCGTACAGGTTCGACGAACCTCTTCGTCATGGCCAATGCCGGCGCATCGAATGGAAGCGTTTATTTTTTGCCGATAATCCTGGCCTTCTTCGGTTTCTTCGTGGTGTTGCTTGCCGAAACGGCGCGATTTCCATTCGATAATCCCGCGACGCACCTTGAGCTCACCATGATCCACGAGGCGATGACCCTCGAATATTCAGGGAAAAGACTCGCGCTTATCGAGTGGGCCGCCGCGAACAAATTATTCATATTTGCGGCGCTCGCGGTGAATATATTTGTCCCGGTCGGTATCGCAAAGGAGGCGACGTTTTTGGCCCTCTCGATCGGTGTGGTGTCGATCCTCCTCAAGATGCTGCTCATCTATGCCGCCATTGCCGTCCTTGAGTCGACTATCGCCAAGTTCCGGTTCTTCCGTTTGCCCGACCTCTTGTTTATTTCCTTTATTTTAAGCTGTATCGGCATCGCATTACTTCACTGATATGGACACCCTATTCCCACAACTTTTGATGACGCTTTTTTTCCTCTCCGTCGTCATGCTTCACATAAACAAGAAGAACTCTTCGGCCGCGCTTATGTATGGATTTCAGTCGGCGCTCGTCGTCCTACTTCTCGGCGTTTCGTTCTATGAAACGGGCATCGTCTCTTCGCTTATCATCGCCTTGCTTGCGCTCGTGGTCAAAGTCGTTCTGGCGCCGGTCTTCATCCTGCGTTTCATCCGTCGGCATGAATTTACGTTTTCGGTCAGCACGTACGTGAATTTTCCGCTGACGCTCATCATCGTATCGGTCCTGACCGCGTTCGCTCACTCTTCGCTTTTCACGCCGCTGGTGTCTATCGACCAGAGCAATGTACCGCTTCTATCGCTCGCCCTTTCTTCGATATTCGTTTCCTTCTTCCTCATCATCAACCGTAAGGGCGCGCTGTCGCAGATCATCGGTATTTTATCCTTGGAAAACAGCATCGTCGCTTTTGCCCTTTTCGCCGGGCTCGAGCAAACGCCCGGACTTCAGGTGGGTATTCTGTTCGATATTTCGATTTGGGTCATCATATCGACGATCTTCATCGGCATGATCTACCGGCATTTCGGTTCGCTCGACGTTACGGTTATGAAGCATTTGCAAGACTAATCTACGACCATGGAACTTACCATTATTTTTTCGATTGTTGCGGTTGCCGTCATCATCTGCCTCGTCGCGCGCCGGCGGTCGCTCATCGAGATTGCGTCGATCACAGGCTCTGTTCTGATCTTCTTCATCGCCGTCGCCGTGGCGATGCGAGTCGCGTCGGCCGGTATCTATGCGCCAAATTTGTTTTTTGCCGTCGACGCTTTGGGCGCTCTCACGATGCTCATCATTGCCGCGGTCGGCGTCGCGGTGACTATCTACTCGGTGGCATACCTGCGCGCGGAGACCAAGAAACAGATCATTGGGTTCCGGCGCGTCAAGCAATATTTCATCTTGCTCAATCTTTTCGTGGGCGCCATGTTGCTTGCCGCGACTACCGCGCACCCGATCTTTACGTGGATCTCCATCGAGGCGACGACGTTGTCGACGGCGTTCCTCATAAGTTTCTATAATAAGCCGACGGCCATGGAAGCAGCCTGGAAATATTTGATCATCAATTCTGTGGGTTTGCTTCTCGGGTTTTTTGGAACGCTCTTGTATTTCACGGCGCTCGCGAAAACAGGCAGTGCGAGCTTTACGACGTGGACGGTGCTTCTGGGAAGTGCGGGAAATCTTGACCCGTTCATCGCGAAGATCGCTTTCGTGTTCGTGCTCATCGGTTACGGTACGAAGATCGGCCTGGCGCCGCTGCACACCTGGTTGCCCGACGCGCACAGTAAGGCGCCGACGCCGGTTTCCGCGTTGCTCTCCGGAGTCCTTTTGAACGTCGCTTTTGTGACCATGCTTCGTTTTAAAGCGATCACAGATATCGCCGCCGGTCACGCATTTTCATCGACGCTCCTCATCACGTTCGGCCTGCTGTCGCTCCTGGTGGCGGCCCTGATAATTTTTACGCAAAAGAATTACAAACGCCTCCTGGCCTACTCGAGCGTTGAAAATATGGGTATTGCCGCCTTGGGATTCGGTTTTGGCGGCGTGGGAATCGTCGCGGCGCTCTTCCATTTGGTGTTCCACTCTCTCATAAAGTCGGCGTTGTTCTTGACCGCCGGCAATATTTTCCTCAAATATAGTTCGACAAAGATCGCGAACGTGCGCGGCGCCCTGAAAGCGTTACCGGTCTCAAGCGTCTTATTTTTCCTCGGTTTCTTCGCGGTCGTCGGCACGCCGCCTTTCGGCACATTTCTCACGAAATTGTTGGTGATCAATGCCGGCATCGCCGCCCACCCTTTTGTTGCCGTCACCGCGCTTATCGCCGTCGCCGTCCTATTTATCGGTTTCTTTCGGCGCGTTACGGCCATGGTGTTCGGAGACATGCCTGACACGGTCACGCCGGGAGAGGGAAGTGTCTGGCTTATCCTTCCGCCTCTTGCTTTGTTGACCATCGCGTTCTATCTGAGTTTCCAAATACCGGCGTTCCTTTCGACACTTATCACGTCTGCGGCCTCGCATTATTAGACCAACAATGACGAAACCCATGGAACACTCGGATCATCCTTTGAAGAAATATGTGCCCGCGAATGCGACCGCCGAATATTACGGGGCGACGGTCGCCTTTTCCGTGGCGGCCGGCGACATTGTCTCGCTGGCGGAGGAATTGCATACGAAAAAAGGGTTGTCGCTCAAACTTATTACCGCGACGGATGAACGCGCCGACCGCGGCGTCTTTAAAGTGTGGTATGTGTTCGGCTCGGCAGACGAGCGTGCGTTCATCGCGCCCTATATTTCGCTTGAACATACCACCGAATTTCCGTCAGTGTCCTCCGTCATCGGCTACGCAGGGAATTTTGAAAAACGCGTCGAGGCATTCTTCGGGTTGACGGCGAAGGGCAACCCTGAGAATCGCCGGACCGTCCTCCACGAAAATTGGCCGGCGAAAACGTTCCCTCTGCGAAAAGATTTTTCATTCGAAACGCGGCCGCAGGCGGCTCACGAAGTCTATCCGTTCCAGACCGTCTTCGGTGAGGGCATTTATGAGATTCCCGTGGGACCGATCCACGCCGGTATCATCGAACCGGGCCATTTCCGATTCAGTGTCGCCGGTGAAGAGATACTGTTGCTTGAACCACGGCTCGGTTTCGTCCATAAGGGCAGTGAAAAGCTCTTCGAAAAGCTGCCTTTGGCTGAAAAAGTCCGGCTCGCGGAAAAGATCTCCGGCGACAGTTCGTTCAGCCATTCGCTCGCTTTTTGTCAGGCCGTCGAGGAGCTCGGGGGGATAATCGTCGAAAAGCGCGCGGCGTATTTGCGCACGGTGTTCGCTGAATTGGAACGGTTGGCGAACCACTTCGGGGATTGCGGCGCAACTATGCTTGATACCGGTTTCAATTTCGGGGGCAGTCAAGGCGCTCGACTGCGTGAAGCGGTGATGCAGATTAATGAACGGTTGACCGGCAGCCGATTTCTTCGCGGCGTGAATACTGTGGGCGGCGTCACTAAGGATATTTCATCGTCGGGGGGCGCCGCGCTCATCCACGATCTCGCCCGCATACAAAAAGATTTCGAGGAAGTGTTGGCGATCGCGGAGAACAGCGTTTCTCTTCAAAGCCGCCTCAGGGAGACCGGCGTCGTGCCGAAGGACATTGCGGCGCGGCGGGAAATCATCGGGGTTGCCGGCAGGGCCGCCGGCGTAAGAGCCGACGCGCGGGTAGATTTTCCCTATGCCGCGTATAAAGATATGCCGCCATTCGTAATTCCCACAGAAAAAGACGGCGATGTATATGCCCGCTTTACGATCCGGATAAAAGAAGTCTTTATTTCCATTAAAATTATCGAACATGCCCTGATGCACCTGCCCGAAGGAAAAATAACGCTTTCAAGAGCGCTTAGTCTTAGGAAAAATGCGCTCGCGGTCTCGGCCGTCGAGGGCTGGCGCGGTGAAATTATCTGTATGGTCATGACCGATGAGCGGGGTGGTATTTCGCGGGTGGTGCCGCGCGATCCGTCGGTGATAAATTGGCCGGTGGTCGGCCACACCGGAGCCGGAAATGTCGTGCCCGATTTTCCGCTCATTAATAAGAGCTTCAATTTGTCATATTCCGGGAACGACTTGTAAGTGATTCCTTTTTTGCGAAATATAGTCCCTCGGGGCAGAGCCCCGTGTAATGGGGAGGAGCGCGCAAAGCCTCGCCCTGATTCCTCCGCCGCGGAGTATTGGACTATAGTAGCGTCGCTCGCTCGCTCGCTCGGAAACGAAAATGAAGACATTTTCCTTTCCTCGCTCCACTAGCTAATAAAAGCGGCGCACGATTGCATCGTGCGCCGCGGTGTTTTTTACGACGAGCTCACAGAACGGGATGACGCTCAGGCGAATACCGATTGTTTAGACCGCGCATTCCACGCTTCCCAATTCTTTCGGGAAATGAAGTAGGTGTTTCTCTTTTCACCCTGTGCGATCTGCACGTAGCAGCCGACCTTGATCGGCCGATCGGTGAAGCGTTCCCAGAGGCGCTTTTTGGCCTTGAACAAATGACCGAGCGTCTGCTCGAACGAAAGGCCGAGCAGGCCGGCGGCCCCGCAAGGGACATGGATGTAAAGACCGATGGCGGTCGTGTCTTTAAGTCGCATCGACTGTCCGATCTGGTCGAGCAACACTTCGTCCAGGCGGTGGCGGCAGTGGCCTTGGCGGATCATTTCGACGATGAAGTCCTGATCGATGTTGAGGGCACCGCCGTTAAGGGCGAGCGTGTGGTTACAGCATTCGCTACCGTGTTTTTGGAGCAACGCGGTATGCGTGGCGAGGATATCGGGGCATTGGTGCCCGTCGCTGCAGATGACGATTATGTTTCTGCCGGTTCCGCTCATGCGGTTGGCGGCGATGTCTTCGAGGATGTACTCTTCGCGCATTTGGCGAATGACGTTCCGATCGGTGTCTGTGAGTTGCATAGATGTTTAAGGAACAAACCGGCCACCATGGTACTCCGTATGGTAAAAATTGCAAACTTTCGCCGCGTCGGGTCTTTCGGCGCCGGTTTTCATTTTTGACCCGGCTGCGGTACACTTGTCCGTATGGGAAAAAAGTTTTTGACCAAGGAATTGATGATATTTTTTGCGATACTGGCCCTGTTCCTCCTGATTTTGTTCAGTGTCATACCATTTGCGGCTTCCAGGACCACGACCCAGGCGACGCAGGTGGCAAGCGGCGGCGGTTCGGGTCTCAAAACGACCACGCTTTCTATAGGCGGCACGGTCATACCGGTTGAAATCGCGGATACGCCGGAGGAACAGGCGCTTGGTCTCGGTAAACGGCCGTCATTGCCGCAGGATCAAGGCCTTTTCTTCGTCTTCGATGCCCCGTCGCAAGTGGGGATTTGGATGAAGGACATGCAATTCCCGATAGATGTGCTGTGGATAGACGCGAACGGCGCCGTCATCGATATAAAAGAGAATATGACTCCTGATTCTTATCCGGAAGTCTTCATGCCGGCCTCGCCGGCGCTGTATGTGCTCGAGGTGAACGCCGGTTTTGTCCACCGCCACAATATTTCCGTCGGCGAAAAAGTCACCCTGGCGCCGGCATCCAATTAGTTCGCCGCCGCGGCGTCTTTTCATAAGGATATTTTGCCGGACCGTTTTACATGACGATTTTTTTGTTTCGATTTGGTTTATGCACACGCCGTTCATCATCTATTTACATGATTTTGCGGTAGAATGAGGTAACGATTTTTGTTCGTGAGCGACGCGGACAAAAATGCCTTCCTTTTAAAAAAATAATATTTTGCGAACGTCATGGTAAAGGCCAAGAAAGAATCTCTCCGCGAGATCGATATCGTTAAGAAAGTCCAAAAGCGGGATGGGTCGATCGTTCCGTTCGATCTCCAGCGCATCCGGACCGCGATCTACAAAGCGATGATCCAAACCGGAGAAGGCAGCGAGGAAGAGGCGGGGCTCGTCGGGAGCAAGGTCTTTGCTGAGCTCGTTCGCATCACGAAAAAGCATAAAAATTTCATTGCGACCGTCGAAGGCATCCAAGATGAGGTCGAGAAGGAGCTCATCTTGTCGGATTATGTAAAAACCGCAAAGGCCTATATTTTGTACCGTGAAAAGCGGGCCCGCCTGCGCGAAAAAGGCTATCAAGTACCTGCCCATGTCAAGAAATTGGCCGCCGACAGCAAGAAATATTTCAGGAATTCTTTAGGCGAGTTCGTTTATTATCGTTCCTATTCGCATTGGATCGATGCGGAGAGCCGCCGCGAGACCTGGATCGAGACCGTTGACCGTTATATGGCGTTCATGCGAAAAAATATCGGCAAGAAATTGAAGGAGAGCGAGTATAAGGAGGTCCGCGAAGCCATCCTCCATCAGGAGGCGATGCCGTCGATGCGCCTTCTGCAATTTTCCGGCAAGGCGGCCGAGCTCACGAACGTGCGAGGTTACAACTGTTCTTACATCGCCCCCGAGTCGTTCCAGGACCTGGCGGAAGTTGTGTACATTTCGATGTGCGGCACCGGCGTCGGCTGGTCCGTGGAGAGCCAGAACGTCCAGAAGTTCCCGCAGATCCAGATGCAGAAGGGCAGGAAGCTGCCCACCCATGTGATTCCCGACGACAAAGAGGGTTGGGCCGATGCGCTTGCCCTTGGGATGAAGACGTGGGCGGACGGTAACGATATCGATTTTGATTTTTCCAAATTGCGGCCGTCCGGCGCGCGTCTGTCGACCGGAGGCAAATCGTCCGGGCCGGAGCCGCTCCGCCGGCTTCTGTCATTCGCCCGCGAAAAGATGCTGAAGCGGCAGGGGAAGCGCCTCACGACGCTCGATGTTCACGACATTATCTGCATGATAGGCGATTGCGTGGTTTCCGGCGGCGTTCGCCGGAGCGCCATGATCTCACTTTCCGACCTGGATGATCAGGAGATTCGCGACGCCAAAAAAGGCCAGTTTTACATCACCGAACCGCAGCGCGCCTTGGCCAATAATTCGGCCGTCTATCTGCAAAAACCCACCAACAGCGAGTTTTTGAAGGAATGGCTCGCTCTTATCGAAAGCGGCAGCGGCGAGCGGGGTATTTTCAACCGCGGCGCGTTGGCCAAGCAGTTGCCCGAGCGGCGCGTGGCGTATTTGCGTAAAGCCGGGTATTTCGATGCGAGCGGCAAGGTCATCACCGGTATGATCGGCACCAATCCGTGCGGCGAAATAATCCTGCAGTCGAAGCAGTTCTGCAATCTATCCGAAGTGGTGTGCCGCGCCGAGGACGACGAACGCTCGCTCCTCCGCAAGGTCCGCGTCGCGACCATTCTCGGCACCTACCAGTCATCGCTCACCTATTTCCCTTACCTTTCGAAAGAATGGAAAGAGCACTGTGACGGGGAACGGCTCCTTGGCGTGTCGCTCACCGGCCAGTGGGATTCGAAAGTGGTCCGTGAGGATAAGACGCTCATCAAGTTGCGCAAGGAAGCGCTGCGGGCGAATCAGGAATACGCCAAGCGCTTCGGTATCAGCGCCTCGACGTGCATCACCTGCGTCAAACCGTCGGGTACGTTGTCCCAAATGGTGGACTGTTCGAGCGGCATGCACCCGCGCCACGCTCCGTATTACATCCGCCGCATTCGCATCGCCGCGACCGACACATTGTTCAAGATGCTCAAAGACCAGGGGGTACCGTATCACCCGGAAGTGGGGCAGTCGCCGGAGAATGCCACGACCTACGTCCTCGAATTTCCGGTGAAAGCGCCGGCCGGTTCGATCTTTAAGAACGATATTACCGCGCTCGAGCAGTTGGAGCATTGGAAGAAGGTAAAGGTAAACTACACCGAACATAATCCGTCCGTGACGGTGTCGGTAGGGGATGACGAGTGGATCGCGGTCGCTGATTGGCTCTACAAAAATTGGGATTTCCTCGGCGGCCTGTCGTTCTTGCCGCGCGACAACCACGTCTACCAGCTCGCGCCCTACGAACCCATCGACGAAAAGAAATATCTTGAACTCAGTAAGCGCCTCGTTCATCTCGACTATTCGAAGATAATCACCTACGAAAAGCAGAACGACCTCGATTTGAAGAAAGAATTGGCGTGTGTCGCCGGGGTGTGTGAAATCGTCTAGAAGATCGAAAGTCTTAAAGCGCACGCAAGAATTAAGAAAAATCCCCCGCTCGTTCGCGAGCGGGGGAGTGCGTTTTTGCTTACGAAGAACAATTTTTTGGACGAGTTTGTGTCTACCATGCGGCTTGTTCGCTTTGCATTAGGAGTATCAGTTCGTGAATGAATATAATTTCACTACCAGCCTCTGCACTTGACCAGCCAGTGTCTGATTCTATGCTGGTCCATCCGGTTTGGGTACAGATTTTCAGTTCATGCCGCCTCGCCTCGATACGTATCTCATCGGGGATTTCGTAAACCGCACCCACCAGTTCTCCATTTGAGTTTCCCCATTTTTCTCCAACGCGGTAGACATTTTTGGTGTGGACGAACAGGCTGTTCTCAGCTAGAGTTTTTTCAACATCTCGCTCGTCCTCTGTGCCTGTAAACCTCTCGCCTTCGTCCACATGACCAAAGTGTTGGACGCCAACTTTTGTTGGTTTAGTCGCTATCCCGGCTGGCTGAAAATACCATGCTCCGGCACACCCTGCAGGGTAACCCGCCGAACTACCAAAGTAGGCGGCCCAACTATTACGGATATCGGCCCACTCCGCGCACAAGGTATCAAATGCGACGAGTCGCGGTAGCGAGAGAGTGACATCACCCTTACCAATCCTTCCATATATTCTCTTGATAGTTAGGCTTTTCCGCGTGACTGTCGCACCAATGCGACCGTTTGACCAAGTGACGATCAGCTCGGTTATTTTTCCTTGTCGTACCAAACGGTGGTTAATGAATATACAGTTGTCCATGACGTTTTTCCTTCCACTTCAGAATTTCGAACAGTTTTCTTTTTGTGACAGACTTAGTCTCCGAACAGTTTGATCGCGATCCAGTGGAAATCCAAAGTCTGACTTACGTCGGCGGGACCGACGACGTTGTTCTTGATTTTCAGCGCGTTGGCCGCCCTCTCCTCGTCTATCTCGGACCGCAGTTCCGCCTTGTAGGATTTGGGGTGGGGCTTTCCGAGCCACTCCACTTTTGCCGCCAGGTCGTAGTGCCACGGTTCCGACGAGTTCGGACATTCACAGACGAGGCTTGCACCGAAGCGTCCGCCGCGTCTGACTTCGTTCGTCAGGGCGCCACAGACGCGGCACTTGAAGACTTGCAAAGTGCGAAAGCGATAACGTCTGTCCGGTGGCAGTTCATTTTTCTGGATATCGTAGAGTTTGATTTGGTCGTCACTCATATTTTTCCTTTCATTGCTGGTTTCAGAAGTCACAAAAGCCGTGACCGGCTTTTATATCCATTTCCATTCTCTTTTGCATATGCCAGGGTTTACTCGCATTACAACATGTGTGTCCGAGAATCGTCTTCGAGACTTCTCTTACACCGGAAGAGTCGCCACCAATCCAATGTCGATAGGCCGTGCCGTCCAGAATCCTTTCGACCGCCACCTGATTCGATACGGTACCACAAACGGGACAGCGTTTTTGTTCTTTTGAGAACTCACTGCCATAATCTGGTTGATTTGAATACACGACTTTCATATTCTTTTTTCAACGAACTGAAAACACCGCCAGAAGGCGGTGTATCAGGAGGTTTCCGAGCAAACTATTGCGAGAATAGTTTGTATATCTTTCCCGCCGAGGGCGGGCTGGAAGTGGCACATTATTCGCCGAGGCGAACAGGTTGCCGATGGAGCGTCGGGCCATAACCCTTTGCATCTCCATACTCTTGATACACTTGTGTTTACTAAACCAAAATTAGCATAAGCTATCGTTTCGTGCAAGATTTGCCAATGATTAATAATTGTGATATTTTATTCAACGGCATGCCGAGCAGCCGCCCCCCACTTTTAAATACTGAACGAAACCCTGCGATACAGCTACCGATGTTATGAGCAGGTCCACAGTCACTCTGGCAACGGTTCGATGTTTAAAAGTGGGGGGAGGAAAGTCCGAACTCTCACCTGCCGCACACGCGGCGGTTAAAAAGGTAGCGGGTAACGCCCGTCTGGAGCGATCCACGAGATGCGAACAGAGACGCTCACAAACGAAAGTGCGTGAGTATCCGGCCGCAAGGTCGGATAAGTTTCGGCGGCAACGCCGGAAGTGAAACGGCTAAACTCTTACCCGGGTGCAAGGCCGAGTCCAGCCCCATTTTTGTTTTCGAATGTCGAAGATAAAAATGGGGCTGGAAGAGCCGCTCGAGCCCCGCAGTAATGCGAGGCCTAGATAAATGGCCGCTCAGGCGCCGCGAGGCGCCGGACAGAATTCGGCTTATAGGCATACCACCAATGACGAAATCCTCCTCACGGGGGATTTTGTCTTAATGGCTGCACTCGCCTATCCACATTCAGTTTGAAAATTGACGGGGAATAGCTATAATGAGGGGCATATCAATTGGGAGTGTCCCGGCGATGTGCCGAAAATACTTTTCATTTCGCTCATGGATGAAGTCGAAAAAATAAAGGTGAAAGCGGTCGCCTCACGCAGCATGGAAGAGGTTTTTGACACCCTTGGCTTCGGCGCTGTCCTGGTCGGCATATTCCTTCTGCCGTTTTTCTTCGTGCCCTCGCTGTCGTACCCGCTTCAATTTACCAAGAGCCTCGTATTCACCATTGCTGCATTGGTCGCATTCGGTTGTTACCTTATTGCCCGCTTGAAGGAAGGTGGCGTACGGGTGCCCCAAGGATCCGTTGCCGGTGCGGCGCTTCTCGTGCTTATCGTGAGCCTGCTTTCCTCGCTGTTTTCGGGAAATGCGGGGCTTTCTATCATCGGCCAAGGGTTCGAGGTCGGTACATTTCTTTCGCTTCTTGTCGGGTTCGCCCTTATGCTCGTGACCGCGGAAGCGTTTCGGAGCCGCGAACGGATATTTTACGGTTTCATCGCCTTTTTCCTCTCTAGCATCATCGTTTTCGCCTTTCAAGCGCTTCGTCTGTTCAGGCCGGACCTTTTGACCTTCGGCGGCCTGTTCACTTCTCCTATCACCAACCTGGTCGGTCGCTGGAACGACATCGGCATTTATTTCGGCGCCGTGGCGTTTCTCTCCCTGCTCATGACCGAACTTCTGACCCTTAACCGGGTATTCCGCAGCATCTTATACGTGGTGCTCGTGCTCTCGCTTCTTTTCCTTGCCGTCGTCAATTTCAATCTTGTCTGGGGCATTGTCGGCGTCCTTTCGCTGATGCTGTTCGTATATCTTGTGTCGATAAAGAGCCAGCGGTCCGCGTATGAAGGGGAAATCCAAGAAAGCGCCCCGTCGCCGATGTCGCTGCGCCGCAAGATATCGTA
>VFSW01009327.1_pt1 | contig 14024 bp, 14 predicted proteins | sample 5358111 | NCBI WGS metagenome assembly VFSW01 (sample SAMN11554181, study PRJNA540505) | mine drainage metagenome | isolation source: sediment from site ElyBrook_90M | place: USA: Ely Copper Mine, Vershire, VT | collected 2017
AGAATGCCCTTATCGGCAGTGTCTAAGTTTTGTTGAATGACGAAAGTCTAATCCCCGGCGCAGGCCCGCTTTTAAGCCGCCCAGCCCTGATTTCGTTGGAGGTTTTATGCAGCCGATGCACAACATTCCCGCCCGCGGGGCGTTGAATTTCGACGAATCCCCCTTCCTGGCCATCTGGGAGGTCACCCAGTCCTGCGACCTGGCCTGCAAGCACTGCCGCGCCGCCGCCCAGCCCATCGCCCACCCCGATGAGCTGACCACCGCCGCGGCCAAGGCGCTGAGCGAGCAGATCGCCGAGATGCGCGTGCCCATCTTCGTCTTTTCCGGCGGCGCTCCGCTCAAGCGATACGACGTCTTCGAGCTGATCCGCTACGCCGCCGACAAGGGCGTGCAAGTGGCGCTGACCCCCTCGGCCACGCCGCTCCTGACCCGCGATGCGATTTTCAAGCTCAAGGAAGCCGGCCTGGTTCGGCTGGGGATCTCCCTCGACGGCTCCACGCCGGAGATTCACGACGCTTTCCGCGGCCTGCCCGGCGCCTACGCGCGCACCATCCAGGCCATCGAGTGGGCCAACGAGGCGGGCATTCCCATCCAGGTACACACCACCATCAGCCGCCACAACGCCCACGATCTGGACTCGCTCTGCGCCCTCTTCGAGCGGCTGGCCATCGTCATGTGGAATGTCTTTTTCCTGGTTCCGGTGGGCCGCGGCCAGTTGGATGCCCTTCCCAGCGGCGAAGAGTTCGAGCAGGTCTTCCCCAAGATCTACGAACTCTCCGACCGTGTGAACTTCCAGATCAAGACCACCGAGGCGATGCACTATCGGCGCTACCTCTTGCAGCACAATCTGGAGGAGCGCAAAATCGGCCACGGGCATCCGGGCGGCGTCAGGCTGGCCTCCGCGCAGGCCTACGAGCCGGGCGCGCCCACCTCCGACGCGCAAACACGCACCGCCAGTTGGGCCACGCGCCGCGTCAACGACGGCAAGGGCTTCCTGTTCATCTCCCACGTGGGCAACGTCTACCCCAGCGGCTTTCTGCCCATCCACGCCGGCAACGTGCGGGATACGCCGCTCGGCGAGATCTACCGCAACGCGCCCATCTTCAAATCCCTGCGCGACACCAGCAAGCTGGAGGGCAAGTGCGGCGCCTGCGAGTACAAAGAAATCTGCGGCGGCTCCCGCGCCCGCGCCTACGCCGTCACCGGCGATCCGCTGGCCCAGGAACCCTGCTGCATCTACCAGCCCAAGAACTGGGACGCCGAGTTGGAGAGCGCGGCCGCAGCATTTGCAAAGGACTAGCACATCGTCCAGATAATGCTTTATATGATTGCGGTTTTCGGCTATAGGCTAGTTGCATGCCGAGAGTCGCTCCCGTGGCTACGCTCAACTCCGCCATCGCGGCATTATCGCGATGAGTGGGTCTTGGGGCCAGGTCGTGGTCCGGCGGGTAGCCCTCGAATCTGAGACATGGGAAAACAGGAATCTCCCGCGAGCGATTCGCGAGCGTTTGCCTCGTCGTCAGGCGGTCACAATTTCGCTGAAGTCGGCGATGCCGGAGAAGCCATCGAGCACGGAGGCAATCAGCGCCAGATGCGCCCCGCGAATCGTCGGGTCGGGATCGAGCACCATCACCTTGTCGAAGAAAGCGTCCACCACCGGGCGCAGCGTGGCAATGGCTTCCAGTGCCTGTCCGTAGAAGCGCAGTCTGCGCAACGCCGCTACTTCCGGCGTCAGCAGGGCAGCCGCGTCGTCAAGCTGTTGAGCCTCGGCGGAGAGCGTCACGCCTTGTGTCGAGCCAATCGCAAAGCCCTTCTCTTCGGCCTGGCGCAGAATATTCTTGATCCGCTTGAAGGCCGCGGAAATGGCTGCGAAATCAGCAGACTCGCGCGCCACCGTCAGCGCCTCTGCCCGCGCAATCGCGTCGCGCACATCGTCCGCCCCGGCAGCCAGCACCGCGCTGACCACGTCGTAAGCGAAGCCGCGCACATCCTTCAGGTAGAAGCTCAGCCGCTCACGCAGGAAAGCGGCGACCTGTTCCTTGTTGGCCGATTCCGCCCCACTTGCTGTAACCACATCCGCCAGCGTCAGCGACAACTCTGATTCAGCCAGAATTTTTACAATGGCATTCGCCGCGCGTCGCAGAGCAAACGGGTCTTTCGAACCCGTCGGCGCGTTGCCTTTCCCGAACATCGCGGTAATCGTCTGAATCCGGTCGGCAAGGCCAAGCAATTGGCCTTCGACGGTCTTGGGAATTGCGTCGTCGGTAGAAGCGGGCCTGTACTGATCGTAGATGGCCTGCGCAACCGTCTCACTCAACCCCTGCGCCCGGGCGTAAAGTCCTCCAATAACTCCCTGTAACTCGGTAAATTCCTTCACTAACTCGGTGGTCAAGTCTGTCTTGGCCAGTTCGACGGCCTTATGCAACGCGGCCTCATCGAATGCAATGCCCGCGCGCTTGACCGGTGCGGCAAGCTCCTGGACGACAGTAATATTTTCTTCCGTCTTCCAGTGATAACTTCCCAATTCTTTCTGAAAAGTTACATTCTTCAGGCTCTCAACGCGATCTACCAGCGAAATCTTCTGGTCACCTTCCCAGAAGAACCGCGCATCCTTGAAGCGCGCGCGCAGCACACGGGCATTGCCGTGGCGGATAATTGCCTCGCCTTCGGCGTCCACCTGAATGTTCAGCACGGCCAAAAAATGCGGCGCGAGTTTTCCGTCATCGCTCTCCACGGCGAAATACTTCTGGTGGTCGCGCATCACCGTGACCAGCACCTCTTCCGGCAGCGCCAGATACTCCCGCTCGAAGCCGCCCAGGATCACGGTAGGCCATTCAGTGAGATGGACCACAGTCTCCACCAGCGGCTCATCCTCGCGCCAGCGCGCTCCGGCAACCGCGCGCGTGGCCGCATCCAGCGCCTTGCGAATCGACTGCCGCCGCTCGGCCACATCGACGACAACAAATGCCTTGCGCAGCCTTTCGGAGTAGTTCTTTGGCAGATCGATCACCACCGGCGCCGCTCCGTGCAGGATGCGATGACCGCGGCTGACGTTGCCCGCCTGAATGCCGGCAATCTCCAAGGGAATAACCGCCGCAGCCGCGGTCTCGTACCCTAGCAGCGCGACCAGCCAGCGCAGCGGCCGCACAAAACGTTCCGGCTTGCCCGCGCGCCAGTACATGTTTTTCGCCCAGTAAAGGCTCAGAACTTCCTTGGGCAGCTCCGTCGCCAGCAGCTCCGCTGTCTTGCGTCCCCGCCGCTTCACCGTTGCTCCGACGTACTCGCCCTTGGCGTTGGTAACTTTTTTCAGCTCGGCAACGGCCACGCCGGCCTTCTTCGCAAATGCTTCGCCAGCCGGGGTTGGCGCGCCGTCCTGAAAGGCCGCCTTCCACGATGGTCCAGTCAATCGTTCTTCACTGTCTGCCTGGCTGGCGAGCACACCCTCGACCAGCACGGCCAGTCTGCGCGGCGTGGAATAAGTGGTAAGCTTGGCCCCATCAGCCAGCAGCCGCTCGCGCGTGAGCAGGTCGTGGACGCGGCGGCCCAGCTCGGCCTGGGCCCCGGCAATCATGCGGGCGGGAATCTCATCCAGCCCTATCTCCAACAAAAAATCCGCCATGGCTTTGTATTTCTTTCTGCAATCGTAATTCGTAAATCAGCTAGCAGCTTCCAGATCCCAGCGAATACTTGCGAGCAAGGGCATCGCACCAATCCCAGTGAAGATGAGCTAACAGCTGGAAGCTGCTTCATTCTGCTGCGCCGCGTACGCCTTGGCCACGCCTACGGCCAGATTGCGAATGCGCGCGATCATGCCCACGCGTTCGGTAACGCTGATTGCTCCGCGCGCGTCCAGAAGATTGAAAAGATTCGAGCACTTGAGCGCCAGCTCATAGGTGGACAGGACGGGAAAGCGCAGCTTCTCGGCCGCCGTTGCCTTCTCGTCGGCCTGAATCAATTTCCACCTGTCCAGCAGCGCCTGAGCCTCGGCTTCGTAGCTATTGAAATGATCCCATAGCCTGCTAACATCGGCGTCCTCGAAGTTATACACTGAATACTGCAGCTCTTCGCTCAGCCGCACATCGCCATAAGTAACCACCGCGCCGGTCTCCGGGTCGCGCGCCCACACCACGTCGTAGACCGAGTCCACGTCCTGCATGAAGGCGCACAGCCGCTCCAGCCCATAAGTCAGCTCGGCGCAAATGGGGTCCAGGTCCAGGCCGCCGCACTGCTGGAAGTAAGTGAACTGGGTGATCTCCATCCCGTCCATCATTACCTGCCAGCCAACGCCCCAGGCGCCCACTGTCGGACCCTCCCAGTTATCTTCCTCGAACTTCAGATCGTGCCGCGAGAGGTCGATGCCGATAGCTTCGAGCGACTGGAGATACAGCTCCTGCACGTTCACCGGCGGCGGTTTCAGAATGAGCTGAAACTGGGTGTGGCGAAAGAGCCGGTTGGGATTTTCGCCATAGCGCCCGTCGGCCGGGCGGCGCGAGGGCTGCGCGTAGCCCACCTTGTACGGCTTGGGCCCCTGCACACGCAGAAACGTCTCCGGGGCCATGGTGCCCGCGCCGACTTCCACGTCGTAGGGTTGTTGCAGCACACAGCCGCGCTCCGCCCAAAAAATCTGCAGACGGAACAATAGCTCCTGAAAGGTGAGCGGGGCGATCTTCGCTGGAGCCAAAACCTGGGATGAAGGCACGGGCAACTCTCTCTGGTCGGGACTGCGTAGATTTTATCAGCCTCGCGGGCTCGTTTACCCGCCCAGCCGCGCCAGCGCCTCAGCCGAGCGCAGTTTGCGCTCCAAGTGGCGCTCCAGCGATTGCAGCGTGAAGCGGCGCAGATCCTGGGCTCGGCGGCGCGGCCAAGGCTCGGCGGCAAAGGCAGCGACCGGCGCCTTCAGCATACGCTGCGCCAGCAGGCAGGAGTCCGCCGAAAGCGGGCTGGCATTGCCGTTGCGATGCACGGCGCAAAACAGCCCATCGGACAGGCCATCGAACCAAACCTCAGCGGCCTGCACGGTCTCCGCTGTCTGGAATGCTTCACCACAGACCGTGCAGCGGCCCATCTCCGGCAACAGGCCCATGAGCCTTGTCATCCACAACTGGAAGTATGTCAGCGGCATCCAAGGTTGGGCGAGGTCGGGCTGGACTGCGTGGGTCTGCTCCAGCACGGCCGTCAGCAGGCGGAAGATGGTCTCCTGGGGGTCGTGGTCGGGCAGCGCCTCGTCCAGCAGTTCGGCAAACAAACTGAGCACCGCCAGGCGTACGGGATCGGTCGGCGCGGAGAGCGGCGAGCAGACGATCTCCAACTGGTCCAGCCGCACCAACTCCTGCCGCGGCCGCTCGGCAAACCAGGCGCGGGCCTGGGTCATCGGCTCCAGCGCTCCGCCAAAGCGCTTGCGGCTCTTCAGCGCCGACTTGGCCACGCCCCGCACCCGTCCGTAATCGCGCGTGAAAAAGCTCACGATCAGGTCGGCCTCGTGGACCGGCCAGGTGCGCAAAACCACGGCCTCGGAGGTGAGCACGCTCATGCGTTTCTATCTTCGCACTGATCGCCGCCCGGGATGCGGGGATGCAATGGATCGAGCAGGGCCGCGCGCAGACAGGGCCGCGCACAGACACAAACGCGCATCCCGCCAGGGCGGGGTGCGCGTTTGGAGACAGCAAATGTCAGGGCGTTAGCGGCCGAAGTGCGCGGCGTTTTTCTCGGTAAAGCTGGCCCACTTCTCCGGCAGATCGTCCTGCGCAAAGATGGCCGAGACCGGGCAGGCCGGGACGCAGGCGCCGCAGTCGATGCACTCGACCGGGTCAATGAACAACTGGTCGGCCGCGGCGAAGCCGTCTTCGTCCTTCTTGGGGTGGATGCAATCGACAGGACAGGCGTCCACACAGGCGGTGTCCTTGGTGCCGATACAGGGTTCTGCAATGATGTATGCCATCTGATGTCTCCCGGCGAAATTGAATCTTCGAGGCTGATATTAGCACAGGACACCAAGCGCTGACGCGGCCCGGCTCAGGCGTGTTTTGCGATGCGGGAAAGCGCGGCATTCCATGGTCCGCTGCTGGTCCTGATGCGCAATGGCTATCCGGCAATGCGCACCGGCCATCCTGTCAGGCTGCGCTTGCTTCTCTAACTGGCCGTCCGCGCCGCACGGCGGGCCGCAAACTCCCGCGGCGAGGGGATGGGCGCCAGGTCGCGCCCTGCGAACATGTTTTCAAAAAGTCCCAGCAACTCGGCGTGAATCAATCCATTGGAGGCCAGAATCTCCCGGCTGTCCAATAGAAAATGGCGTCCGGAGAAATCCGTGACCCGTCCGCCGGCTTCCTCCACCAGCAAAATTCCCGCTGCCGTGTCCCAGGGATTCAGGTTGAACTCCCAGAACCCCTCCAGCCGCCCGGCGGCGACGTAGGCCAGATCCAGCGCGGCCGAGCCCGCCCGGCGCACTCCGTGGGAGCGCAGAGTGAACTCGTGGTAGAAGTGGATGTTGGTGTCCTGGTGGCGCTTGCGGCTGGGAAAGCCGGTTGCGATCAGCGCTTCGGCCAACTCTGCCGTACGTGAAACCCGCATCGGCCTGCCGTTCAGATGCGCGCCGTGTCCCAGTTCGGCGGTGTACAGCTCGTCCAGCATGGGGTCGTAGATGACCGCGGCCACCAGCGTCCCGTCCTGGTCCGGACGCAGTCCCTCGGTGCGCTGCTCCAGCCCCAGTGAGACGCAGAAATGCGGAAACCCGTGCGCAAAGTTGGTGGTGCCGTCCAAAGGGTCCACATACCAGCGAAACTCGCCCTCCAGCCGGTCACGCGTGCCCTCTTCGCCGAAGATTCCGTGCTCCGGAAAGGCCGCGGCCAGCCGCTCTCTGATCAGCTTCTCCGCCGTCCGGTCGGCCACCGTCACCAGGTCCACATCGCCCTTGTATTCGGTCTCCACGCCAGCCAGGAAAAACTCCCGCAGCCCGGCGCCGGCCTCGCGGGCAATGGCCGCGGCCGGGCCAATCCACACCGGCTCTGTTTGCGCTTCGCTCATCAGGAGGCTCCGTTCTCCACCGCATCGTTGATGACAGAACCGTTCTCTCCCAAACCATTCCAGACCGTCTCCGTGGCCGCCCCGCGGCGTGGAGCCCGCTTGCCCGCTTCCGTGATGCTGCGGATCTGCTGCTTGTAGATGAACAGATTGGGCTGGCCCTCGCGGGTCAAGCGCAGCATTCCCTCGTCGAAGTATTCGATCCAGCCGCGCACCGTCTCGCCATCGCGCAGCTTCACCTGGACGTTCACCTGGCGATCACAAAGCGAGCGCAAATAGAGCGCTTCCTGGCCGGTCTCGCCCGGTGGAGGAGCCTTGGGACGGCGGCGTTTGGATAAGAGAGGGGCCATGTCGCCATTCTAGATGGAAAAACTCACAACCGGGAATCTTTGCAAAAGTCGAAGTTCCGCAAGAACACCGCGGTAAGAAACATCTGAACAAGTCGAAGTTTTGCAAGGGCATGACTTCAGCCGTGCCGCCAATGCAACCAAAAGGAACAAGGGCTTTACAGGCTGCAAAAAACTCTTTAGGAGTTGCAAGATGCGTCAGGGCACGACTTCAGAGTGCCGAAAATACCGCAAAAAGAACACGGGCTGTAAATATTCCCCGGCAGCGCCGGGGGATCTCCTCACCCTTCAGCTTGCTGCGGGGAAGCCGCGCTGGAAATAAAACTGAATCAGGAAGACCGCTGTCCTTTTGCATCCCTGACGGTATCCACGGCCAGCCCCGCGGGGAAGGGCTCGCCCGCGGCCCAGACAACCCCGTCGGCGAATGTCTCCCGCTTCCAGATGGGCACGGTCTGCTTGAGCGTGTCGATCAGCCAGCGGCAGGCCTCGAAGGCGGCCGCGCGGTGCGCCGACGAAACCACAATCAGCACGCTGGTCTCGCCGATCTGCAATCGGCCCAGCCGATGCGCCAGCGTCACCTGCCGCACATTGAAACGACCGATGGCTTCGGCGGCCATCTCCCGCATCTGCCGCTCGGCCATCTCCTCGTAGGCTTCGTAGTCCAGATAGAGCGTGGCGCGGTCGCGGGTATTGTCGCGCACCACGCCGTCGAAGACCACCACCGCGCCATCCTCGCCGCACCTGGCCGCGGCCATCAGCTTGGCCGCGTCAATCGGCTCGCGGATCAGAGCGATGAACACAGGCTCATTTTCAAAAACATCCGCCGCAAGCGGAGTGTCGCGGCACCCGCCGGAGACAGGCGGCAGCAGACCCACTTCATCGCCCTCGCTGAGAATGTGGGTCGCTGGGGCAAACTCCGCATTCACGCTGACCGCGATACCTCGCAGCCGTTCCGCTGCCCGCCCCTGGAAACGGTCCTGGCCCAGCAGTTGCAGCAACTCCGCAACCGTTGCGCCGGTGGGCAGCTCGACCGTCGCCGCCGCCGAGCCGAGCCACTCTTTCAACACGCCAAAGGGAAGAACGCGCACCTGCAGCGTGTTCCAAGAATACCGCAGGCGGGCGCGGGGCGGGCGCGGTCAAAGCAGCGCCATCAACCGAATTTGTAGAGAAACCCGGAGGGCGTTCCCCACAGGTTGCGCGACCGGTCCTCGTAAAAGATGCTCAGCTCAACGCCGGCCATGTCGTAATCGAACAGGGGAACACGGTCGAAGGTATAGTCGCCGCGCACCGAGTACTCATCGCCGCCGCAGTCGATCATCAGAGTATCGTCGGTGGAGAGCCTTTCGGGGTGGGTTAGCAGCATACAGGCAATGGTGAAGATTCCCGCGCCAAACTCGTTGCCGGCCATGCGCAGGCGGGCGCGGCGGGCCGAGCAGCCGCGATGCAGCATCCCCGCCTGCGCCGCCACCGCCAGGATGTCGTGCCCCTGCTGCTGATCGGCCAGAATCGACGCGGCCAGCTTGGAGCGCTCCGACTGACGCAGATAAGCCGGCCCCAGGCGACCGGCAATGCGGTTTTGAAACTTGCGCTTGGAAGCCAGAACATTCAGTACTATTTCGACGGCCTCGTTATAGGTGGACGCCAGCGCCTGCCATCGGGGTATGGCAAACCAGGCCTCGGCGCCCTCCAAAAATGGCTTGCGCGCCAGCTTTTCCAGGCAACTGCCCAGTTCTGGAAACAACTTGCGCAGTTCAGTCACCTGGGCCTCGATCGGCCGGACCCGGTAGGTGGGCGGATAAGTCCGATTGGAGGGCACTTCCTCATCCTTGAACTTGTCGCTGGCGGTATGGCGGTGAATGATCTCCACCATCGATTCGGCCACCTCGGACTTGAGCTTCTTGCCCATATCCAGCACCATTTGCGCGCTGTGCCGGTCCAGTTGTTCGATAGCTGTACGATAGGCTATCTGGACCGACTCGCCGAGAAACTCCTGCAACTGCGAATTCTGCTGATCCGTCGTGTTTCCAGATAGATGCAACGGAGTGATGAGTGCCGTAGTGGCCATGGTCCCTGCTTCTGGCGCCTTCCGCGCGCTGGATTCTGTGACCCTTATCGGCACAAATCGTGATTTCAACAGCCCCGCTCCCCAGAAGTTGCTCGCATTTGGGACAGCGGCTCTTTGCGACCCTGGCTATTTGCGACCCTGGCTATTATTGTCCAGCGCCTGCGAAAGGAAAATCACCCCTATTTGGATCGCCTCCAAAAACGGAGCACCGCCATGAAGAAGGAAGGATCGAAAGGCTCTTTACGCGGCAAATTCAAACGCGCCGGGTGGGACGATGCCTTGCTCCTCAGACGGTTGGAGCTATTTTGAAATGCGACACCATAAATTGCCTCGCCATAGTCGTTGACTACCAGGTCTGATTCGGGTATTCTGGAATCCTTGCGCGGTGTTGCGCCTGGGGTCTGTGCGTACAGGACTTCCGCCGGTGGTTTTTTGCCGACGGAGACGTTGCTGTACTCACCCGGACCCAATTGGCGGATCTTCTGGGCAGATGGCCCGGTGATCGGCCGATACAGGCTGCCGAGGGCTGGAGCTGAGTTCCGATGCGCACTGTTTGGCGCGGGTCCGGCACAGTCAGAGCCCTTTTTCCGGGCCAACTCCGGCAATCCTCACCCGAACAGATTTGTTTGGCAGTGGGTGGAATGAGGCCCGTGCGCCGGTTGGCGCGGGAAAGAGCGCTTTGCGCTGGATTTTTTGAGTGTGGGCATCCGCGGTTTGGAGCCGGCAGGATTTTTGAAGACGGGCGTCTTAGAGGGCAGGAGAGAGATGGGTACCTTTGTTCCGAGCGGTAAAGATATTGACCGCAAGTGGTTTGTAGTGGATGCCAGCGGTAAAACCCTGGGCCGTCTGGCCACCAGGGCCGCCGACGTGCTGAGCGGCAAGCTGAATCCCCAGTACGTGCCGTATATCGACGTGGGCGACCACGTCATCGTCATCAACGCGGAGAAGGTCCGCCTCACCGGCCTCAAGGCGCAGAGCAAGCTCTATCGCCGCTATACCGGTTTCCCCGGCGGTCTGCGCGAGGAGTCCTTCACGCGCCTGCTGAACCGCAAGCCGGAGATGATTCTGGAGCAGGCCATCAAGGGTATGCTGCCCAAGAGCAAGATGGGCCGGCAGATGGCGACCAAGTTGAAGGTCTATCGCGGCGACAAGCACCCCCACGAGGCGCAGCAGCCAGTGGCTCTGGAAATCGCGTAAAAACAACCGCTAGCTGCTAGCTTCTAGCTGCTAGCTCAGGCGTTTCAAATTCAAGGTTTTACGGCTTTTAGCCAGAGGCTAGAGGCTTAGCCAGAGGCTAGAGGCTAGGAGCTAAACGTAATGGCAGATTTGGTTCAGTACTACGGCACGGGGCGGCGCAAGACGGCGATCGCGCGCGTCTTTCTGCGTCCCGGCACGGGCGAGTGGAAAGTCAACGGCAAGGCATTCGAGGAGTATTTCGTGACCGAGCAGCAGCGGGTGGCGGCCAAGCGCACCTTGGCGCTGGTCGAACTGGCTTCGAGCTTCGATGTGCTCACCACGGTAAAAAGCGGCGGCGTAGCCGCGCAGGCCGATGCCGTCAAGATGGGCATCGCCCGCGCGCTGGTGGTATTCAACCCCGAACTGCGTCCGGTGCTCAAGGCCGAAGGCCTGCTGACCCGCGATTCACGCATGAAGGAACGCAAGAAGTACGGTCAGAAGGGTGCACGCGCACGCTTCCAGTTCAGCAAGCGATAAAGCGCTTGGGGGACTAAAGGACGAGGGACCAAGGGACCAGGGACTAAGGGATTATCGCTGTATCGGCAACGTTATCCAGTCCCTCAGTCCCTGGTCCGTTAGTCCCAGGTTTTTTCCATCTCCCGCAGCAGCGGGTTCAATCCGGGCGCTGGCATCGACCACTCGGATGCAATTCACAAAGGAGTCCCATTGGCTACGATCACAATGAAGGAGCTGCTCGAGGCAGGTGTTCACTTCGGGCATCAGACCAAGCGCTGGAATCCGAAGATGAAGGAATACATCTTCGGCGAGCGCAACGGAATCTACATCATCGACCTGCAGAAGACGCTGAAGCTGTTCAAGGAAGCGTCCAAGTTCGTCACCGATCTGTGCGCGGGAGGCAAGACGATTCTCTTCGTCGGCACCAAGCGCCAGGCGCAGGAAGCGGTGGCCGAGGAGGCCAATCGCGCCGGTATGCCGTACATCAACCAGCGCTGGCTGGGCGGTTTGCTGACCAACTGGGTGACCGTGCAGAAGTCCGTGAAGCGCCTTCAGGAACTCGACGAGATGGCCACCGACGGCCGTTATGATCTGTTGACCAAGAAGGAAGTGATCCGGCTGGAGCGGGAGCGCAAGCACCTGCAGGCCAACCTGGCCGGCATCAAGAATATGAAGCGCCTGCCCGACGCGCTGTTCATCGTGGACTCGAACAACGAAGCGATTGCCGTGAAGGAAGCCCGCAAGCTTGGCATTCCGGTGGTGGCCGTGGTGGATACGAACTGCGATCCGACCGTGGTCGATTACGTGATCCCCGGCAACGACGACGCCCTGCGCGCCATTCGCCTGTTCACCTCCAAGATCGCCGATTCGGCGGCCGAGGGCGTAAACCTGGTGGGCGACAAGGCATTCCAGGAGGAGCTGCCCGCTCCGCTGGCCGAGGTGGAGCTGGCTGCCGAAGCCGCGCCTGCCGAGGAAGTGGATCTGGAAGCGGCCCTGGGCGGCGGCATCCGCAAGGCGCCCGCCGTGGTGGCGGCGCTGGAAGAGGCCGATATGGCCGAGGGCGCTCTTTAATCATTCCGTCGCACTTCGGTGCGTAGCATGAGACAAGCGTGGCCGCCAGAACAGAGCGCCACGCTTTTCTTTTGCCACCTGCGGTGGGGCTGACTGCTTCGCATGAGCCGCGCCAGATGGAAGGCGCGGGGCGCAGAGAACCATCGGATGCGCAGCGCAGGATAGGCGTAATCCAAATACGAGAGAGAGACAAAACAGTGAGCGAAAAGATTGATGCCAAGCTGGTAAAAGAACTGCGCGAGAAGTCCGGCGCGCCCATGGGCGACTGCCTGAAGGCGTTGCAGGAGACCAAGGGGAACATCGAGGATGCGTTTGTGGCGCTGCGCAAGCGGGGCATGGCCTCGGCGCAAAAGAAGGCCGCCCGCTCCACCAACGAGGGAGCGGTGGGCACTTACATTCACGCCGGCGGCAAGATCGGCGTGCTGCTGGAACTGAACTGCGAGAGCGACTTTGTGGCCCGCACCGACGACTTCCAGGAATTGCTGAAGGATATTGCCATGCACATCGCGGCCTCCGATCCGCGCTACGTGAAGTCGGAAGATGTGACCACCGCCGACCTGGAGCGCGAGAAGGAAATCTATCGCGCCCAGGCCGCCGCTACCGGCAAGCCGCCCGCGGTGATCGAGAAGATCCTGGACGGCAAGATGGCCAAGTTCTACGAGGAGGTCTGCCTCATCGAGCAGCCCTTCATCAAGGATCAGTCCGTCAGCATCAAGGAATTGATCGCCACCAAGGTCGGCAAGCTGGGCGAGAACATCACCGTGCGGCGCTTCGCGCGCTTCAAGGTGGGCGCCCCTGAGTGGACCGTCGCCACCACCGCGCCAGTGGTAGCGGCAGCCGAGTAATATTCCTGCACGCAAACGATCGGCACAGGGCGGAGAGTCACCTCTCCGCCCTTGCCGCATTACCGGACAAGCGGGTCCCCATCCGGTCGTTGAAGCCCTTTCCACTGAAAATCAGCGGCATGGATTTTTCAATGCGCGACGCGCGGGTTTTGGATTGTTTGGGCGCGGAAAAATGAAGAATGTACGCCCGCTGCCGTCCCGGCGTCAAAGCGTAAAAGGCGGTTTTCAGGTCAGGGTTTTCAACGAATTTGTTTTGAAGTTCTTCAGGAAGTTCATATTCCGAATGCGCTTTCAATTTCACTTTCAAGCCGGCTTTTTCCACCTCGATGGCTTCATGAATGCAGGCTTTCACGGTGGCTTCCATCGCGGCGATTTGTTGCAGGCTGGTGAAGCGGATCTGGCGGCCTGCCTGCATATGTTCGCCGGGCCTGATCAGAATTTTATTGGCGTCCGTGAGCAAGGCGCCTTTGAAAAACAACAGTACGCAGTATTCCTTGAAGCTGCCGATCAAGACGATGTTTTTGCCCTGGAAGGTGTAGCAAGGCTGACCCCATTTCAGCTCTTCCGTAAGCGGACAGCCGAGAAGGATGGCTCGCAGCTTCGCCGATTCAGCCTGCCACTTTTCGGCTTTCTGTAAAAAGGCATCGACCTTGGGATTCATCGAGGACCTCCTGTTTCGCCGGGGCGACGCCTTGATTCTGGCGACGCTTCGATTCTGGCGACGCTTCGATTCTATCCAGCCTGCCAGGGATTTCCAAGCCGAGCCTGGCCGCCTGCGCTGCTTTCGACAGAGTGCTGTTTTTAGGCTCAAAGCGGCTAAATAGTGCGGTATTTTAGGCAAAAACCGGGTTTTTCAGGGCTTGTGTTTACTGACAAGCAAGACCTTGTGAGCCATGGTTGCAAAGAATACTGCGCGCTGGTGTAATTCGTCCACTATTGATCCGGCAAGAAAACAGTGACATCGCATTCCCACCCATTTCCGCAAAA
>VFSW01009328.1_pt1 | contig 14023 bp, 11 predicted proteins | sample 5358111 | NCBI WGS metagenome assembly VFSW01 (sample SAMN11554181, study PRJNA540505) | mine drainage metagenome | isolation source: sediment from site ElyBrook_90M | place: USA: Ely Copper Mine, Vershire, VT | collected 2017
TTTGCCGAAGGCCGGTTTTGCTCGGTTTCGTTTTTAGATTCATTGGCAGGGAGCCTCGCAGAATCTCTTGTGTCGCGCCAGAACTGTTCGCGTCAGAACTGTACGGCTCGCGCCTGTCTCGCGAAAGGCCGGCTCCTCAATGTATTCAACAGGTTGTTGAAGGTCAAGCTCTGACTGGGTCAGGAACAAGCTAAGCGTTCTTGACGTTGTCCGCCGCCTCAGCGGCTTCGGTGGATTCGACGATCCGACTGCGCTCCGGGCACGCGGTTCTCACGATCCGCGACAGCGGGCTGCCTTTCTCGTGGACTGACATCAGGCTAATTTCCGATGGAGTATTGCTCGCCGCCTCGGTGGGGAGTATCCCAACGCCCTGGTTCCGGCCCAGGGCCTTCGCGCGATACAGCGCCGCATCGGCCAGTGCGATGACTTCTTCGGAGCAGATGGCCTCGTAAGCCCCGCGGCACCAAGGATACGGCGCCCACCCCACCGAACAGGTCTTCTTCACACTGATCCCATATCCCAGATCAAATGCCTCCCAAGTCATGACTTCCAGAATGCGGCTGCAAAACGCGGGAGTTCCCGACGGGTCCGTCGACCGGCTCATGATCAGAAATTCCTCTCCACCCCAGCGCACCAGCACGTCCGACTTTCGCACCACTCGCGAGAGCCGCTCGCCCACCAGATACAGCAGCCGGTCGCCAGCTGGATGACCGTGGTGATCGTTCACCTCTTTGAAGAAGTCCACATCCACCATGATGAACACCAAGTCGCGGTGGTCCACTTTGCGTATGTCTCCGCCGCGTGCTCGTTCATAGTTGCGCAGAACCTGGCCGGCCTCTGCGGTCAGGATCTCTTCCAGGTAGCGGCGGTTCCAAATGCCTGTCAGCGGATCGGTAAACGAGATCTGCTGCAATTCAAGATTTTTGCGTTGCAGTTCCAGTCCGTGCCAGCGCAGGGAGTGTTCCTTGCTTTCCAGTTCGTCCTTCAAACTGCGCATCTCATCCAGGTTTTGCCGGGACAGGCGAAGCAGGTTCAGCAATTCCTGGTCGAGCAAGTGCTGCTTCACAAAAACCAGACCCCCCATCAGGATCATGACTGCTACGGTCAAAAGCAATCGGTAGGTGCGAATCCGCTGCGGCGCCTGCCCTCCGAATTGGGCCCATGCCACCATCAACGGCGTGAAAAAGACAGCTCCCATCGCCAGTCGTGTTTTCCAGATGCCATGGCCTTGCCCGGGGACCCCCGGGACCGAATCCTGCTCCGACGCAGCGCGCGCCGAGAAGCCAATTCCCGCAAACCATGCCATGGCCGCCACCAGCGGAACGTCATAAAGACTGCCAGTGTAGTAAACATGAGCATCAATCGCCCGGCTGGCAATGTACGACCCCGTGCAATACAGCACAGCTGCTCCGAACAGGTGTGCGTAAATGCCTCGCCATGCGCCAGCGCTTCGCCGCCATACCAGAATCAGGCCGAAAAACAGAACCAGTTGTTCCCCGGCATAGAGCACGTCAAAGGCGCGACCGTATTCCGCCTCCACCGGGTAGACGTATTGCCAGGGGATTACTACAAAAAGATAAAGATAAAGCCACCACGTGAACAACATCAGCAGATCAAGAGACCCCATCCGGAGGGCGCGATTATCTTCCTGAAAATGCGGCAAGACCGCTACCGCAGCCATCATAGGCACCACGTGCAGGAATAGGACAACGTCTCCTACAAATGGGTTGGGCACCTCCTGCCGGAGGAAAACTTCAAAGTAGGTCCACAGCACTTGCACACAGAACCACATTGCGCAGCCTAGCCCCATCAGTCCCCAAAAGAGCCGGGACTTGGTGCTGGCGCGTCTGACATTGGAGAACATCGCAACGGTGGCGCCCAACAGAAGAAAGCACTGCATCAGGTCGCCGAAGGCCGTTAGCCCGAATCCTCGGGGAGCCAGGAAAGAAACCAGGCTGTGCAGACACACCACCGCGCACACGATCACCGTCCACTTCCGAGCGTGCTGGAGCGGAGAAATCCCCACATTAGAATTCTATGTTTGTTAAGGCCGCTGGAATTGTTACTGAGGTAACCTGCGCCGGGCACGCGCGGTTCGTCAGCCTTCTCGCAGAAGTGCGGCTGAGAATCGCCGCACAAACTCGTAAACATCGTGATATGAGTTATATAGCGGCACTGGCGCGATTCGAAGGATGTCGGGTTCGCGCCAGTCTCCAATCAGGCCGGCGGCGGCAAGCTCCTCACAAAACGCCCGTCCCTTGTCAGGAATCCGGATCGAAATCTGGGCGCCTCGACGCTCCGGCTCGTGTGGAGTAATGATCTCAAAGGTCGGCGAGGCGCGCGCCTTCAGCAAGAATTCCAGATAGCCGGTGAGCGACACGCTCTTGGCCCGCAACCGCTCCATCCCAGCTTCGTGAAGTATCTCCATGGACGCGCGCAGCGGGGCCAGAGCGAAGATGGGCGGATTGCTCAACTGCCAACCTTCCGCGCCAGGCATGGCCTGGAAGTCAGGCTCCATCTCGAATCTCGCTTTTTCTTCGTGACCCCACCATCCCGCGTAGCGCGGCAATTCCCACGCTCGGGCGTGCCGTTTATGCACGAAACATCCGCCCACGCATCCCGGACCACCGTTCAAATACTTGTAGCTGCACCACACAGCGAAGTCCGGCCCCCATTCGTGGAGTTTCAGAATCAAGTTCCCCGCGGCGTGTGCCAGATCGAAGCCCACCACGCATCCCCGCGCATGACCGCTCTTGGTTATTCCTGGCATGTCAAACACCTGGCCCGTGGCGTAGTTCACGCCGCCAAGCATAATGAGCGCAATCGACTCGCCCTCACGTTCAAGCAACGCGCTGACGTCTTCGTCACGAATGCAAAATTCTCCAGGACGAGGCGTTAGTTCAATCAGGCATGATGCCGGATCGTATCCATGCACCCTGATTTGGGATTTCACAGCGTACTGATCAGACGGGAACGCGCCACGTTCCACAACAACCTTGTGTCTTTGCCGAGTTGGCCGGTAGAACGACACCATCATCAAATGCAGGTTGACGGTCAGAGAATTCATCACCACCACTTCTTCCGGGTTCGCTCCAACGAGCGCAGCCGTCTGCTCGGTCAACAGCCGGTGGTAAGCCATCCAAGGATTTCGAGCATGGAAGTGTCCCTCCACGCCTAGTTGTGCCCAGTCTTGCAGTTCCTGCTCGATGTAGTCCTTGGCCTTCTTGGGCTGCAAACCAAGAGAGTGCCCGCACAGGTAAACGCATTTTTCGCCGCTTGCAGTCTTGGGGAAGGAAAAGCGAGTGCGGAAGCCTGCCAGCGGATCGTCCGCGTCCATTTTGGCAGCAAATGCTGCGCCAGGTTCGTACGCCCTGTGGGTCACGAGACTTGCTCCAGTGGCGTGAGATCCCGGTGGATGAGACGATCGGCCAGGTTCCAGTCCAGGTCCTCGACTCGATCAATCGCATCGCACAACTCCGACAGCATACGGTCCTGCACCTTGCCCCGGGCCAGCGCAACCGAGTAGGGCAAGCGGTGAAACGTCACCATGGAATATTTTGGTACGAACCAGCGGGGATATTTTGCCTCCAGCGCCAGCTCCACCTTCTTGCGAAAGAGAAATCGCGGATCGCCGACCCGGTCTCGCATCTCCACAAAGTTTTCTACGGCCATGTCAGCGATCGCATCGGTGTTCGCTTTTCGCGCAGCTTCGAACTCTCGGAATACGCGGGCCCAATCCGCCCCGCTCGCGTCCAGCAACGCCATCAGGATCGTGCAATCTTCGAAGCCGCAATTGATCCCTTGTCCGAAGAAGGGAACGATGGCATGTGCCGCATCGCCCAGAAGCAGAACTCTGCCTTCCGCGCGCCACGGCGAGCATTTGATCGTGACCATGGCTCCGGTTGGGTTGCTGAAATAATTGTCAGCGAGCCGAGGCATCAGCGCCAGTGCATCAGGAAACCGCAATTGGAAAAATCCCAGCACATCGGAAGGCGAAGCCAGGCTGGTAAAGCTGTCCGCTCCTTCAAACGGCAAAAACAGGATGCACGCAAAAGTGCCATCGATGTTCGGTAATGCGATCAGCATGTTGTTGCCGCGCGGCCAAATGTGGAGAGCGTGCGTCTCGATAAGGTGGTCCCCCTCCGTGCTCGCGGGAATCGTCAACTCTTTGTAGCCGTAGTCGAGATACTGTTGCGAAAAATTGAAGCGATTCTGCTTCAGCATCTCCAAGCGAATCGCCGAAGCTGAACCGTCACAACCGATCACCACGTCGGATTCAACCGTGGTGTCTTCTCCTGTTCGCTCGTCGCGCAGACGAACCGCCCCGATTCTCAGGTCAAATCCAGTGCAGCGCTGCTGGAAATGAACCTCAGCGCCCTGCGCCTCAGCAGCGGCAAGTAGCGCCATGTTCAGCTCGGCTCGCGAAATCGAATAGATGACCTCCGCGGCATCCTTCCCATACGGCTGAAAAGTTAGATCCCCGGTCACGGAATGGATCATCCGCCCCTTCATGGGGATGATGATCTTTTGCATGGACTGCCACAGCCCGGCTTCCGTGAGCGCATGAATTCCACGCGTCGAAAGCGCCAGGTTAATCGACCGCCCGGCGCTCATGCGGACGCGCCGCATGTCTGGCCTGCCCTCATAAATCGCAACGCGAAACCCGCGCTTCGCCAGAAAGATCGCCAGCAGAGGACCGTTCAAACCGGCGCCGATCAGTGTGATTTTCTTGGGGTGTTTCATGCGAAGATGGTTCTTCGATACGTAACTTGCGAAACCGCGGCGATTGATCACTTCATCATTAAAGTTCTCGCCTCCCACAGCTCGGGGAAGAATTTCTTTTCCAGGGTGAGCTTCAGATACGAAGTGCCCGTGCTTCCTCCGGTCCCCATGTTGACCCCGATCGTCCGCTCCACCAGCTGGATGTGGCGCAGTCTCCAACTGACGATCAGTTCGTCGAATTCCGTCAACCGCTCGCACACATCAATCCAGTCGCGGTGGTGCCGATCATCCTGATAGAGAGACTGAACCGCGCGCGCGCGCGCTTCAAATCGCTCGCGCTCCGTTGCCTCTTCTGGTAGTGCGGCCAGCTTACCCATAGCCCGCAATGCCGAGAAGAACACGTTGTGCAGCGACGGCTCGCGTAACCTGCGTCCGAGTTGCGCGTGGGCTTCCGGCGTGGGCTTGTGATAGCGCAACATCTTTTCGTCCTTCAAGCCGCACAGAAATTCCAGCTCGCGAAATTGTTCCGACTGAAAACCACTGGCCGGCTCCAGCCTGCCACGAAACGCGAGGAAATGGGTGGGTAACATAGTTTCAAGAATCGTGAACTGCTCCACCAGCACACGCGTAATTTCCGTGCAGCGCCGCAGCAGGCGCGCTGCCTCATAAACCTCGTCCCGCGAAGCCGGGTTTGCCCCCACCGCTTGCAGATTCGCGACCACCGCGTCCAGATCGTGCAGCAGTTCCTTGAACCACAGTTCGTACGTTTGGTGAACCACGATGAACAGCAGTTCATCGTGATGCTGTGGCGAAGACTGCGGCTGCTGCAATTCCAGCAACTCCGGAATCTTCAAGTAAGAACTATAAGTAAGCTGCTCGGCCGCTGGATGGACCAGATCTCCAGTCGCTGTAGCCTCTTGTTTTTCAGGTGGTTTGCATTCAAGGCCCAGAAACCGCTGCGCGTTGTCACCTAACAATTTCTTCTTCACGTGTTGCGAAAGTTGGCTTCCACGAATCAGCGCGCCCACGCTTTCTTCTCCCAACGGAAAGGGATAGTCCGACCCAAGCATCACCCGATCCGCGCCCATGGTCGCCACCAGAAAAAGAAGGGCGTGGTGATCGAAAACCGCGGAATCCACATAAAAGCGGTTCAGATAGTGGCTTGGCGGAAATTGGCAAGCGCCGTGTGCCACGGGATGGCGGTGCCACGCATTCTCCAGCCGTCCCAGCAGAAAAGCGAAGCTTCCGCCGCCATGAGCAAAACAAATCTTCAGACTCGCAGGCAGCGTGTCGAACGCTCCGCTCAGAATGAGGGCCGCCACGGATAGCTGTGTTTCGGCTGGCATGCCCACCGTCCAAGGCATCATGTATTTCGGCATCCGCTGTTGGCCCATCATGTCCCAGGGATGAACCAGCACGGCCGCGCCTTCGTCCGCACAATGATGCAGAAAGGTCACGATTCCCGGATCATCTAGATTTTTCTCGCCAACATGGCTTCCAATCTGCACACCCAGATGCCCCGCCTTCATGCATTGGCTCAGTTCCGCGCAAGCCGCGTCAATATCCTGCAGCGGAACCTGACACAGCGACTTCAGTCTTCCCTTGCCCCGGCTGCAAAGATCGAGCGCCGCGTCATTGAAAAGCCGCGCGCAATCCAGCGCATGCTCCACCGGACGGTCGCAGGCAAACAGCACCGGCGTCGCGGAAATCAGCTGCATCTCTACACCGTCGCGGTCCATTTCTTCCAGGCGCACTTCCGGATCCCAGCACGCCGAGTAAATGTGCCGGAAGAGACGTTCGCCGACCAGGATGTCGGCTTTACCCGGCTCGGTATGCTTGATCCAGGGCCAGTTTGCCGTGCCGTAGCGTTCCGCCAGGTCGGGCCAGGCGGCCGGGAAAAAATGATTGTGAATGTCGATGACCATCTGCGCTTTGACCATTACGCTTTGCCCGGATGCACGGTGCCGCAATGTTTGCACTTGCGCAGGCTCTCGTTGCCATAAAACTGGTCGAACAGCGGCGGCAAATCGCGGACAATGCTCTTCAGTTTCACTTCCGCTCGATGTACCAACTGATGGCAGTTCGGGCAGTACCATTCGAAACCGTCCAGAACGCCCTCTGGGCGCGGCATCTCCACCACTACTCCGATGCTGCCAGCCACCCGCTGAGGAGAGTGCCGCATATGCTTGGGCAGCAGAAAAATCTCGCCTTCTTTTATGGGGATTTCGACCGGCGGTTGTCCGGGTTTTTCCATGACGCGAATAGAAATGTTTCCCTTCAGCTGGTAGAAAAATTCTTCCGTGGGATCATCGTGATAATCGCGTCGCTGGTTCGGTCCGCCCACGACCGTGACCATCATCTCGCCGTCTTCCCACACCTGCGCATTCCCCACCGGCGGCTTGAATTTGTCTTTGTTCTCTTCGATCCACGCCTGAAAGTTGAAGGCCTTCAGGCTGCGTATGGACGGCATAGCGCCTCCTATTTCGCCGGCTTGTAAGCCAAGGCGCGAATCTCGATCAGCAAGTGCGGATGCGGCAACTGGTGCACCGCCACGGTGGTTCGCGCCGGACCATCGTTCCCAAAATACTCGCCGTAGACTTCGTTGTATCCGCCGAAATCATTCATGCTTACGAGAAAAGCGGAAATCTCCACGACGTCTTCCAGTTGCGCGCCCGCACTGTGCAGGATGTCGCGAACGTTTTCAATCACCGCGCGCGTTTGCGTCCGGATGTCAAGCCGCGTGGTTCCCAGTTCGTCCGCCTCCGCGCCCGCGATGGAGTTATCAGCGCGACGCGCGCTGGTTCCCGACACAATCAGGAAATCGCCGGCCCGCTTGATGTGCGGATACTTGCCTCGCGGCACAGCTTTGCCGGTTACGATCTTGCTCTCGGTCTTGCTTATGGCCTTTCCCATCGTCTCGTCCTGGCACGACTGATGCCGCGCTGGCCATTTTCGGCCTGCAATTTCAAAGCCGGACGCAAATATTGTTCAGCTCCGAATAGAAATTCAGTGAATGGATTCCGCCTTCCCGTCCAATTCCCGAAAGTCCCGCCCCGCCGAACGGAGTCCGCAAGTCGCGCAGAAACCAGCTGTTTACCCAAGTGATGCCCACATTCATCTTCTGCGCAATCGTGTGTCCGCGCTTCAAGTTCGTGGTCCACACCGAGGCTGCCAGTCCGTACTTTGTATCGTTGGCCATGGTCACGGCCTCGTCTTCGGAATCGAACGGCGCAATGTGGCACACGGGCCCGAAAATTTCTTCCTTTACGCAGCGAGCCGACTCAACCAAACCAGTATAGATCGTTGGCTGAATGTAGAATCCCGAGTCGCGGGCGTCGCCAAACCCGGGAATTCCGCCGCCTGTCACCACCGTCGCGCCCTCTGCCCGCGCCAGACGGTAGTATCCCAGCACCTTCTCCCGATGTTCCGCCGAAATCAACGGACCGAGGTTCGTGTCTTGCTCCATGGGCCAACCCGCCTGCAGCTTCTGCGCTTTCTGTTTCAGTGCCTCGACGAATCGCTCAAAAAGCGGGCGCTCCACGTAGATGCGCTCGGCGCACAAGCAGACCTGCCCCGTATTCAGAAATACCGCATCAGCCAATCCCCGGACCGTCTCTTCAAAATCACAATCCGCAAAAACGATCGCCGCATTCTTGCCCCCCAACTCGAACGACACCGGCTTCACCGACGAAGCCACGGATTTCATGATTGCCGCACCAGTTCGCGATTCTCCAGTGAACGTAACGGCATTTACATCCGGGTGTTGCGCCAAGAACTCGCCCGCGGAGCCGGGACCGAAGCCGTGCACCACGTTGTAAACTCCGTCCGGAATCCCGGCATCCTGCATCGCCTCCGCCAGCAGCGTTGCGGGTGCCGGAGTCTCTTCGGAAGGCTTCACCACCACGGTATTTCCGCAAGCCAAAGCCGGCGCAACCTTCCAGGTCAGCAGCAGTAGCGGCAGGTTCCACGGCGTGATGATCGCGACCACCCCCAGAGGTTTGCGCACGGCATAGTTCAGCGCACTGCGGCCGTCGGGTGTCTCCGTCTGAAAGGACTCAATTCCCGCCATCTTGATTGCATCGGCGAACACTCGGAAATTCGCCGCCGCGCGTGGAACATCAAGCTTCGCGGCCAGCGCAATCGGCTTGCCTGTGTCGGCCACCTCAGCCTTGAGAAAGCAATCGAACCGCGCTTCAATCGCGTCTGCTACCTTGTGGAGTCGCGCCGCGCGTTCGCGCACTCCGAGGCGTCCCCATTCTCCGCCCAAAGCCTTGCGGGCGGCCTGGGCCGCACCGCCCACCAGATCTTCGTCGGCTTCCGTCACCTCCGCGATGATGCTGCCGTCGGCGGGATTCACGTCCGCGAATACGCGCGGGCCACGCACAAACTGCCCGTTGATGTAGTTTTGGATTAACTTCACTGATTAGCGCTCGACTGAGTTTCAACAAACGGAAAGGGCCCGCTGCTCCCGCAGATTTCCATTCCCGCGCCGAATCGTAGCAGGGGCAATCCGGCGGCGCAAACCCGGCAGCCTCTCAACCGCGTTCCCGCAGATATCGGCGCAACGCGTCCTGCCAGGTGGGAAGGGTGATCCCCAATCGCTGCAGACTGCTTGGAGAAAGAACCGAATACGCCGGACGCGGCGCGGGACGCGCCATCTGCGCGCTGCTCACCGGCCGCACCTCGGTGTGAAGCCCGGCGCTATGCACGATCTCGCGGGCAAACTCAAACCAGGTGCATTCCCCGCTATTGGTCGCGTGCACAATCCCGCTGGCGTTCGCGCGGCACAGTTGAACGATCGCTGCAGACAGATCGGCCGCGTACGTGGGAGAGCCGCGCTGGTCGTTCACCACATCGAGCGTCGGGCGGCTTGCCGCGAGTTTCAGGATCGTATCAGGGAAGCATTTTCCGCCAGTGCCGAACAGCCACGACGTACGCGCGATACAACAGCCGGGCATCACATCCAACAGCCGGAGTTCGGCTTCAGCCTTCGATCGTCCGTAAACGCCTTGCGGATTGCGCGCGTCATCGGTTTCATAGGGCGACGTTTTTCGCCCGTCAAAGACATAGTCGGAACTGAGAAACAGCAGTCGCGCCCCGGCTTCTTTTGCGGCCTTTGCAACATTGATCGCTCCATCGCGGTTTACAGAAAACGCCAAGTCCGGATTGCTCTCACAACCGTCGACATCGGTGTAAGCGGCCGCTAGGACGATCCAGTCCGGATGCATCCCCGTCACGGCTTCGCGCACTTTCTGCGGATCCCGAATATCTACGTCACGCGAGCCAAAGCCGCTTACCTCGTCCGCGCCCCAGGCTGGCACGAGCGCCTTGCCCAGAAGCCCAGTGCCGCCAAGAATCGCAACCTTCATTTTAGGATTTCCGCCACGAAGTTCTATTTGTTTTTTCCCCCGACTAGTCGAAGGTTTCGGCATCGCGAAGAGCAACGCCGCGCTGGTCTTTGGCCGACACGATCGGGTCGCCTTCGAGTTGCCAGTCGATCTTCAACTGCGGATCGTTCCAGATCAGCGTGCGCTCTGCGGCCGGAGCGTAAAAATCCGTCGCTTTGTAAAGCACCTGCGCTTGCTCTGACTTCACGCAGAATCCATGGGCAAAGCCCATCGGAATCCACAGCATGCGCTTGTTCTCCGCCGACAGCACCACCGCTTCCCATTTCCCAAACCACGGAGAACTCCGGCGCAGGTCCACCGCCACATCCAGAATCTCTCCCTCGACCACCCGAACCAGTTTCCCCTGCGCCTGCTTCACCTGATAATGCAGTCCGCGCAAAACGTTGCGGTGCGAGCTCGAGTGATTGTCCTGCACGAAAGTTTCCAGGATCCCCGCTTCCGCCATGGTTTGCTGGTTGTAACTCTCGAAGAAAAATCCCCGCTCGTCGCCAAACACGCGAGGTTCCAGGATGAACACTCCGGGCAAAGACGTCGGGATTTTCGTGATGGCTTCCATGCTTAAAGGAACCGTGGCGGGATCGCGCGCGCAGTTTTGTTTCTCTAAAACACTTTTTCCCGCAGCATCTGCAGCAGATACGCCCCGTAACTGTTGTTCTTCATCGAACTCCCAATCTTCTCTACCTGCTCCGCCGTGATGTAGCCGGAGCGGTACGCAATCTCCTCCGGACACGCCACCATCAACCCCTGCCTCTTCTCGATGGCCTGGATATACAGCGAAGCCTCCAGCAGCGACTCGTGCGTGCCGGTATCCAGCCACGCCATGCCGCGTCCCAACACCACGACCTCGAGCTCGCCTTTCTTCAGATACGCCTTGTTGACGTCGGTGATCTCGAGTTCTCCGCGCGCACTCGGCTTCAGCGACTTGGCGAGTTTCACCACCTGGTTGTCATAAAAATAAAGCCCAGTAACCGCATAGCGCGATTTGGGATGTTTCGGTTTCTCCTCGATGCTCAACGCCTTGCCGCTGCCATCAAATTCCACCACCCCGTACCGCTCCGGATCATGCACTCCGTAAGCGAACACCCGCGCTCCATGATTCTTCTGCGCGGCGTCGCGCAGGTCCTTCGCCAGATCATGTCCATAGAAAATATTGTCGCCAAGGATCAACGCGCAGGCGCTGCCGCCAAGAAAAGATTCGCCCAGCAAAAACGCCTGTGCGATCCCCTCCGGTTTCGCCTGCACCTGATACTGCAAGTGGATTCCATACTGGCTTCCATCTCCCAGCAAAGCCTTGAATTTCGGAACGTCCTCCGGCGTCGATATCAACAGGATTTCCCGAATTCCCGCCAGCATCAGCGTGCACAGTGGGTAATAAACCATCGGCTTGTTGTAAACCGGCAACAGGCTTTTCCCCATGGCGTGCGTCACCGGATAAAGACGCGTGCCCGATCCTCCCGCCAGAATAATGCCCTTGTGCTGCGCGCTGGTTTTCATGATCGAAAGTATTACGCTTCAAACCGAATAATGCGTCGCAATCCACTGCCGGTAGCTTCCGCTGGTCACGTCCTTCACCCACTCCGCATTCTCAAGATACCAGCGAATGGTTTTGCGGATTCCCGTCTCAAACGTCTCCTTGGGACGCCACCCCAGTTCGCGCTCAATCTTCCGCGCGTCCATGGCATAGCGCCGGTCGTGTCCGGGCCGGTCTTTCACAAACGTGATCAACTCGCGCCGCGAACCCGACGCCCGTGGCGCCATTTCATCCACAATGTCGCAGACGGAATGTACGATCTCAAGGTTGGGCTTCTCGTTCCAGCCGCCGATGTTGTAAGTCTCTCCGGGAGTTCCTCGCGCCAGCACTAGGGCAACCGCCTCGCAATGGTCCGCCACGTAAATCCAGTCCCGCACATTCTGCCCGTCGCCATAGACCGGCAGCGGCTTGCCATCGCGTGCGTTCAGAATCATCAGCGGAATCAGCTTCTCCGGAAACTGAAACCTGCCGTAATTATTAGAGCAATTCGTGGTAAGAGTCGGCAGCCCGTAAGTGTGGTGATAGGCCCTCACCAGGTGATCGGATGCCGCTTTCGACGCGGAGTACGGACTGTTTGGCGCATAGGCTGTGGTCTCCGAGAAGGGTGGATCGTGCGGACCTAGAGATCCGTACACTTCATCGGTGGAAACATGCAGAAAACGGAAACGCTTGCTCTCGTCGGCGCTCAGGCCCGTCCAATACGCGCGCACCTCTTCCAGCAGAGCGAACGTTCCATCCACGTTCGTGCGGATAAAATCGTCCGGCCCGCGGATCGAGCGGTCCACATGGCTTTCCGCGGCGAAGTGCACAATGGCGGATGGCTGGTGCTTTTCCAGCAGGCGGCGAACTAAGGTGCGATCGCCGATATCGCCGTGCACAAATTCGTAGCGGCGATCTGTCGCGACCGCCTCAAGATTGCGCAAGTTTCCCGCGTAGGTGAGTTTGTCCAGGTTGACCAGGGCAGTGGCCGCATCTGCTTCCATTTGCTGCAAGATAAAGTTGGACCCGATGAATCCCGCGCCGCCAGTGACAAGAATCGTATCCTGCATGAATAAAAGTCGGGCCTTCCTATCGCCGCTTCCGGCGTGCCCGCACGAAGTGCAATTGTAATTAAAAAGGACGAGCTTAGCCCGTCCCTGTTGAAGAAAGTGTTTTCCTTCTCTGCTAACCCTTTCCAGCCTCGTGCAAAAATCTTCGGACGCGTGCCCCATTTCTCGCGCTTTTCTCGAGAAGTGGAGCTTTTTCCATTTGCGGTTAAGAAAAGCCTTTAACCGCGAAGAGCGCAAAGACCTGCCGCGTAGCTTGCGAAGGGAATCGCATAGTCAATAATTGCTCACCTAAGCTGCGGAGCCAAATGTCTTCGAACCACCCGCTAGCCGGCCCGCTGCTCAGCCACATCCTCAACGCCCCGGCTCGGCCTCTTCACCGGCTTCGCCTGCCCCCAACCCAGAATCTGGAAGTAAGCCCGCTCAATGTCCTCGGCAATTTTCGGCCAGAGATAATGTTTACGAATCCGAGCCTTCGCCGCACGTCCGGCCGCGGCGCGCACCGCCGAATTTGCGATCAGGAATCTTAATCGGTCGGCCAGGTCGGCGGCATCGCCACGGCGAAACGTGTATCCCGCATCGGTGATGACCTCGCGATTCTCCGGAACATCGCTCGCCAACACGCATAGCCCCGCTCCCATCGCATCGAGCAGCGCCAGCGACAGGCCTTCCATATCCGACGGTAAAACGAACAACATGGCGTTCGTCAGTAACTCGTCGAGCGTCTCACCCGTAACCCAATCCAGTATTTTGATCCGGTCGCTGGCGTGAGTCCGCAACTCGCGGCTGTAATCGTCGCAATAGCTCGAAGGCCCGGCCATTACAAGTTTCACGTCTGTTGTCAGCCGCTCGTAAGCGTCCACCAGCAAATGGCATCCTTTCTCCGGCGAAAACCTTCCGAGAAACAGAATGTAGTTTCCCGGCTTCAACCCCCAGTCGAAAATCTTGTGAGGCTCACGCTTTTCCCGCAGCGCGCCCCCGTTCGGTACATAGGAGGTTTCAACGCCGTGCTCTCTGCGGTAATGCTCATGCAACGTCTTCGACACCACCATGGTCCCGTTCGGCAAACCTGCCGACGCCCGCTCCCCCAGCCGCAACACCAAAGACGCCAGCCGTCCCCACTTCCCCCGCTGCCAGTCCAGCCCTTGTACGGTGACGATCGTTTTCTTTCCGAACCATCGCGGAAGCCCGGAAAACAGTGCCGGCCCCAGGGTGTGATAATGCACGATGTCGTAATCCAGAGCCAGCGCGTGAGCCGTGCTCAGCGCAGTGTGTACCAAGGTTTCCAGATGTTTCGACCGTATCGTCGGCAGCCG
>VFSW01009329.1_pt1 | contig 14021 bp, 14 predicted proteins | sample 5358111 | NCBI WGS metagenome assembly VFSW01 (sample SAMN11554181, study PRJNA540505) | mine drainage metagenome | isolation source: sediment from site ElyBrook_90M | place: USA: Ely Copper Mine, Vershire, VT | collected 2017
GTGTTGGGGTGCGATTTGCCCGGGCGAATCCCGGCGTATCGATGGAAGGACAGGATCCGCTGGCGGGGAAGGTGAATTTCTTCCTGGGCAACGATGGCTGGAGACGGGATGTGACGTCCTGCGCCGGGATTGTGTACCGCGACCTTTACCAGGGGATCGATATGAGGTTCGGCGGGACGGGGCGGCATGTGAAATCGGAGTTTCTGGTGGCGCCAGGCGCGGACCCGGCATCGATTCGCCTGGAATATTCCGAACCGGTCGAGATCGATGCCGGCGGGAATTTAGTCGTTGGGGATTTCCGGGAGAGCGCGCCGGAGATATATCAGCGGCGCGGATCTGTCCCGGTGAGGATCTCTGGCCGGTACAAGCTTCTCGGATCGAAAACGGTGGGTTTCGAGATCGGGGGGTACGATTCATCGAAGACCTTGGTGATCGATCCCACCATTTCCTTCAGTACATATCTGGGAGGAAGTGGGCTGACCTCCATTAATGGTGTAGCGGTCGATGGCAGCGGCGATCTGTACGTCACCGGCTGGACGGAAGCGCTGAATTTTCCCACCGACGGGCCGGTGCAAGCGGTAAATCAAGGCGGCGTGGACGTGATTGTGGCGAAGTTGAATCCGTCGGGCACCGCACTGCTATACGCAACCTATATTGGAGGGCGGTCCGACGATAAGGGCGCGGCCATCGCGGTCGACGCTCTGGGCCAGGCCTACGTGACGGGCTCGACGGCGTCGTCGAACTTCCCTCTGGTTTCCTCGAACCGGCCGTCCATCGGCGGCAGCACCACTGCGTTTGCGTTGAAGTTGAATGCGGCGGGGAATGCGTTGATCTATAGCGGCTATCTGGGCGGGACCACATACGATGTGGGCACCGCGATCGCCGTCGACTCGAACGGCAACGCATATATCTCCGGAGACACGCAATCGGCGAACTTTCCCGTACAACACCCGGTCCAGGCGTCCATCGGCGGCGGAAACGACGCGTTCATCGCCCAATTGAACTCCGCGGGAGCCATCGCTTTCAGCACTTATCTGGGGGGCTCGGGCAATGAGCACGCGGGAGGAATCGCGGTGGACGCGGTGGGCGATATTTTCATCGCGGGCGGAACGTCCTCCACGAATTTTCCCACCGTCGCGGCGCTCCAGAACACCCTCAACGGAACCCAGAACGCGTTCGTCACCAAGATCTCTTATACCGGCACGATTGCGTTTAGCACCTATTTGGGAGGCAGCGGCAGCCCTCCTCAGCAGGCCAATGGTATCGCGCTCGATTCGGCGGGAAACGCCTACATCGCCGGAGTGACCGTTTCGTCCAACTTCCCTGTGACCACCGGCGCATTCCAGACGGCGATGGGCGGGCCGCAGAACGCGTTTGTGACAAAGCTCACCGCAACAGGAGCGCCTGTCTACAGTACCTACCTGGGCGGCGCAAGTTATGACTGGGGTTGGGGAATCGCGGTGAGCGCCGCTGGCAACGCCTATATCGCAGGATATACTGCATCGGCCAATTTTCCGCAGGCAGGCGCCGTGCAGACGGGCTTCGCAGGCCTATATGACGGATTTGTGAGCGAGCTAAACGCAGCCGGGAACGGGTTGGTGTTTTCCACCTTCATCGGAGGATCCGGATCGGACGCGGTCAACGCGATTGCTCTCGACGCCAGCGCGAATATTTTCGTGGGCGGACAAACCAGTTCTTCTGATTTTCCCTTGGCGAATCCGATTCAATCGACGCTCGCCACCGCCAGCACGGGATGGGTCGCCCGGCTGGGGGTATCCGCATTGCCGCCCACCACCCCCGCGGTGCTGTCTGTCTCGCCGGCTTCAGGATCGGGGTCGTCGGTGACGTTCACGGCGAACTTTTCAGACAGCGGAGGGGGGTCGACGCTCACCGCGGCGGCTCTGCTGGTAAACGCCAGCGCTTCCACCGGCTATGGGTGTTACATCAGCTATAACCCCGGCTTAAACGTGTTTTCGTTGTACAACGACGCGGGAACCGCCGTCCTGTCCACCGTGACGCCGGGCGGAGCTTCCGCTCAGAACGATCAGTGCGCTCTCAACGGCTCGGGAAGCTCCGCGACCGTGTCCGGATCGTCGCTAACAGTCACCTACTCGTTGACCTTCCAGCCGCCCTTCGGCGGATCAAAGTCCGTGTACCTGTTCGCGTCCGACGCAAATTCGAACACCGGATGGGTGGCGGAGGGCGCGTATTCGGTGACGGTTGCGCCGGGCACTCCGCAGATCAGCTCGGTTTCTCCCAATGCGGGCAGCGGCACCGGAGGGGCGTTCAACTTCGTCTACTCGGATACCGTATACGCCAGCAACCTTACCAGCGTGGCGTTTTTGTTCAACAGCTCGCTTGCCTTCACGAACGCTTGCTCCGTGGTTTACAACCTGACGAACAACCAAGTCTCGCTGACTGGCGACAATGGTGTCAGCGTGACCTCAGTGACGTTGGGCTCGTCCACGGCGCTTCAGAATAGCCAGTGCGTGGTCAGCGGCACAGCCGCCGCGCAGAGCAGCCTTTCGATTATCTTCACCGCCAACGTGTACTTTAAAGGCGCGTTCAGTGGAACTCAGAGCATCTATATGTATGCCGCCGTGGGCTCGCTGAACACTGGCTGGGTGGCGGAGGGCACGTATGCCGCCGCGAACGGAGGCCAGCCGGCGGCAGTTTCTTCCGTTCCGAATACCGGCACCGGACCGGGAGAGCGATTCACATTCACGATCGCCGACCCGGGAGGGGCAAGTTACCTGACGTATGCGGCGATTCTCTTCGCGCCTGCGCTCAACACCATGAATGCCTGCCTACTCGAATGGGATGGAGTCGCCAATACAGTCTCGCTCACGTATGATAATCCGGCCAATGGCCAAACGCCGTTCACGCCAGGCTCGAACAACATCGCCACCAACAGCCAGTGCACGATGAACGCCCTGAACAGCACCATCGTCCGTGGCGCCACGCAGGTACTGATCACCCTGGACCTGACCTTCAATTCCAGTTTTTACGGAACCAAGAACATCTACTTGTACGCTGCTGAAGGGAGCCTGTATAAGTCGGCCTGGACCACGGTCGGAACCTGGACCGTGACAGGCGGCGCCTCGACGGTCTTGTCGATGGCGCCCAACTCGGGCAGCGGGATGCTGCAGCAGTTCGTCTTTACGGTGACGGATTCGTCGTCGCAAACAAACATCAGCGGAATGAACGTCCTGTTCACTTCCGGAGCGCCCACCAATATCGCCAACGCCTGTTCCATCGTCTATAACCGCGCCGCGGAGACGGTTGGTTTGTGGGACGATACCGGCAATACAACGCTCGCCACCAAGGGCATCGGTTATTCGACTTTGATGGAGAACAGCCAGTGCAGCATCCAGTACACTGACTATCAGTTCGTCGGGCCGGACGTTCTGTTCACTGTCCAGATCCAGTTTCTCGCCGGTTTTACGGGCCCCAAGAGCGTCTATGCGCAGGCCAACGAGCCGAATGCGAACTCCGGGATGGTGTATGTCGGAACGTGGACGCCTTGAGCGTGCGCGACAATAGGGACATGTCCGTTTATGAGGATCGCAGGGACGCTCTCGAACAGCAGGAGTTCCGCATGGGGCTGGAGCGAGGACGCCTGGCGGTGACGCTCGATTTGCTCACCGACGCGCTGGTGCTGGTGGGGCAACACGGAGTCTATTGCCAGAGCGCGCGCCAGCCTGGAAAGCCCGCGATGGATATTCAAATGATCAGCCAGTGCGTCGCGGACGCCAAGGAACTCGTCATGAGCGTGATGGCGGAACTGGCGCGCAGCCGGCAGGCTTCAGAGCCCTTGTAAAAACGGATTGTGTTCCTTCTCCCGCCCAATCGTCGTATTGGGTCCGTGCCCTGGGACGACCACGGCGTCCTCAGGCAACGTCAGTAGTTTGTCCCGGATGGATCTCAAGATCTTTCGCCCGTCTCCTCCCGGCAGATCGGTGCGGCCGATGCTGTCGCGAAACAGGGTGTCTCCGGCGACCAGCTTGTTCTCCGTCGGGATCCACACGGAGATGCTGCCTTGCGTGTGGCCGGCGGTTTGTAAAATCTGGAAGGCGGCATTGCCGAGCGGGATGGTATCGCCCTCGCGAGCCCCAGTGTCGATCGACGTCTTCTCCGGCGTTTCCATGCTCAGCCATGACGCCTGAACGTCCAGGTGATCGTACAATTCCTGGTCGGCTGCATTCATGTGCACCGGAGCGCCGGTGGCCGCCTTCAGTTTCGCCGCGCCGCCAATGTGGTCGATGTGCGCGTGCGTGATCACGATCGCCTTCACCTTCAAATGGTGCTTCGCCAGCACGGCGAGGATCGCGTCGATGTTGTCGCCCGGGTCGATGACGATGGCTTCGCGCGTCGTTTCGTCGCCGAAAATCGAGCAGTTGCAGTGCAGCATCCCCACCGGCAGAATCTCGTGAATCATGTTTCAAATATACTCGGAGTATGGATGCTGTCTTGAGTATCGGGATGCGCTGGCTGCACTTGGTTTCAATCGCGGTGCTGTTGGGAGGGGTATTTTACGCGCGATTCGTCATCGGAGATCTGGCGAAGGCGTTTAAGCCGGTGGCGTATACCGCCATCGGCACAATCCTCGTTTCTGGAACGTACAATTTGCTGAGCAAACAGCATGTCCCGCCGCACTATCATATGTGGTTCGGAATCAAGATTCTGCTCGTACTCCATATCTTTGCCGCGACAATACTTTATCGTGGAAAACCGCGGGCATTGACCGGGATCGTCATCTCCGGGGCGATCGTGATCGCGATCTCCGGCGTGCTGCGCTGGCTCTCCCTCTGATGAATACCGCTGTGACAACCGAAGGGTATCGGGCGCTGCATACCAGCGCCGCCTGGCTCGATTTGTCCGGACGCGGCAAGATCCGCGCCTCGGGTGACGATCGCGCGCGATTGCTGCACGCCATCACCACGAACCATGTTCAGCAGATGAAGCCGGGTTCCGGCTGCTACGCGTTCTTCTTGAACGCCCAAGGGCGTATTCTGGCCGACGTGAACCTGTTCTGCTTTGAGGATCATTTCCTGCTCGATACGGAGCCGGAGACGCGCCATAAAGTGTTCGAGCATCTGGACCGCTACATCATCGCCGACGACGTTTCGTTGCTTGATGAGACGGACAACGTGTCCACAATCGCCGTCGAGGGGCCGGATGCCGCGGGGGTCCTGGCGAAGAGGGGCGCGCCGGGGCCCGACGAGCCGTACACGACTGCGATCTGGGGCTCCCGGACGGTGGCTCGCTTGGATTCCACCGGCATGGGCGGGTGTTTTGTATTTGTGCCGGCCGGCGAAAAGGCATCGTTGACCGCGGACCTGGAGCGCGCCGGCGCGGTTGCCGCATCGCCGGAAGACGCCTCCATTGTTCGCATCGAAAATGGCCGCCCGCGCTACGGCGAAGAGATTACGGAACGCTTCCTGGTCCAGGAAACCGGCCAATTGCAGGCCGTCCACTTTAGCAAAGGGTGCTACCTGGGCCAGGAAATTGTCGAGCGTGTGCGGAGCCGGGCTCAGATCCATCGCATCCTGCGGCGCGTCGAGATCGACTCGAGCGATCTTCCCGCCGCCGGAACAAAGTTGAAGCTGGGCGATGCCGATGCGGGAGAGATTGTTTCCGCGGTGTTTTCGCCCGGCCTCGGTAAAGTGGTGGCGATGGCGTACGTCCGCACAAACCACGCCGAGCCTGGAACGGAACTATCCCTTGGGGCTGCCGCGGCCCGTGTGACTTAACGCACCTTCAAGAAAGTCCCGCGCTCCAGCTCCTCGAAGGCTTCCTTCAACTGCTGCTGCGTATTCATAACGATGGGGCCGTACCAGGCGACGGGCTCTTCCAGAGGCTTGCCGGACACCAGCAGGAACCGGACGCCCTCCTCGCCGGCCTGCACTTCCACGTCGTCACCCCGGTCGAACAGCACCAGGGACCGGTTGTCGGCCATCGCCGGCGGAGGCGTCGTGTCCAACCAGCCCACGCCCTCAGTGGGGACATCCAACGGATCGGACGCGTTGCAGAATTTTCCAGACCCCGCGAACACATAGGCGAACGCGTGCCGCGTGGTTGAAACCGGGAGCTTTTTCCGGCGCCCCGGCGCGACGGAAACATCCAGATAGACCGGCTCAGCGGCAACGCCGTCCACCGGTCCCGTCTTGCCCCAAAAATTTCCCGCCACGATCTTTACGTGCGTGCCGTCGTCATCGGTCACCTCGGGAATGTCGGCCGCCCTCACTTCCTGGTAGCGCGGCGCGGTCATTTTGAGCGATGAAGGCAGATTGCCCCACAATTGGAAGCCATGCATCCGCCCGGCGATGTCGCCTTTGGGCATTTCCTGATGGATGATCCCGCTGCCGGCCGTCATCCATTGAACATCGCCTCCGGCGATGACTCCGCGGTTGCCCATGCTATCGCCGTGTTCCACGGTGCCGGCCAGCACGTAGGTGATCGTCTCGATGCCGCGGTGAGGATGCCAGGGGAAGCCAGCCAGATAGTCCTCGGGAATGTCGTTGCGGAAATCGTCCAGCAACAGGAACGGATCGAAGTCGCGCGTATTCCCGAATCCAAACGCGCGCGCCAGATGAACGCCCGCGCCTTCCAGCGTGGGTTTCGCCTTGATGAGTTTTTTTACGGGCCGGATCGACATACCCGCAGAATACCTTACTCGTCAACCGCCTGTTGTTCGCCCGGCTCGGATCTGGTGGCTTCCAGGGATTCCCACATGGCTCGCTTCAATTCCTCGACTCCCTCGCCGGTGACGCTGGAGATTTTACGGAAGGGCAGACCTAATTTCCTGGCATGTTTTTCGAGCGCCTTGATCCTGGCGGGATCCTGCGCGGCGTCGAGCTTCGTCGCGACCACGATCATCGGCTTTTCGGCCATGGCCTCGGAGAAGTTTCGCAGCTCGCCCATCACCACGTCGAAATCGTGCACGGGGTCGCGGCCAGTGGCTTCGCTCACGTCCACCAGGTGGATCAGGAGCCGCGTCCGCTCCACGTGCCTCAGGAATTGAATGCCAAGGCCGTGGCCCTCGTGGGCGCCTTCAATCAGGCCTGGAATATCGGCCACCACGAACGTTTTCGGATTCACCAGGTCGGAGCCGATGCTCACCACGCCCAGGTTCGGCTCCAACGTCGTGAACGGGTAATCGGCGATCTTCGGCCGGGCGGCGGAGATGCGGGAAATCAGGGTCGATTTGCCGGCGTTGGGGAACCCGACCAAGCCAACGTCGGCCAGCAGCTTCAGTTCCAGTTGCAGGCGTTTCTCGTCGCCCGGCTTGCCGTCTTCGTGCTCGGTTGGAGTCTGGTGCGTGGACGTCGCGAAACGGGCGTTGCCGCGTCCGCCGCGGCCTCCGTGCGCGACGATGAACTTGTCGCCGTTCACCGTGAAATCGTGCAGCAGTTCGTGGGTTTCGGCGTCGTAGACCACCGTGCCGGTTGGCACGGCCACTTCCACCGAATCGCCGTCGCGCCCCTTGCGATTGCTGCCCTCGCCGTGGCGCCCGCGCTCGGCTTTATGTTCGGGATTGTAACGGAGATGGAGGAGGGTGTTGTGGTGAGGGCTGGCGACCAGAACCACGTCGCCGCCACGGCCGCCGTCGCCGCCGCTGGGGCCTCCATGGGGGACAAATTTCTCGCGCCGGAACGCCAGACAGCCGTTCCCGCCGTCGCCGGCCTTCACCAGAATTCTTACTTCATCAATAAACAACGAGACAGCTCTTTACTGCGCGGCAGCTTCGTGCGGATGCACGTTGACGTACTTGCCCATGCGGCCGCGATCGCGGAATTCGATGGTGCCCGTGATCTTGGCGAACAGCGTGTCGTCCTTGCCCAGGCCGACGTTCAGGCCCGGCTTGAACTTGGTGCCGCGCTGGCGCACGATGATGGAACCGCCGGGGACCAACTGGCCTCCGAAGGCCTTCACGCCGAGACGTTGGGCATTGGAGTCGCGGCCATTTTTTGAACTGCCTTATCCTTTTTTGTGTGCCATTATGCGATCTCGCTTACCTTGATGCGCGTGAAGTTCTGGCGATGGCCCTGCGTGCGCCGGTACTGCTTCTTGCGCTTGAACTTGAAGACGATGGTCTTTTCACCGCGGCCATTGGCGATGATCGTGCCCTTCACCAGCGCGCTTCCCACGGCCGATCCGGCCTTCACCGATTCGCCGTCCACCAGCGCCAGCACCTTGTCGAAGCTCACTTCGGAGCCAATGTCGCCCGCGATGGATTCAATCTCCAGAAACTCGCCCGGAGTGGCGCGATACTGCTTCCCGCCTGTTTCAATGACTGCGTACATACTGATCCCTCTTGTGGATTCTTCTGAAGAATCTCAGAACCTTTAGCTTACTACAAGGGGCAGGGTGGTTGCAAAAGCGTCGGTTAGTTAGGACTCGATCACGGTGTCCTTTCCGAACGCAAGACCAATCGCATGCTCCTGCATCGCAGGCGGCAATCGTTCTACCCGTTTGGCGATTTCCTCGGCGATGTCCATTGTTGCGCCTCCAGAATCTTTACTTTATCCCGTTCCGGCCGAGGGCGACTCCCCGAAGGGGACATTTTTCTTGCAGAAATAATCTGAATCTATTATGCTATAATCCCCATCGAGATAGTGGACTATGAAACTCCTCTCTGCCGCCGCGTTCCTTCTTGCGCCCTTGGCCGCTGCCCAATCGCTGGCGGGACTTTGGGATGCGACTGTCAATGTCAAAGGCGTCACGGTCCCCTTCCGATTTGAGATTGCGGGCGACGGTGCAAACATCTCCGGCACGTTCTTCAACGGGGACGTGAAGTTCACCTCGTCGAGTGGCCGCTACGCCGATGGCAAGATCGATCTGCAGTGGGACTACACGGCGTCGAGACTTCAGGCCGCAGTGCGGGATGGCGGGATTGAGGGCACATACACGCGCCAGGGGCGCGACGAAAAGAGCGTCTATCCATGGAAGGCGAAGCGCTTCACGCCTTCGCCTTTATCCGGTGAAGATGTTCCGCAAATCGCGGGGCTTTGGATCATCCCCACCCAGAGCAAAAAAGGCGAGAATGCATGGCAATTCATCGTTCGCCAGTCCGGGCCGGAGGTTTCGGCAGCCGTTCTGCGCATCGATGGAGACACCGGAGCCCTGCAAGGCACCTATAAGGGTGGAAAATTCGTCCTGAGCCATTTTTCCGGCGCGAGGCCGGCCCTTTTCGAGGTGACGCCGGCGGCCGATGGGACGCTCGAACTGCTCGAAAACGGGAAAACAAAGTTCACTGCGGTCCGCGCGGATCAGGCGAAGGCCAAAAACCTTCCCGAACCCTCCGATCCGTCGAAATACACCAGCGTGAAAGATCCCACGAAGCCCTTCCATTTCGCTTTTCCCGATTTAAACGGGGAGCTCGTCACGAACGAAGATCCGCGATTTGCGGGCAAGGTGGTTCTGGTGAACCTCAGCGGGAGCTGGTGCCCGAATTGCCATGACGAGACTCCGTTCCTGGTGGCGATGTATAAAAAATACCGGTCGCAGGGGCTGGAAATCGTGGCGCTCGACTTCGAGGAAGCCGATCAGTTAAAGGATCCGGAGCGGCTGCGGGCTTTCCTCAAGAAATACGGCATCGAGTATACGGTTCTGCTGGCCGGCGACACCGCGGAGGCGGCCGAAAAACTTCCCCAGGCCCAGAATTGGAACGCCTGGCCGACGACCTTTTTCATTGGACGGGACGGCTTGGTGCGCGGAACCCATGCCGGATTCCCGAGCTCGGCCAGCGGCGACCTGTTCGCCCAGGCCAAGGAAGACGTTGAGGCCAAAGTCGTCAAATTGCTGAACGAAAACGCGCTGACGCAACGCCAGTAGGCGCGGCTATGTTATTCTAAAAGTCGTTATGAGCATTCCCAATGTAAAGCGGTATCGCATTACCAGCCCCGATGGCACCGCCTCGGCCAGTCTGATGGCCGTTCTGCCGAAGAACATCGATGTGAACGCCTATCTTTCGGAAGCCGCCCAGCGTTTTGACTGGAAGGCTTATGCCGAATCCCAGGCGAAGCAGTTCAAGATTCGCGTCGGCCAGCAGAAGCAGAAAAAGGCGAAGTAAGTTCCGCTTACGGCAAGCGGGCGCGCAGAGTGCGCAGGCTGCGGATCGCTTCCTGCGCAACATCCTTATCCGGATCCACGGACAGCGTCTGCAAGTATGTTTCCGCGTCTTTCTCACCGGACCGCGCGAACACGGTGCAAAGCTGGATTTTCTCGTCGCGCGTCGCCCCCGGCAACATGGGGTAAATCGCCAGCCGGATGTTCCGCTCTCGCGCCAGTTCCGTCACATAGGCCAGGGCTACCCCTTGGTACGTCCTCACGTTTAGTGTATTGACTAAATACCGCAACGGGCTGAATTCACCCGTATCCAGATTCCCCAGTGAGACCAAAGCGAACGCGTCGGCCAGCCGTGGGCCCATTTTACGTTCATTCTTGAAGTCCGCCTCGAGCGTCGACCGATCGATGGGGTTCCGGATCCGCGCGAGCCCTTCCGCGGCGGCCGCTCGCAGGCTGTCGTCCTTGTCCGACAAATAGCCGAGGAAAATCGCATGATCCGCCGGGACGCCGAGCATCGCCAGCGCGGTCAACGCGGCACGCCGGACGCGGATGTTGCGGGCGTGCTGCAGCGCGCCGCGGACGTCTGGCGCGGCATCGCGATTCAGCAGAATGCCTGTGGTGCTGAGCGCGGCGATTTGGATCTTTTCTTCAAGATCGCGCAGCAAAAAAGCGATGCGCGGAGCGGCGGCGGGATCGCGGATCTTTTCAATGGCGGTCAGCGATTCGAACATCACCGAGTCGTCTTTCGAATGCAAGGCCTCAATCAAATCGGGAATCGCGGCGCGCCCGCGAAGGATGCCAATGGCACGGGCCGCGTTGGCGCGGGCGTCGGTTCCAGGGCCAGTGCGGACCATTTTCCCCAGCGCGGCGATCACCTCGGGGCGAACCTCGACGTAGGCGTCAATCACCTGCCCGTTGGTGTCGCTAAATTTCGCCTTGATCGAGGATCCAATCCGCTGCAGCGATCCGCTCACGCCATTCTTGAGATAGCCGGGCAGGTAGACGTTCACCAGGCCGTCGGTGGCGCGGATGTCGACCTCGGGGTCGGGGTCGGCGCAGAGCTTGACGAGAGGCTCCACGGTTTTCGGGCCGCCGATTTCGTCGAGCGCCTTGACGGCCTCAATCCGGACGGAAATATCGTTGTCGCTCGCATACGGGAGCAGCTTGGGAATAGCATCCTCGCCCTGTTTGCCCAGTTCACGGGCCGCTTTGGCGCGCTGCTTGGTGTCTTGCTGGGCGAAGGCCAGGGACGCGAGGATGGCGAATGCAATGGTCAGTTTCACCGGACAAACTCGACGGTCACGCGGTGCGGAATAATGCCGGCCTCGAAACCCATATCGAGCAGCTTTTGCGCCGCCACCGGCACCAGTTCGCCGCAATCCACAGTGTAATGGTTCACGTACATGCCCACGAATTTTTCCGCCAGGGCAGGCTCCATGTCGCGGGCGAATTGCATCGCGTAGAGTAGCGCTTCCTCGCGATGATCCAGGGCGTATTGAATGCTTTCCCGCATCAGCCGGCAGCACTCCGTGCCGATTTCAGGCGAAAGATCGCGCCGGAGCACGTTCGCTCCCAGAGGCAGAGGCAGGTTGTACTTTTCCTTCCACCAGCGGCCCAGATCCACAATGTTGTGGAAGCCGCCCTTGGCGTAGGTCAACTGGGCTTCGTGAATGATCAGACCGGCGTCGGCGCGGCCCTCCTGCACGGTGCTCAGGATTTTGTCGAAGGGCACATCGACGGCGTCGAAATCCGGCTGCATCAGCATCAGGGTGAGATACGCCGTGGTGAGCTTGCCGGGAATCGCGATGCGCTTCCCCTTCAGATCGTTTACCGACATCGGGCGGAGCGAAACGACCATGGGGCCGTAGCCGTCGCCGATGCTGGAACCGGACGCCATCAACCTGTACTTGTCGGCGATAAACGGATAGGCGTGGTAGGAGACAGCCGTCAGCTCGTATTCGCCAGCGCGGGCCTTTTGGTTCAGGGTCTGGATATCGTCGAGCACGTGGCGGAACTCGACGAGCGAGGAGCGGATTTTCTTGGTAGCGAGCGCGTAAAACATGTACGCGTCATCGGAGTCCGGGCTGTGAGCGCAGACGATTTCGGTGGCAGCAGTGGTCATTTTGAGGAGTAAATTTGATGATAGCAGGATCTGGTTTGGACGCGAGTGTTTGCAGTCGCCATCCCATGGCCCGTTATAATTGCCTTGTCCCTTATGTCCAACCCTCTCTGGAACGATGTCGACAACTACTATGCGGATCTGCTGATTCCTCGCGACGAGGCTCTGGAGGCGGCCCTGCGGGCTTCCGCCGACGCCGGGCTGCCGGCCATTGCCGTTTCTCCGCATCAGGGCAAGATGCTGATGTTGCTGGCTCGCGCGATCGGCGCGAGGAAGATTCTCGAGATTGGCACGCTGGGCGGCTACAGCACCATCTGGCTGGCGCGTGGGCTGGCCGAAGGCGGCCGCTTGATCACGCTGGAATACTCAGACAAGCATGCCGAAGTGGCACGGAAGAACATCGCGCAAGCGGGACTCAGCGGGCAGGTTGAGGTTCGAGTGGGCCGTGCGATCGACACGCTGCCGGATCTGGTGAGCGAGGCTCCGTTCGACCTGATGTTCATCGACGCGGACAAGCCGGGCTACGCAGAATATTTTGAGTGGGCGGTGAAGTTGTCGCGTCCTGGCACCCTGATCATCGCCGACAACGTGGTTCGCGAGGGCGCCGTGGCCGACCCAGCCAGCGCTGACGCGAACGTCCAAGGCATCCGGCGGTTCAACGAAGCCCTCGCCAAAGAGCCGCGGGTGAGCGCTACGGCGGTTCAAACGGTCGGCAGCAAGGGCTACGACGGGTTTGCGATCATCGTGCGGCTATAGCAAGTCTATTCCGTCTCCACGTAAACCAGCGTCTTTTTTTCGCCGAGTCGTCTGTCCTCTTTTTCAGAAGCCTTCCAACGCGATCCATCCTTGCGGAGGCAGCGTCGCCCGCACCAGCCCGTCTTGAGTCACCACCACGCGGAACCATTTGCCTTGCTTCGGCGCTTTCATTTCCACAATCCGTTTGCGGACCACCTCCGCCACCACCACGCCTGTTTCGAACTCCACGGCGAACGAATCGCCGGTGGCGCCATCCAGGCGGATGTAGAGATAGGCCTCGTCCCAACCGTAGAAAAGCTCCTGCGCCCCCGCCATTCCCCCGTGCATCGCGCCCGACCGCGGATCCGGGCGGTAGCGGCCTGCTCCAAGCCATTCAAAGTGCGAAGTAACCTCGCCATCCATCACCGGATGGATCAGATTCGACGGCGCCTCCTGATGTTCGCCCTCGCCGAGGCCCTTGAGAATCGGCCGCGAAAGCTCTATGGGAGGCTCCTGTCCCAGAGCGCGATAGACATTTTTCAGGTGATCCCGGTACAACTGGTCGCACTCCGGCCGGTTCTCCGATCCATGCTCCGGCCCGTACCACCAGTTCCAGTCGCTGCCCTCGGCGATCAGCAGTTCTTCGTAGGCCAGCTCCCGGCAGTCCTCCGTCACGTTCTTTGCCGCGTCATAGGCGCGCCGCGCGGCGAGCAGATATTCCCAGGCGAGATTGTCTTCTTCCGCGCCGATCCAGACGTCGAAGTTCGCGTTGATCCAGGAGCCGGGGAAAATACCCTGCAGCGGATGCGGCTGGTGCTTTTCGAGCGCCTCGGAAACGGTCAGCGCTTCCAGGTTCGGATCTTCGGAGATACGCCGGTACAGTTCGCGCAGGAAGGGCCGTCCATTGGCCTCATACCACTCCCAGGCGTTTTCGCCGTCCAGGATGATCGTGACAAGACCCTCGGTTCCGGCTGCGTTCTGGCGGATCTGATTCAGGAAATGCCCGGCTGCTTCCGCCGCGCCCATGCGCTGGTATTGGAAGCCGATCAGATCGCTTAAATAATGATCGCGGAACAGCATGTTCATCTTCAGGCCG
>VFSW01009330.1_pt1 | contig 14020 bp, 12 predicted proteins | sample 5358111 | NCBI WGS metagenome assembly VFSW01 (sample SAMN11554181, study PRJNA540505) | mine drainage metagenome | isolation source: sediment from site ElyBrook_90M | place: USA: Ely Copper Mine, Vershire, VT | collected 2017
GGTGGTCTTTAACCGGGCGGGGGCGGCCCGCACCGCCTAATTGGGGGTCGAGGGGGGGGTGACCCCGGCGGGCGCCGAGGTGGTCGACGAGGTCGACCCCGCCTACAAAATCGCCGCGCACGCGCCGGCGGAAGGCGGCTCCAAAGTGACCGTCGAGATTCCGCCCCACGGCGTGCGCTTGCTGGTGCGCCCCGCCCGTCGAAACTGATCCGCCGCGCCTCGGACTGAAAGGCCCAAGAGCGGATAGGCCTTGCCGGCTGCTTTCCCGGCCCCAACGGCCCCTGCGCCCCGCGCCGAAACGGCGTATTCTCATGACATGCGGAAGTTCTTGAGCGTCGCGATCCTGACGGCCCTGCTGACGGCCCAGCAGGGCTCGGCCGTCGAGGCCCTGGCCCAGAGCTTCCGCGGCGCGCTTCCCGCCGAGGGCGGAAGCGTCCTCGCGCTGCCTCCGTCCGCGGCGGCGCCTCTCTCGGGAACCGGAAGCCCGTCCGTTTTTCCGCGTCTGGCTCCCGCGCTTCTCCCGTCCTTGTCGGGATCGCCGGCCGCGCCGTCGGCCTTCGTCGCGGGCGCCGCCGCCGCGCCGGCCCCGAAAGCGCTCGGCTCGGCCGCTCCCGCGCTCGCTGCGGCGGCTCCCGCGGCTCTTTCCGCCGCTCCCGCCGCGCCTTCGGTCGGAAGCGAAAGCCCCGGGACGACGCGAACGGACGAGCCGGCCTCCGCCCCGAAGACGGCTCTTCCGGGCGCTCTTCTCGCCGCGCGCCCGGCGCCGGGCGATCCGAAAGACGCCGCTCCGGAAGCGGCGCTCGCGAAAATCTTCGACGGCGCCCGCGTCAACGCCTACCTGGTGCGGGCGGGGCATGAGCCCGTCCTCACGAGCCTGGCCGAGCTTCCGGCCGCGCTCGCGTCGGGAGATTTCGCCCAGGCGTTCAACAAGAACGGCCATTTCCGGCTGATCCTGGGAGAAGGCGGCGCCAAGGACGAAAAGGCGCTGTCGGGAGCAGATCTCGACGCCCTCAAACGCGCGCTGGGATCCGCCGGCCTGCGCGTCGACGACAAGCGCGCCCGCACCGAATCCATTCCGATCGCGAGCCGGCCCGCGGCCGCGGACTCGGCTCAGCCCGCTCCGCCGGAGGCGCGCAGGACGGGCCTTCCCCGCCCGCTGACGCTCGCGCGCGTCGCCGCGGCGGCGGCCGTGGCGGGAGTCGCGCTGGCCCGATTCGGGACGGGAGACATTCTCGGCGCGCTCATGCTCGCCGGCCTGATCGCCAACGTCGACGGCCTGGTGCGCGAGTTCGGCTACGCCGCGGGGATGCTCAAGGTCGCGTTCAAGGAGTCGAAGCGGCCGCGGTGGAACGAAGTCCTGGGCGGGATCGTGGGCAAGATCGTCCCGGCCGTCATCAACATCGGCATCTTCGCGGCGATGTACAAGTCCCACCCCTTGGCGCTGGTCCTGGCGGCGGGGCTCTCGCTCGCCGTCGAGACGTTCCACGGCGTGTTCGTCAACGCCTGGGACACCTTCCAGAGCAAGATGGGCCGCCAGCGCGGCATGCTCTACCAGAACATCTTCAATTTCGCGTACGGCACGATGATCAGCGGCTCCTTCCGGGCCATCACCTACTTCTCCGTGGGCGGCGTCGCTCCGCCGTGGTCTCTCGCTTACTGGAAGGACATGAGCCTGATGACGATCATCGGCACCTTCTGCGGGACGCTCGGCTACCGCGGGCTCAACTCGATCTACGAGAAAGGGCGGGTCCCGCGCTGGGGGCGCGCCACCATCCAGCAGCTCCGGGACTTCTGCATGATGATGATCGGGCCCTTCTTCGGCACGGGCAACATGTTCATGACTTGGCTGCTGTTCGGAGTGATGCAGTCCGTGGACCTGGCGATCTTCTTCATCGACTCGCGGCTGCAGACCAGGCCCATCGTCTATCTCGCCGACGACCAGGTCGTCGGCTCCGACGCCTTCCGCGCGATCTACGTCGAAAAACCGTCGCCCCTGAAGCAGGCGCTGGACGGCGTCAAGGGCTTCATCCTGATCCGGCCCTTCGTCGCGCTCTACCGAAAGCTGGCGAAGCGCCGCTCAGGGAAATAGCGGGGTGTCGTCCATGACGCGGGGATCGCCCGGCAGGCCCCCGCCGAAGACGAAGTCCCCGGGCTTCGGCGCCAGGGCTCGGAGCGTCCCCTCCACGCCGTCGTAGTCCCACGTCGCGACATAGAAGCGCGCGCCGTCGAAGGACGACACGCCCTTGAACGCGTCGAGATCGAACGCGACCGTCACCGTGCCCTCCGCCTTGTCCGCGACGACCGCCGGCGCGGGCTGGACCTGAGGGCCGAAGGCGTCCCGAGTCGCGCCGTCGGCGCCGTACAAGGCGACCTTCCAGCCGCCGAGGAACGCGGCGTAGTTCCACTTCTCGCCTCCCGGCATCCGCGCGTGCAGCCGCGGCAGGTCCGCCGCGCCGGCCGGCGCCAGCCCGGGAAAATGGATGTAGACGTCGAAGCAGACGTGATCGAAGCCGAACGGCGGGTTCCACGCGTCGGAAAGGCCGTGAGCCATCTTGATCACCAGCTTCGCGCCGGCGCCGCGCCGGTACAGCGCGACGCTCTCGATGTCGGCCCTCCCCTGGAAGCCGGCGGACGTCGGATAGGAGTAGGCGCCGGACGGCCCGCGATCGTCGCCGACGGGATCTTCCATTTTTTTCTCCAGCGTCCACGGCACGGAGACGGAGAACGGGCGCGGCGGCGAGAACGGAGGCGCCAGCGAGCCGGAAACCGCCAGCAGCGAATGCTCTCCGTCGGCGAGGGCGGCCGCGTCGAGTCCGGCCGCCCAGCGGCCGTCCGCCTCCATCCGCGCCCGAACCGCCCGCGACGCTCGGCCGTCCACGACCAAGGACACGCCGTCGACGCCCTCCGACGAGCCGCGGATCGTCGTCGTCCCGGTCAGGACCGTCTTGTCCGCGAAACCGTCCACCGTGATCCGCCCGCGAACGGCGGCGACGGGCTCCGATTTTCCGGACGCCTTCAGGACCAGAACGGCCCGCGCCGGCAGGCGAAGGGACAGCCGGCCGCCCTCGCCGACCTGCAGGCGCCGCGGCGGCAGGCCGCGCGAGAACAGGACGTCCAGCAGCGCGCCGGGCCGCAGCCCCGTGTCGAGCCCGGCAAGCAGCGACTCCTCGTCGGCGCTGTTGATCAGGACCAGGGCCCGCTCGCCTTCTCCGTCGAGGCGGTAGGCCAGCGGGCCGGGCCCGGCGGCGGCGCCCCACAGCGGCGTCAGCCGGCCGCGGCGAAAAACGGGCTCGCGCCGGCGCAGCCCCGCCAGTTCCTGGATGGTCTTGTAGAGCGGATGGCCCGGATCGAAGTGATCCCGCCCCCCGGAGCCCCAGCCCGCGGCGAACATCGAGCCGCGCGTCTCGCGGAAGCCCTGCTCCGTCCCGGCGTAGACGAGCGGTATTCCCGGAATCGTAAAGACGACGGTCAGCGCCTGGATCAGTCCGGGCTCGGAACCCTCCGCGAGGAACCGCGCCATGTCCTGGTTGTCCACGAAGTTGACCGCCGCCCGCCCGCCGCGGAAATGGCGGTTGATCCCGTCGAGGCGGTAGCGGAGCAGGTCGGCCGGAGCGCCCTTGGCGAACACGGCGCGGAGATCGACGACCAGCGGGAAGTTCAGCACGGCTCCGAGCTCCGGCTGGGAGGCCGTCCCCAGGTAGCTCGCCAGCTCCTTCTCCTCCCTGTCGGAGAACGCGCTGCCATTCGACCAGACCTCGCCGAAGGTCAGGAAATCGTCCTTGCCCAGGCGCCGCGCGAGCACGCCGACGCCGGGAGCGGACGAGGACCGGGATTCGATGAAGTCGTTGTAGAAGGCGTGCTCGACGTAGGGAACCGTGTCGAAGCGGAAGCCGTCCACGCCGACGGTCGAGATCCAATACCCGTAGGAGTCGCGCAGGGCCTCGCGCACCGCGGGGTTCTCGGTGTTCAGGTCGTCGAGGCTGGAGACCTGATAGGTCAGCCGCTGGGCGGGATCGTTGTAGTCGGTGACGTCGGGCGTCCAATGATAGATCGCGGCCGCGCGCTGAGCCGGGTCGCGCGCGTCGTCCATGTCGAACGGGCGCTGGGTCGGGCGCGGCGGAACCATGCCGGTCTTGAGCGCGAAATTCCGGGTCACGTCCTTCGGGTCGTAGGGGCCGTCATAGCGGAAGAAATCGCCCGTGTGGTTGACGACGATGTCCTGGATCAGGTACATGCCGCGGCGATGAAGCTCGATCGAAAGCCGGCGGTAGTCGTCGAGCGTGCCCATGTGGGCGTCGACCTTCTTGAAGTTCTCGGCCCAATAGCCGTGATAGCCGGCCATCTTCATCGCGGGGTCGTACCAGACGTTGGCGACGGGCGGCGTGATCCAGACGGCCGTCGCGCCGAGGTCCTGGATATAGTCGAGCTTCTGCCGCACGCCCGCGAGGTCCCCGCCGCTGTAGAGATTCCCGTCCTTGGGGTCGAACTCGCCGCGGCCCTGGTCGTCGTTGGACTTGTCGCCGTCCATGAAGCGGTCCGTCATCACGAAGTAGACGACCTGATCGCGCCAGTCCGGGGAGGCCGCCTGCAAAAGGCCCGTTTCGGCGGCCGCGAGCCGCGGACCGGCGAGGACGCCGGCCAGAACGGCGAGCCGAAGCGCCCGAAACGGGCTCTTCGGCGCCGGGCGGAAGAATCTTCTCTTGTCGGCCGCGTCCATATTCCTCGCTGAGCAGTATACAACACGCTCCATCCGTCTCCCGCGCCCGAACTGGTACAATGGGTCCAATGAGCCTCCCGTCTTGGCGCGGCAAGGTCATCTACTTCGCCATGATCGACCGTTTCTGCAACGGCGACAAGTCCAACGACGACCAGGGCCGCGGCGAGTTCGATCCGAACGACGACGAGTGCTTTCAGGGCGGCGACCTCAAGGGCCTGCGGCTCAAGCTTCCGTACCTGAAGCGCCTGGGCTTCGACGCCCTGTGGATCACCCCGCCGGTCTCCAGCCAGTGGATCAACCCGTACATCCGCACGCGCGGCTACCACGGCTACTGGGCCTACGACTTCACGAAGATCGACCCGCACTTCGGCACGCTCGACGACTACAAGGCGCTGGTGGCCGAGGCGCACAAGCTCGGCCTCAAGGTGATCCAGGACATCGTCGTCAACCACACGGGCAACTACTTCACGGTCGCGCCCGAGGGCTTCGATCCGGCGCGGCCCGAGCTGAACTGGAAGGCCGTCGACGGAGCGTACCCGCCCGCGCGCGCGCCGAAGGCGCCCGACGATCCGGTGTTTGGGATGAACAACCCCAACATCCCGGAGCACAAGCAGGCCGCCGTCTACAATTTCACGCCGAACATCTCCGACTTCAACGACCGCGAGCAGACGCTGACGTACGCGATGGGCGACCTCGACGACGTCAATCTCAAGAGCCCGCTCGCCATCGAGCGCATGAAGGAGATCTACCGCTACTGGATCGAGGAAGCCGGAGTGGACGGCTTCCGCATGGACACCGTCTACTACACGCCCGAGGACTTCTACGAGAAGTTCCTGTACGACGAGGATCCGAAAAGCCCCGGCATCAAGCGCTTCGCCGAGCGCCGCGGGCTCAAGGACTTCTTCGTGTTCGGCGAGGTCTGGAGCTACGACTACAAGGAGATCGGGCGCTACCTCAAGTCCGGCCGCGCCGAGCGGCTCGACTCGGCCATCGATCTGCCGCTCAACGAGGCGCTGACGCAGGTCTTCTACCGCAAGGCGCCCACCGAGAGGATGCGCGCGGCGCTGACGGCGCGGCGGCGCCACGCCGACCTCTGGGTCAACTTCCTCGACAACCACGACGTCGAGCGCATGCACGCGCGCGCGGACTGGCCGGCGGTGCGCCAGTCTCTCGTCGCGCTGTTCACGCTGCCCGGCATCCCCTGCGTCTACTACGGCACCGAGGCGGGATTTACGAAGGCGCGCCAGAACATGTTCGCGGCGAAGAGCTTCGACGAGGGCTCGCGCGCGGCGAAGCTGATCAAGAAGCTGATCGCGTTCCGAAAGAAGCACCCGGGCTTGGCGTCGGGAAAGACCGTCGTCGAGGCCGCGTCGCATTCGGCGGGAGTCCTTTCGTACGCGGTGACTCACCATGACGAGAGCTACCGCATGGTCTTCAACACGTCGCCCGACCGCATGGCTCACGATCTCGGGGACGGAACGCTCGAGCTCAGGCTCTCCTCGTCCAAGCCCGATCGGCGCGGCTCCGTCCTGATCCTGCCGCCGGATTCCTATTTCGTCTTCCGGGCGCCGGCGCCCGCGCGCTCCGCGCCCGCGCCCGAGACGGCGCTGCGCCCGTTCGCGCCGGGGCCGCACCGCGACTAGCTCGCGGTGCGCTTCGACGCGTCCGCCGCCCGCGCGGGCGACGAATTATTCGTGGTGTGCGACGGGAACTACGACCGCAAGATCCTGATCCCGGATCCGCGCTCCGGCGAGTTCCGTCTCGGGGCGCGCGAGTTCGGCAACGGGCCTCACCGCCTCGCGCTCCTCTCGCGCGCGAAATCGGGCGCGCTCGCGTTCCGCGGCGAGACCCCGCTGCTCGTACGCAACCCGTACAGGCTGATCGTCGACGCGCCGGTCCCCGAGGAGTCCAAAGGGGGGCCCGGCGGAGTCATCCTGCCGCCGGCCGAGGCGAGCTACGCGGGCCAGCTCTCGATGCGCCGCGCGCGCGCGCTGACCAGCGGCCGCGACCTGCGCCTCGAATTGACGATGGCCTCCGTCACCAAGGAGTGGAACCCGCCTCACGGCTACGACCACGTCTATTTCTCCGTCTTCTTCGCCTTCCCCGGAAGCCGCGGCAAGAAGTTCCTTCCCAAGCTCAACGGCTCGGTCCCGGGCTTCGAGTTCAACGCGGGCTTCCTGCTGTACGGCTGGGGCGCGCGCTCGTTCGCGGCGAGAGACTCGACGCCCGACGCCTACGGCTCGCCGCTGGTCGGAGAGATCGAGCAGACGGCCGACGCGCGCCGCAAGACGGTGACGTTCACCTTCTCGGACCGTCTCTTCGACGGCCTGCGCACGCTCGCGGGCACGAAAGTTCTCGTGACGACGTGGGACGGCTACCTGGGCGACCTGCGCGACCTGGCCCGGGAGAAGGCGGATTGGAGCTTCTCCGCGCCCGGCGCGAAAGTCTCCGAGCTCCCTAAGATGTATGATCGTGTCCTGATCACGCTTTGAGCCTTCCCTGGAACGTCGCCCCGACCGACCTCGTCGTCCTCGCGCTCGACCGCGAGGAAGGCGGAGCGCCCGTGCGCGCGTACTTCGCCGCGACCGGCCATGAGCTCGAAAAGGGCTCCGCCCTCCGGCGCGCCGCCACGGCGGACGCTCTCGTCTGCGAGGGCCGCATCCTCGTCGCGCTCGCCCCCACGCGCACCTACGCCGAGGGCATGGGCGGCGGCGCGTCCGAGCGCGCGCCCGAGGACCGGCGCCTGATCCGCGAGCTCATGCGCCGCTTCCCGGGCCGCGTGACCTGCGCGCTGATCGGGCAAGACGGGAAGGGGTCCTCGGGGTCCGAGGGGCCGCGCGGCCTCGTCGAGTTCAAGCCCGCGATGCTGCGCGAGGCGCCCGCGATGCTGCGCGCGTGCTGGACGACGCCGAACCGCCAGGACTACATGTACCTGGTCACGAAGACCTTCGGGCTCAATCTCGCGGTGCGCCTGTTCTTCACGGTCGCAGCGGTCAAGCGCGGCGACCTGCCGCTGCTGCGCGCCGGGCTCTCCACGGGGTGGTACCAGCTCCAGGACACGGTGTTCACCGTGTTCGGCCAGACCTACATGAAGTTCCTCGGCCGCATGACCGGGATGCTGCGCATCGGGCCGGCCTACCTGGGCGACTTCGCCTTCGTCTACGTCCAGCTGTGCGGCTTCGAATTCCTCAACCGCCTCGTGCTCGGCCCGCTGGGCGAGAACCCGCTCGTGTACACGTGGCACGGCATGGCGCTGATCTTCGTCAACATCATCCAGGGCATGATCTCGGGCGGGCCTTTGATCCCGGCGATCAACAAGATGCGCCGCGCGGGCGTGATCGGGCACTCGACGATGATGCACTTCTACCAGCTCACGAGCCTCACGATGCAGTTCGGCCTGTTCGCGAGCTTCGGCTACCAGCGCTTCTACTTCCTCCTCACGACGGCCACCCTGGCGCTCTCGTGGGGCGGCTACGCGGTCTTCACGATCTTCTTCTCGGACGCGCCCGCGTCCGCCGCCGATCCCGCCCTCGCCGCGAAGCTCGACGAGCTTGCCGCGCGCGCCTGACGCGGATCCTCCGGCCGACTGAAAATTGGTATCCTGCCGCGCATGAAAGACCGAATCACCCCCGAATTCATCCGCTCCCTGCCCAAGACCGACCTCCACCTTCATCTCGACGGCTCGCTGCGGCTCAAGACCTTGATCGAGCTCTCGCGCGAGGCCAAGCTCAAGCTTCCTTCATATAGCGAAGCCGGCCTGCGCAAGCTCGTGTTCAAGGACACCTACAAGGATCTCCCGGAATACCTGCACGGCTTCATGTACACCTGCGCGGTGATGACCGACCTGGACAACCTCACGCGGGTCGCGCAGGAACTCGTCGAGGACAACGCCGCCGAGGGCGTGCGCTACATCGAGGTGCGCTTCGCGCCCCAGCTCCACGTCTCCGCCGACGTCGGCGTGCGCGACGTCGTGCGCGCGGTGGCCGCGGGCCTCGCCGCCGGAGCCAAGGCCCACAACAACTCCAAGGCGGTCAAGTCCGGCGAGGACCTCCCCTTCCACTACGGCATGATCCTGTGCGCGATGCGCCGCTTTAAAAAAGGAATGTCGCCCTACTACGCCGACATGCTCCGCCTGATGGAGCACGCGCCCAAGGACGAGATCTACGGCGCGGCGTCGCTCGAGCTCGCGCGCGCGGGCGTCGAGCTCGCGTCGGAAGGCCTGCCCGTCGTCGCCTTCGACCTGGCGGGCGAGGAGGCGGGCTACCCGCCGGCCGACCACTGGGCCGCCTACCAGTACGCGCACAACCACTTCATCCGCAAGACCGTGCACGCCGGCGAGGCCTACGGCCCCGAGTCCATCTGGCAGGCGATCACGCAGTGCCACGCCAACCGCATCGGCCACGGCACGTTCCTGTTCGCCCACGATATGATCGCGGACGCGAAGATCGACGACCGGCGGAAGTACGTCGAGGACCTGGCCAACTACATGGCCAGCCAGCGCATCGGCGTCGAGGTCTGCGTGACGAGCAACCTGCAGACGACGCCGTCGATCAAGACCATCGCCCAGCATCCGATCCGCAAGATGATCGACTACGGCCTGTCGGTCAGCCTGTGCACCGACAACCGCCTGATGTCGAACACCTCGGTCTCGCGCGAAATGCAGCTCGTCGTCGAGGGCGCCAAGCTCACGCGCGAGGAGCTTAAGCGCGTCACGATCGCGGGCTTCAAGGGCAGCTTCTTCCACGGCTCGTTCGCCGAGAAGCGCCGCTTCGTGGACGCGGTCTCCGCGCGCTACGACGCGCTGGAAGCCGCCCTGCCCCGCGCCCCGAAAGCGCGCTAGGCCGCGCCGTGCGTCGTCGAGCAAATGGTAAAATGAAAACGATGAAGCTCCTTTCGCTCGCTCTCCTCGCCGGTCTCGCGGCCTGCCAAAAGGACCGGATCGAGGTGCGCCGCGCGCCCAAGGAGGACCAGCCCGCCGCCGCGATGGCCCCGTCCGGGCGCCCCGCGGGCCTGCGCTGGACGACGCCGCCGGGCTGGAAGGAGATCGCGGGCAGCGGCATGCGCGCGGCAAGCTTCGAGCTGCCGAAGGGCCCGGGCAAGGCCGAGGTCACCGTGGTCGCGCTCCCCGGCGACGTGGGCGGAGAGCTCGCCAACGTCAACCGCTGGCGCGGCCAGCTCGCCCTGGCCCCGATCGCCGAGGACGCGCTTCCCGCCGCGCGCGCGGCCGTCTCGTGCCGTCTGGGAAAAATCTTCGTATACGACTTCACCGGCGCGGGCGCCAAGAAGACGCGACTCGTCGCGGGCATGATCCAGGTCTCGGGCACGATGTGGTTCTTCAAGCTGATGGGCGACGAGGCCGCGGTGGCCGCGGCCAAGCCCGCCTTCCTCAAGCTGCTGGAGGGGCTCAAGGGCGATGCGCTCTAACGACGTCCCGCTGCGCCGCCTGACCGACGCGCTGAGCTCGATGAAGCTCACGCTCGTCTGCCTGGGCCTGCTGATGGTCCTCGTCGTCGCGTGCACGCTCCTGCAGGTGCCGCTCGGCACGCACGCCGCCGTCGAGCGCACGATCCGCTCCTTCCTGGTCTGGTGGACGCCCGCGGACACCTCGCTGCGCATCCCGGTCTTCCCCGGCGGCGGCCTGGTCGGCGCGGTCCTGCTCGTCAACCTCCTGTTCGCGCAGTTCCTCAAGCTCGAGCGCAGCCGGCGCAAGGCCGGGCTGTGGCTGGCGCACCTGGGCCTGGCGCTCCTGTTCGTCGGCGAGTTCTCGACGGCGCTGTTCCAGGTCGAGAGCCAGATGCCGATCGAGGTCGGCGCGACGCGGGACTACTCCGAGGACACGCGCCGGATGGAGCTGGCGGTGATCGACGCGACCGATCCCGCGATGGACACGGTCACGGCGATCCCCGACTCCCTGCTGACGCCCGGCGCGGAGATCTCGCATCCCTCGCTCCCGTTCAAGATCGCGGTCAAGCGCTGGTACGAGAACTCCGAACTGTCCATGCGCAAGGCCGACGCCGCCCCGTCGGAGGCCGACGCCGGCGTCGGCGCCGGCCTCTCCGTGCGCGAAGCGCCGCCGGTCGCTTCCGACGACGCGCAGAACGCGGCGGCCGCGCTGATCGAGCCCGTCGACGGCGGGCGAGGGCTCGGCACGTACTGGGTCTCCAACGCGCTCGGCGCGCCGCAGGGCTTCGTGCGCGAGGGGCGCACCTGGCGGCTGGTCCTGCGCCCGCGGCGCTACTACCTCCCGTTCTCGGTCACGCTCAAGGAGTTCAAGCACGAGATCTACCCGGGCACCGACATCCCGCGCAACTTCTCCAGCCTCGTCCGCCTCCGGGACCCGGCGCAAGCCGAGGACCGCGACGTCCTGATCTACATGAACCACCCGCTGCGCTACGGAGGCAAGACCTTCTACCAGGCCAGCTTCGGCCAGAACGACCAGCTCTCCGTGTTCCAGGTCGTGCGCAATCCGGGCTGGCTGATCCCGTACCTGTCCTGCGCGCTGGTCGCCGTCGGCCTGCTGCTCCACTTCGGCGCGAAGCTGTCCGCGTCGCTGAGGAATATCCGATGAGAAATCCGCGCGCGATCTTCTGGACGGCCTTCGCCGCGGCGCTCCTCTGCGCCGCGTGGCCGCTGATGGCGCCCGCGCCCAAGTCCGACATGCCTCTGGCCGAGTTCTCGCGCCTTCCGGCGCTGGAGGGCGGGCGCGTCAAGCCGCTCGACTCCTTCGCGCGCAACTCCCTGCTCATGATCCGCGGCACGCAGACCCTGCCCGTCGACGGCAAGACCATGTCGGCGACCGAGTGGCTGCTCGACGCGATGTTCCGCCCCGAGGCCGCCGACACGCGCAAGGTCTTCGTCATCGACGATCCGGACGTGCTCGGCCTGCTCGGGCTCCAGCAGGACCGCGAGCGGCGCTTCGCCTACTGGCAGATCGAGCCGAAGCGCGACGAGGTCGGCGCCCAGGCCTCGCGCGCCGAGAAGCTGGAGGCCGGACGCCGCTCGCGCTTCCAGGCCAGCGTGATCGCGCTCGCGCGCCGGCTCGACCTCTACGAGCAGATCAAGAACACGATCATGATCTCCGGCTCCGACGACCCGGCGCAGGAGCTCGCCGCCTTCTCGGAAGTGCTGCCCAGCGCCCTGCGCGCCGCGCACGCCCCGAAGACCGCCTCGGCCCGCGACAAGGCCGCGATGAAGACGCTGGCCGAGCTGCTCGAGCGCTACCGCTTCCTGGCCCAGGCGGCCGCGTTCCGCCCGCTCCCGCCGCTCGAGGGCGAGCCCGACGACGCCTGGTCCTCCTTCGGGGAGGCCATGATCAAGCCCTCCCCCGACCGCGAGCCCCACCCGGGCCTGGCCGCCTTCGCGTTGATGGCGCGGGCCTACCGCCGCTCGGACGCGCCCGCGTTCCGGACCGCGCTGGGCGAGTACGCCGCGTGGGTCGGCCGCGCGCGCCCGTCCGACGCGCGGCGCGCGCGCGACGAGGTCCTCTTCAACACGGCGCAGCCCTTCCTCTCCGGCATGGCGCTGTACGTCGCCGCGCTGCTCGCCGTGTTCGCCTGGTGGGCCACCCGGCGCGCGGAGGTCCAGGCCGCGGCGAAAGGCCTGTTCGGCGCGGCCGTGCTCGTGCACACCGTCGGCCTGGTCGCCCGCATCTGGCTGCAGGGGCGCCCCCCGGTCACCAACCTCTACTCGTCGGCCGTCTTCGTCGGCTGGGTCGCCGCCCTGCTCGGCCTGTTCGCCGAGCGCTTCCACAAGAAGGGCTTCGCCATCGCCGGCGGCGCGACGCTCGGCTTCTGCACTTTGCTGATCGCCCAGCACCTGAGCGCGTCGGGCGACACCATGGAGATGATGCGCGCCGTGCTCGACTCGAACTTCTGGCTCGGCACGCACGTCGTGACGGTGACCATCGGCTACGCCTCGACCTTCCTCGCGGGCGCGCTGGGCATCGCCTGGGTCCTGCGCCGCCAACTCGTGTCCCGCCCCGACCCGGAGACGACGAAGGCCCTCGTCTCGCTCGCCTACGGCGTGGTGGCCTTCTCGCTGCTCTTCAGCTTCATCGGCACCACGCTCGGCGGCATCTGGGCCGACCAGTCGTGGGGCCGCTTCTGGGGCTGGGACCCGAAGGAAAACGGCGCGCTCCTGATCGTGCTGTGGAACGCCTTCATCCTGCACGCGCGCTTCGCCGGCTACGCGCGCGAACGCGGCGTCATGGTCATGACCGTGATCGGCAACATCGTGACCAGCCTCTCCTGGTTCGGCGTGAACATGCTCGGCATCGGCCTGCACTCCTACGGCTTCATGGACCAGGCGTTCTACTGGCTGCTCGGCTTCGGCCTCAGCCAGCTCCTGATCGTCTGGCTCGGCCTGATGCCCCCGCGCTTCTGGGCCCGCGACGCCGCGGCGTAGGCGGTCTCGGCTTTCGCCAGTTCACTGAGTTGCATCTCGAGAACGAATAAGACCAGGGTCTGAAACCTCTCCACGTTGAAACGCCAACGTGGCCGTCGGATCGTTCTCGATGAGCTCGACCGCCTCGACGTCCAGGTCGCTCGCCTCGCACCGGGCGGTGGGGCTTGCCGAAAGCGGGATTCCGGGCCGATGGGAATTACGCTTATCTATTGTTAATAGATAATACTCCTGTTAGACTATCTTACAGGAGGAATCTCCATGACCACCGTCACCATCTCCATCCCCGACCCGTTGAAGGGATTCATACAGAAACAAATCAAGTCCAAGGGGTTTGGAAACGTCAGTGAATATTTCCGGACCCTTATTCGTAAAGCGCAGGAGGAAGAGGCCGACGCCAAGCTTCAGGCGCTCTTGCTGGAAGGTCTCAATTCGGGAGAGGACACGGAACTCACCCGCGAGTTCTGGAAGGACCTTAAATCCGAAGCGGCCCATCTGCTGAAGAAGCGCCGCAAAGCCGCATCCAGATGAAATCCGTGATCCGTCCCGCCGCCCGCCGAGACGTTCTCAATCAGTTTCTTTATCTGACTGAGCAGAACGTGCCTCATGTCGCGGAACGATTCATTGATGCGGTCGAGGCAACGATCGCAAAGCTCACCAAGAGACCGCGCATCGGCGCGCCAAAGCATCTCGAGGATCCACGGCTGCACGGCCTTCGGTCATGGCCCGTGAGCGGGTTCGAAGCGGTTCGAATCTATTATCTCGTCTCAGAGGACGTCCTGCGGGTCGTGCGCATCCTTCATGGAAAACGGGACATCGACCGACTCTTGTGACTCGGTAGAAATTATGGCGCTTCCGGGTTCAGCATGGGTAAAGGTCCAGCCCGCCGCAGTGGAAGAAGAT
>VFSW01009331.1_pt1 | contig 14020 bp, 11 predicted proteins | sample 5358111 | NCBI WGS metagenome assembly VFSW01 (sample SAMN11554181, study PRJNA540505) | mine drainage metagenome | isolation source: sediment from site ElyBrook_90M | place: USA: Ely Copper Mine, Vershire, VT | collected 2017
GGCTGTAAACCAAGCGCCTTCGGGCTACGCAGGTTCGAATCCTGCCCGGCGCACAACAGAAATATACGCATGCTACAATACCGCCATGAAGCGAAAGCTGGCGATATTGGCCGTCATGACGCTGCTGACGGTTGCCCCGGCCATCGCCTCCGCCGTCGGCTTGACGCCTATCATTCCACAGAATTCGGATTGCAACGGGTCAGGCGGCTGTCAGTCGATCTGCGATCTCGCCGCGCTCGCCCAGAATATCCTCAACGACGGTATTTTCATCGCAATTTTCCTCTCCGCGATCCTATTCGCCTGGGCGGGCTGGAAAATGGTCGTCGGCTCTGCGAGCGGAAATACGGGGGAGATCACGGCGGCGAAACGGATCTTTTGGTACGTGACAATAGGCCTTGTGGTGATGATCTCGGCATGGCTCATCGTCAGTGTCATCATGTCGGCGCTGACCAATAATTCGAATTGGAACGGACTTTGTACATACCAGCCGACAGGCGCGGCGCAGACAGGGGTCGGCGCACAGCCGTACTAAGCGGAGTTATTGACCCGTTGCGGGCGATGCGCTATAGTGCCGCGACTATGTCACAGGATCAGCTCATAAAACTCGCGTGCACGAAGTGCGGCCGCGTCAACTACTGGTCGCGCAAGAACCGCAAGCTCGTGGAGCGCAAGATCGAACTCAAGAAATGGTGCAAGTGGTGCCGCGCGCAGACAGTTCATAAGGAACAAAAGAAGTAAACCTTTCAGCTTTCTCTGTAACGGCACTTCAGCCACTTGCACGAGGAAGGGGTCGGGAAACTTGCTGGTTTCCCGTGGAGGAAGGATTGGGAAAACCGTGGGCGACCAATTTCACTTGGCCGTATTCGGCCTTAGTGAAATGGAAGCACCTTCGTGGCGTTTCCCCGATGTGCTAGTGGTGCCGCGCGCAGACGGTACATAAAGAACAGAAAAAGTGAGCTCGCGGAGCTGAAAAAATACGGTTATACTCCGCCTCATTGGGCGCTTAGTTTAGTGGTAGAACAACGGTCTCCAAAACCGTTAGTGGGGGTTCGATTCCCTCAGCGCCCGCCAATATCATCTTGTCAAAAAATTTCCGTTGTCGGACGTGTCAGTTCTTCGCGAACGACAATCGGCGCGAGAAATAAACGAGCGTGAATAGCGTAATGACCATGAGCGCAGCGCTTGTAAAGTAGGGAAGATACGCCGCCATTTCGTACAACGTACCTGCGCAAAGCGGCGCGATCACGCGGGAGAGCGATTGGATGCTCTGGAATGCGCCCTGCGCCCGGCCCTGCTCGTGGGGGCCTGTCGCGCTCGATATCAGCCCCGTCATCGCCGGTTCGAAAAGTCCATCACCGAGCGTGTAAATAATGATACCGATATATAAGACCAGCACCGAGGCACTGAAGGCCACCGTCCCGACGACGATCATGCCCACAGCGGTCAAGGTGACGCCGATGCCTACTACGAGCATGTCCTCAAGCACCGAGAGTAGTTTGCCGGTCAGGTACCCTTCGGCGAAAAAGTCGACAAGGCCGACGACGGTGAGCATGATACCGATCTGTTCCGGTCCCCAGCGCATGACGTCCTTCAGGAACACCGAGAAGTTGCTCTGCTGCATCACGAGTCCGATGAAAAAGATAAGCGAGCTTGCGAACAGGACGCGGAGCGTGAGCGAGGTCAGAACTGCGCGGAATTGCGTGAACGGATTGAGATGCTCCCACTTCCATTCATGCACACGGTCCTTCTGCGGTAAGCTCTCCGGCATGACAAGCGAGCCCCAGATCGCGTTGGCGACCGCAAGCGCCGCTGCAACGTAAAACGGCATGGAAAGCGATATCTGCGCCGCAAGGCCGCCGATCGCGGGACCGGCCATGAAGCCCAGGCCCGCTGCCGCACCCAAGATCCCATAGTAGCGACCCCGTTCGTGCGGCGGCAAGACGTCGGCAACGTACGCATACATCGCAGGCGTATCGCCGCTCGAGAAGCCGTCAATGATACGTGAAAGAAAAAAGACCCACAGCGCCCCGCCGACGCCGAACATCACGTACCCGACAGCTCCGCCCAAAAGGCTGGCGAGCACGACGGGCCTGCGGCCGAACATGTCGCTCAAGTAACCTAGAAGCGGGGAGACGAGGAACTGGCAGAGCGCCGCGGTCGAGGAGATGAGACCGACATAGAGCGCGACATTATTCGTGTATTCCTGGAGAATGTATGGAATGACCGGAATGATGATCGTGAGGCCCGCGAAGTTCAGGAACATCGTCACGATGATGAACGCGAACGGCCCCCGCAGGAATTTCAGCATGGTGAAGTGGATTTTAGCCTATCTTGAGGGAAGAGGCGACGTCACGTGCGATCTGTTTTGTTTGCTTGGGATCGTACCAACGGATGTCCTTGTTGCGCTTCCAGTAGGAGAGCTGCCGCTTGGCATACCGGCGGATGTCGCGGTAGAGCCCTGCTTCGAACTCGTTGCGCGTGACCTTTTTTTGCAGAAGAAGCGCCAACCAGCGGTATTCAAGCCCCAACTCCTCCATTCGCTTGTATGAAAGTCCGGCATCGTGCAAACGTCGTGCTTCGGCGATCATGCCACGTCGGATCCGTGCGGCAAGTCGTAATTTGATCTTTCGTTCCAACTCATGAAAAGGAGGGGCGATACCTATCCAAAAAGGGGCACCCTTTGCGCGTCCGGGCATGGTGGTACGAGATAAAGGAGATAAAGGGGAACCCTTGATACCTTGGCTTAGATGCTTGCTTTTTGAGGCGGCGACCTCCAGTGCGCGGATAATGCGGACCTTGTTGTTGCGCTCGCTCGGGGTATTCATCGCCTTGGCCCTTACGGGGTCTTTCGTTTTGAGCAGCTTATAAAGTTCAACAGCACTTTTCTTTTGCAGCCGTTTACGCAACGCAATGTTGGGGGGAACGTCCGGCAGATCCATCCGCCCGAGGAGCGCGTCGATATAAAAGCCCGTTCCGCCGACTACGATCGGAAGCTTTTTTCTGGCAATTATTTGAGCGACAGCCCTGCGAGCTTTCGTTGCGAACCTATGGGCCGTCAGCGCTTTTTTCGGCGACGCGACGTCAAGGAGGTGATGAGGCACGCCTTTCATCTCGGCCCTTGTCACTTTGCCGGTGCCGATATCAAGCCCTCGATAGACTTGCCTAGAGTCGGCAGAAATGATCTCCCCATCGAACGTTTTTGCGAGCGTAATACCCAGGGATGATTTGCCGGAAGAGGTCGGCCCGACGATCACGAGCACCTTTTGTTCCTTTTTCATTGTCGGCGTATTATAGGCGAATTGTCCTTCGTCGCATAAAGCCAGGAAGGACGATGCCGGGATGGCGGAATTGGTAGACGCGCACGACTCAAAATCGTGTATCGAAAGATGTGGGAGTTCGATTCTCCCTCCCGGCACAAAATTTCTGCATGATATAATCGCCGCATGGCATACGTTGGTGACTCCATTTTTTGGGTGGAAGTTGATCGCATCAAGCCGAATCCCTTCCAACCTCGCAAGGTATTCGACGAGCTGGCGCTCCAGTCGCTCGCGGAATCTATCCGCAGCTACGGCGTTCTGCAACCCCTCACGGTCACTCGCAAGGAGATCGAAAAGCCGGAAGAGGGAATTGCCGTCGAGTACGAGTTGATCGCGGGAGAGCGTCGTTTGCGCGCCGCGAAGCTTGCCGGGCTGCGCGAAGTACCGGTCGTCATCCGCACTTCCGAAGATTCCGACCGGATGAAGCTTGAGCTAGCCATCATCGAGAATTTGCAACGCGAAGACCTCAACGCCGTCGACCGCGCGCTCGCGTTCCAGAGGCTGACAGCCGAATTCGGGCTCAAGCACGCGGAGGTCGGCAAACGCGTCGGCAAGAGCCGAGAATACGTTTCCAACACATTGCGTATCCTCTCGTTACCCGCTGAGATGCAGCAAGCGCTCCAAAACGGCGAGATAAGTGAAGGCCACACACGCCCGCTTCTCATGCTCATGGAACGCACCGCCGAACAAGCGGTACTGTTCAAGGATATCCTGTTGAAAAAGCTTACCGTCCGCGATACCGAGCAGATGGCCCGGCGCATAGCGGTGGAACGCGCGCGCAAGACCGATCTCACGCCGGAATTGCTTTCGCTCGAGCGCGAACTTCAGGAAAAGCTTGGCACCAACGTCCGCATCGAGAAGAAAGAGAATGGGGGCAAGGTGACGATCGATTTCTATTCCGTCGAGGATCTCGCGCACATCCGTGACATGATCTCCAGGATCGAGGATGCAGTGGCGACATCTTCTGAACCGGCAGCAACAGTAACAACGACAGAGGCGGATGGATCTGCGCCACAGCAGCAGGATCCGTCGGACGACCTCTACTCAATATCGAATTTCTCGGTGTAGCGCAGGCAGTGGCAAGGCAAAATTTGCTCGAAGCAACTGTATGAGCATGTAAGAGTTTAGGCCGCGCTCCAGACCCCCAGCATAGCGAACATAATCTTTCCAAATAATAAGCGGGCGAGTTTTGCTTCGAGCAAATTTTGCGTTGCCGCTGCCTGCGCTAGCGACCCGTACCGTGCGCGAGCGCCGCGCGGATGTGCTTCTTCGCCATGCTCGTCTTTGCGATATCGTGCCATTTGCGCGACGGCTTCGCGGACGGCTTCGTGATGATCTCGACCACGTCGCCGTTCTTTAACGCTGTTTCGATGGAGACCATCTTGCCGTTGACGCGCGCGCCGGTCATGTGGTTGCCAAGGTCCGAGTGTACCGCGTAGGCAAAATCTATCGGCGTCGCTTCTATCGGCAGGTCGATGACGTCGCCTTTGGGCGTGAAGACGAAGACGCGATGGCTGAAGAAATCGGTCTTGAGCGTGTCGAGGTAGCTTTCGGACTCATGCGTACCCTGGTCAGCGTGCGCGAGGTCCTTGACCCATTGCGGTACGCCGCCTTTGTCGCTCGTCGAGGCGAGCACGTCTTCTTTCGCACGACGGGGGAAGAATTGCCGTATCCATTCTAAGCTCCGTCTGCGTCCCGGCGTTGCTTGCTGTTGGTCCTTGTACGTAAGGTGCGAGGCGATCCCGAAAAGGGCTTCGCGGTGCATTGCCTCCGTACGCAGCTGTATCTCGAGCGCGCCTCCATCGCCCGTGTAGACGGTCGTGTGGATGGATTGGTAACCGTTGGGTTTTGGGAAGGCGATGTAATCCTTGATCTTGCCCGGTACCGGCCGCCAGTGCGCATGGATGACGCCGAGTGCCGAATAGCAGTCCGCAACGCTCGGAAAGATTACGCGCAGCGCCCGCATGTCGTAGATCTTCGAGATGTCCCAGCCCTTGCGCTCGAGCTTGCGGTACAGGCTGTACATTCCTTTCACGCGCGCCTCGGTGCGGAAATTCAACAGCCCGGCCTCGGCGAATTCGCGCTTAAGGTCGTGCTCGACCTTCTCGAGCCGTTTCTCGTTCTCGGACTTCCGCTCTTTGAATATCTCGCGCGTCTTCTCGTATTCCTTCGATGAAGCATAGGGGAACGCGGCATCCTCGAGTTCTTGTTTCGTGACGCTCATACCGAGCCGGTCGGCGATCGGCGCGTAGATCTCGAGCGTTTCTTGCGCGATACGCAGACGTTTCTCGGGTTTCGGGACGTATTCGAGCGTACGTGCATTGTGCAGGCGGTCCATGAGCTTGATGATGAGAACGCGGATGTCCTTCGCGGTCGCCGCGAAAAGTTTCCGCAGCGATTCCGTGTGCCGTTCAAGGCCGCGATAGCGCAGCGTCCCGAGCTTCGTTACGCCTTCGACGAGCGTCAGGACCTCTTTCCCGAATTTCTCGTCGATCGTGGCGGGCTTCACGCCGGCGTCCTCGATGACGTCGTGCAAAAGCCCGGCAGCGATCGTCTGCGCGTCGAGCCCGGCTTCCGCAAGGAGGAACCCGACCTCGGCCGGGTGCACGAAATACGGATCGCCGGAATACCGTTTTTGGTTCTCGTGCGCCTTTTCGGAGAATTCGTACGCATTCGAAACGAGTTCGATATCACTCTTTTCCTTCGAGCTCATTGCGTCGAGTAGCTCCTTGAGTGATCTAGCCTTGACGCCGGTCATCAAAAGATACTACTCTGTAGCCTGCATTGGTCAAATGAAGGGAGAAGGACATGCCGGCACTTTATACACCTGAACCTAATGAGACCACATGGGCCTGCATAGGTTGTGACTACATGTTCACTGAAGGTGCAGCACAGCGACTCGAATCGCATTGCCCGTATTGTGGTGCGGACCTGTATAGGCCCAAAACAGTACGCGAGCTGGAGGAAAGACGCTGGCAGTTTAATCGAAAGCAGGTAGATCAGTTCCTTCGTTCCTAAAATACGGCGCGGTTTCATTACCGCGCCGACTCCTTCATTTAAATGGTCATTTTTTTTCTGCAGTAAGCTTGTGAGGGTTATGATTTGGACAAGTCTTATTTGAACACCTTTCGGGTATCGTTTTTGTCCCTTCCATCATGAGCGAACCGCACAGCTCGCAGATGCGGCCGGTCGGGCGAGCCTTGATCGTATTCTTGCACTCAGGGTAATTCGAGCAGGCGAAGAAGACGCCGAAGCGTCCGCGGCGTTCGATCATTTCTCCTTTTTTGCACACAGGGCATTGCACGCCGGTCTTGCCCCTGGCTTCCTCTGCCGGGTCCTTGCGGACATATTTGCACTTCGGATAGTTGGAGCAGGCGATAAAGCGGCCGAAGCGGCCTTCTCGTTCGATCAGCTTGCCGTCCTTGCAGTCCGGGCAGGCCTCGCCGATCTCCTTGGGAGGCGCGATCTCGCTCCCGTCCTCCCGGCGTGCGCCGAGGCATTCCGGGAAGCGTTTGCACGACATGAACCGTCCGGTCTTCGAGAGCTTATATTCCATCGGGCCGCCACAGATAGGGCAGGGGAACTCCGCCGGCGCGTCTCCCATGCCGGTTATTTTGGGGATCTTCGCTTTTGACTTCACAGCTTTGGTGAATGGGGTATAGAAATCCTTGAGCGTCTTTTCATACTTGCGCTTGCCCTCCGCGATCTCGTCGAGCTCGTCCTCCATTTCGGCAGTGAACGTGTCGGAAATGTACTCGCCGAAATTGTTCTCGATGAACGTCGAGACCACATCGCCGGTCGCGGTGGGAATGAGCGTACGGCCCTGTTTCTCCACGTAGCCGCGTGTCTCGAGCGTGCGAATGATGGATGCGTAAGTGGAAGGCCGGCCGATGCCGCGTTTTTCAAGTTCTTTGACGAGTCCCGCTTCGGAATAACGCCCAGGCGGCTGCGTCTCTTTCCCTTCGGTGTGTGCTTCGACCAGGAGCAAGGGTTCCCCTCGTTCCACTTTTGGCAATTGCACATCCTCGCCGCGCGCGTCCGGATCGGCGGCGAGCCAGCCGTCGAAAATGACGCGCGAGCCGTTCGCGGTGAAATGCGGAATGGTCTCTGCCGGCACGTTGGCAGTGATCTTCGTGCGCAGGATCCTCGCATCGGTCATCTGGCTCGAAAGTGCGCGGGCGCGGATGAGCGCATAGAGGCGCTTTTGCTCCTCGTTGGAACCTTGACTGCGCTTGCGCGCATCGGTCGGGCGGATGGCTTCGTGCGCCTCCTGCGCGCTCTTGCTCTTGGTCTTATAGACCCGCGCTTCGGCGTACTTTTCACCGAACTCTTCCCGTGCGGCCGCAACGAGCGCTTCCTGCGCTTCTTTCGCAAGATTGGTCGAGTCCGTACGCATGTAGGTGATGAACCCTTGTTCGTACAACTTTTGCGCGATCTGCATCGTGCGCGAAGGCGAAAGCCCCAGGCGCGTCGAAGCGGTCTGTTGCAGCGTGGACGTCGTGAACGGCGCGCGCGGTGAGCGAGCCGCCTCGGTCTCTTCGACCGATACGACCTCCCAGTTCTTGCTTTGGGCAACCTTAAAAATGCGCTCGGCTTCCTTCTCGTCTCGCGGCTCTTCGGTACAAATGACCGTGAATTGTTCGCCGTTCTTTGCCTTTACGTCTGCGCTCACGACCCAGAATTTCTCCGGAATAAAGGCGCGGATCTCGCGCTCCTTCTCCATTAGTATGCGCAGCGCCGGCGATTGTACGCGGCCCGCGGAGAGGCCGTAACGTACTTTTTTCCAAATAAGTCCCGAGAGGTCGTAGCCGAAGAGACGGTCGAGCACGCGGCGCGCCTCCTGCGCACGCACCAATTCCTCATCAATTGCTCGCGGATGCTTGAGCGCGTCCTGGACTGCCGTTTGGGTGATCTCGTGGAAAACGATACGCTTGGGCTTTTTGAGGCCGATCGTCTCGGCAAGGTGCCAGGCGATCGCTTCGCCTTCGCGGTCGGGGTCGGTCGCAAGGATGACTTCTTTCGCTTTTTTTGCCTCGTGCTGGAGCTCGTCAATGACTTTCTTCTTTTCAGCGACGACTTGGTAGTTCGGCGTAAAGCCGTTCTCCACATCCACCGCATCTTTATTCGATTTCGGAAGGTCGCGGATGTGCCCGACGGAAGCGCGCACCATAAAATCGCCGCCGAGATATTTCTCGATCGTCTTTGCTTTTGCCGGCGACTCTACTATTACGAGTTTCATACGAGGCGTAGTGATACTTCATTACAGTAGCATGTGTCAAGTTCTTCTTATAAAAAGATATGCCCGGCATGCAGCCGGGCAACGCAACGTTACCGTCTTTTTTTGTGGGCATCGCATCGTTTCGTGACCGGATCGGTCCACACTAATCCGCATCGATGCCCTTCTGGATCGTGGAAGCCACACTGGGTCGCTTCTGATGCAGCGAACTTTGGTCGTCGGGCTTCCGCAACTCTCGTTGCTTGCACCTGCGCTTCAGCCAAGATGGTCGCATCGACCTCGTCGATCACCTCCTCTTCAGGCTCATCATCTGGCCATACCGAACTCACGAGGGGACGCAAGAGCTCTTCGGGAACGACCTCCAAAGTACCATCTGATTTTCCCGACAGTTTCGGCAAATTACGATGCTGAAATCCGACGATCGCGTTCTTGGTGGTACCGAGAGCGTTCCCGATCGCCTCTCGCGTATATCCGGCTTTCAACAGGGTACGAACGACCCCTTTCTTGTCTTCGAGCGTTAGAAGCCTCCAGAGCTTCGGTTTCCGTTTCGGCAGTTTGCCCATGTCGCGTTCCTTTTGCTTGGGATTTTTACGCGACGCAACGTTGCAACAGGTACTCTTCTATGTGGAATTATGCCACGAATAGGCCAGTTTAGCAATCACGTCACGACAGTTCGCACTCCACGAACATAGGGTTATGGTCGGAGCCGACGCGGTCGCGTAGCATCCTCGCTTCCAGGATCTTGGCAGTGTGTGGCACGAGGATATGGTCGAGCTGCGAAAGTGCGATCTTCTGGGTGTGCGTTCCGCGCAGCGGGTTTTGCAAGTTGAGCCGAGCGAACGTTTCTTGGAATTTCCGTCTCGTGCTGCGCCAGGCGAATATGTCTGAAAGCTTGCCGCCGAGCAGCCAGTTGAGGAGCGTGATGTGGGCCGACTCCAGTATATTGAAATCACCGCAAATGATCGTCGCGGCGCCTTCGTCATATGCTTGCACCGCGAGTTCGAATTCGTTCAGGATCTGTTTCGGGTACGAAAGCGTGAGGTGCAGGTCGAATATGCGCGTACGACCGCAGGGCAGCATCGCGTCGACAATGAGACTGCCGCGGGCATCAAGGTTCAATTGGCCCCACATAAGACGCCGGAATATTTTGGCACGAAGTTTGGTCGGTATGACAGGAAAAGGAATGGGCTTGCTCTCGAGAATGGGATGCGGCGTCAGGACGACACAATAGTTCTCGTGGGTCTTGCCACGTTCGTGGCGTTTGGTGTCGAGCGCAAAGGCCAGGTTGTAAGGCAATGTGCGTAATCGTTCTAGGAATTGTGGCGGGACTTCTTGCAGGCAAAATACGTCGAACTGCGCATGCTTGATAAAGTCGAATGCCCGGTCGAGATCGGGATTCCGGAAAAGCATGTTCCACGAGTAGATCTTCATACAGACGATCGGCGCTTATCGCACGCGGAGAACGCCGAGTTCTTCGACGATAACGCCTTTCAGCTCCATCGTCGAGAGGAGGATGTTGGCTTGCGAAGTCGGCATCGAAAGGGTTCGGATAAGCTCGTCGCGCGAGATGGGTGAGGCGATGAGTTCAATGACGCGCTGTTCATCACCTGACAGGTCGGTCCGTGACGCCGCGCTCTTCGTCTGCGCAATGATACCGAGCGCTTGTAGGATCTCTTCCGAGGAAGTGACCGGCGTTGCCCCAAGTCGTAAGAACTGGTGTGTTCCTTTTGATTCTTCCGAAAAGATCGATCCGGGCACGACGAGAAGTTCGCGCCCGTAATCAACCGTATATTTGGCAGTGATCAAGGATCCGGACCTTTCTTTCGCCTCGACCATGAGTGTCGCATGGCACATCCCGGCCATCACGCGGTTGCGCTTCGGGTACATGTGTCCCATGCTTTTTGCGTCAGGTTCTTCTTCCGAAAGGAACGCTCCGCCCGCTTCGAACAGGTCCCTTGCGAGATTGAGGTTGGCTCGCGGATAGATGACATTCCAGTCCAATCCCGAGCCGGGCACGACGACGACCGGAAGCCCGGCTGAGAGCGCACAGCGGTGAGCTTGCGCATCAACGCCGAACGCAAGTCCCGAAACGATGACGATCGGATATCCGCTCAATCCAGCGATCAGATGTTCGCACGCCTGTTTGCCATACGGCGTCATGGTTCGGGAGCCGACGACCGCCAGCCATTTGCGGTCGAAGCTCGGCAGTTCGCCGCGCAGGTACAATTGTTTAGGCGCATCGGGAATTTCCCGAAGCAACGGAGGAAAATCCTCCCGCGCAAGGAGTTTGAGACCCCGGTCCATGGTGGTATTCTACTACACATGCTCGACATCAAGTTCATCCGCGAAAACAAGGACATCGTTATCGCGGGCGCCAAGAAAAAGCGCATCCAGGTGGACATCGACAAGCTCCTAGAGCTCGACGACCAGCGCCGCGCATTCCAGCTTTCGCTCGACGAGGGCCGTGCAAAACAGAACCAGGTGAGCAAAGAAATGCCGACGGCCGACAAGGCCCGCAAGGACACCTTGCTCCTTGAAATGAAGAACCTGAAAGAGACGCTCACTTCGCAGGAAGAAAAGATGCAGCAGGTGATGCAGGAATGGCGCGCGCTCATGGTGCAGGTGCCCAACGTGCCGGACGTTTCCGTGCCGGAAGGAGAATCCGATGCCGATAATGTCGAGGTGAGGACATGGGGCGAGAAACCGACATTCGATTTCGAACCGAAAAACCATGTCGAGCTCATGCTCCTCAACGACATGGCGGATTTCGAGCGCGGCGCGAAGGTCGCCGGCTTCCGCGGGTATTTTTTGCGTAACGACGGTGCGCGACTGGTCTGGGCGCTCGAACAATTCGTGCAGTCGCGCTTCGCGCAGAAGGATTTCATCCCGATGATCGTGCCTTCGATGGTGCGACGCGAGCCGTTCGTCGGCACGGGCTATTTGCCGCAATCCGAAGAGGATCTCTACAAGACACAAGACGGCGAGTATCTCGCTGGCACGGCCGAAGTCGCCTCGATGGGTTTTTACATGGACGAGATCGTCGACCAGAAGGACCTGCCGATAAAGTTCTTTTCATACTCGCCGTGCTTTCGCCGCGAAGCCGGCTCGCACGGCAAGGATACGAAAGGCGTCTTCCGCATCCACGAATTCGTGAAGTACGAACAGATCGTCATGTGCGAAGCGAACCACGCGGAATCGGTGAAGTGGCACGAGGAACTCACGGCGAATTCCGAGAAGCTGCTGCAGGAGCTCAACCTCGCGTACCACGTCGTCGTGAATTGCGGCGGCGACCTGGGCCTGGGGCAAGTGAAGAAGTACGACATCGAAGCGTGGATGCCCAGCGAACAGCGCTACCGCGAGACGCACTCATCCTCGTACTTCCACGATTTCCAGACGCGCCGGCTCAACATCCGCTACCGCGACGAGAGCGGGGTAGTCCGTTATGCCCATTCGCTCAACAACACTGCACTCGCAATGCCCCGCATCCTGTGCCAGATCGTCGAGAACTACCAGCAGAAAGACGGTTCGATACAGGTCCCCGAGGCACTTCGGGGCTATATGGGGAAAAATGCCATCGGGAAACGTCGTTGACCTTCGTAAGAAAAAGCCCGGCCCAAAAACATCGGACCAGGCGCCTCTTTTGCTGCGCCCGCAAAAGCGCGTGTCTCCCGTGCGGGTGCGCCGTCGCCGCACACGCCTGATGGTCTTTGCGGCTGCCCTCGCCCTTGTCGTCGCATGTGCGATGTACGTAAGCTACCTGTCCTATCTGCCGCAGTATTCGATCGGAGCGATAACTGTTGAGGGGGCGCAGGCCGTCCCTGCGGATGTCGTCACCGAGTATGCGCAAACGATCATTTACAATGGTTCGCACAACTTCTTATCGCGTGCCAATGTCCTTCTCTACCCGAAGGCTGTGATCGAAAAAGATATTCCGCTCGAGTTCCCACGTATCGTGTCGGCGACCCTTTCGCGACCGTCGCTCCTTTCCAACGCGCTTACGATAACGGTCACTGAACGCCAGCAGTTCGCTCTGTGGTGTTCCGACGCGGGCGTGTGCTACCAAATGGATAAGACCGGCTTCGTTTTTGCGCAGGCGCCGGCCAACGCCTCTTCGACCGGGGAATATATTTTTACGGGAGGCATCTCAACATCTTCGCCGCCGATCGGGCAGACCTTCGCGCCGGGACACACGCAAGGGCTCGTCGCATTCCTCCAATCGCTCGACAACGCAGGCTATTCGCCGCTCGGCGCCCAAGTCCAGAGCGACCAGGATTTTGTCGTTCCTCTTTCGCAGGGATTTTCCGTCTACGCGTCTTTCGGCGAAGACCCCGGCACGCTCGTAAGTAACTTACAGCTCATCCTTTCATCCAGCGCGCTTGCAGGGCAAACGCAAAATCTCGAGTACGTGGACCTGCGTTTCGGCGACAAGGTGTACTACAAATTGAAGGGCGGCCAGCAACAACAAGCCGGTTCGGGGATTCAATAAAAGAAAAAGGGCCGCAAGTTGCGGCCCACACGTCGATAGTTCTTCTGTCCCATTTCTGTTGACGGGACGTACCGGTCAGCGTCCTGACCATCTTTCGCGTTGCCGTTCCAGCCACACCCGTTGTTCGTTGGGAGTGTCATCCGGTTCGGGACAATAACGCCCCATCGGTTTGCGCCGCGATTCGCTCAATGCCCCCGCGAACTTGTCCGATGGCAAGGTCTCATCTGCTTCCTTCGTCCTCATATGCATTCCCCATGACGTCAGGTGAGGAGCCGGTACGCTGAACAATTCCAACTCTGTCGGCGATAGTGGCTCCGATATCGGGTTCTGTCAAAGCCTGTGCTATGGTTCCTCTGTGCAAAACTTTTGGAAGACGCTACCGAGGCCATTTTTCGCTCTCGCGCCGCTCGAGGACGTGACGGACGCCGCATTCCGGCGGCTTATTGCCTCATACGGCAGGCCGCATGTGATGTATACGGAGTTCACGTCTGCCGACGGACTTGTGCTCGCCGACGAACGAGGACAAAAGCAGCTTCGGCGCAAATTGCTTTTCAGCGAGAACGAACGCCCGATCGTCGCGCAACTCTTTACGTCGTCGCCCGAGCATATGGAAGAAGCTGCGCGCACCGTGAACGAATACGGGTTCGATGGGCTGGATATCAATATGGGCTGTCCGGACCGCGCGGTCGAAAAAAGCGGCTGCGGTGCTGCGCTTATCAAGACGCCGGAGGTCGCGAAAGAGTTGATCCGTGCCGCAAAGCGCGGTTTCGACGGACCGGTCTCGGTGAAGACGCGGCTTGGTTACAACATCGATGAGCTCGAAACATGGCTGCCTGCATTACTCGAAGAAAAACCGGCGGCGCTCGCGCTGCATGCGCGAACGCGCAAGGAAATGTCGGATGTTCCCGCGCGCTGGGAGCGTGTCGCGCGAGCTGTGGAGATACGCGACGAGGTAAGCCCGGAAACATCGATCATGGGCAA
>VFSW01009332.1_pt1 | contig 14020 bp, 8 predicted proteins | sample 5358111 | NCBI WGS metagenome assembly VFSW01 (sample SAMN11554181, study PRJNA540505) | mine drainage metagenome | isolation source: sediment from site ElyBrook_90M | place: USA: Ely Copper Mine, Vershire, VT | collected 2017
TCGCCGCCGCGCCCTTCAAGAATCCCCGCCGCGACGAAATCCCGATCCACCCATCGTTTCGCATCGTTTCTCTCCCTGCCCAGTTTACGTTGGTTCGCCCCATAACATTCCGCAATGGGGCATCACAACTTCTCCTTGGACGCGCCCCCTCCTTCGGCTCAATACTGGAAACAGAAGAAGAGCTACTCCAATGAAAAATCCAAGATTTTCCCCCCGATTTGCCGCCCTCGCCCTCGCCATCGCCACTATGACCGGCACGCTCGTCCAAGCGCAGCCGGCGGCTTCGGATCTCAAGCATTCCGCTCATCGCCCGCTCCTCCGCGCCCGCCCAACCGCCCGCGCCCGCCCCGAGCGATCGGAACGCCAAAATCCTCGCCCAAGTCTCCGCCTGCCTCGCCGCCAACACCTGCCAGGTCGTTTTGATCGACAAAGACAAGCCTCTCGTGGATCTGCGGAAAACCGCCCGCCGCGACATGGGCTACGACGTCTGGGAGCAGTTCGTCGCCGCCCCGTAACTTCGCAAATCGCCGGCGCGAAACGTCCCGCCGCGGAGACCGCGCCCTCTATGATTTCATTGGGCACGTCGCCAACGCCGTGTTTTATGCCATGTGACACCCCCAAAGCTGCGCCTTTTAACGCAGCCTCCGCGGCGGCTCCACACGATAGCCTCCGCGATCCAATCAGTTGCGCCCTGGCAACCGGCATGCTAAAAGGAAGGTGCAACCTGCAATGCCTGGGCCATTTTTCATCGCGGCGGGTAGGTCGATTCTGAGAGTAATTCTCAGCGCGTCCGTGGCTCTGGCGCTGTCGGGTGTTTGTTTGCCGTGTTCGGCGTCTAACGCCCAAAACACCGGCATGTGTTGCCTACACAAAGGCAATTGTCAACTTCCGAAACCACCGCAAGCGCCTGCCCACAGAGATTGCGGCGCCCCGCAAGTCGATCTGTGGGCAGCCAACGTCCCCGGCGCCGGCGCCTCAAATATATCCGTCCAAGGTATCGCGATTCTGCCTTCCTCGGCGGAGGTATGGCATGGATTGCTTGCCGGGGATTCCACCGTCTCGATCGCCCTGCAACTCCCGCCGGCGAAGAGTTCCCCAGGCTCCGTTCTCCGAATCTAGCTCCGCTTCCATTTCCATTCACTGACTAACGCTCGCCCGAAAAGGCGTGGCGAGTGAGTTGGTTTATGCATTACGAAAGGGAGCTATGAGAAGTGCAGTCCTATTTCTGACCTTCGCGTCCGCCGCCGTCCAAGCGCAGACGCTGGACCTGAATACCCTCGCCGGCGAAGCGCTGAAGTACAACCCCGAGATCCTGGCGGCACAAAAGAGTTACGAAGCCGCGCGGCAGCGTCCATCCCAGGAAAGCAGTCTGCCCGACCCCATGGTCTCGCTGGGATATGTAAGTGTTGGCAACCCTTTGCCCGGCGCCGGACTGGGGACTCAAGTGCTGTCCAACGTCGGCGTTACCTATTCGCAGGAACTGCCGTATCCTGGCAAGCTGAAACTCCGCGGCGAGATCGCGTCGAAGGAGGCCGAGGCGGCGTTTCAGCAATACCAGGCCGTTCAACTCGCTGTTGTCTCCCGGCTCAAGCAAGCTTATTACCGGCTTCAATACACTTACGCCGCCTCGGACCTTCTCGTCCGCAATCGCGCGTTGCTCAACCGGCTCGTCAGCGTAACCGAGGCGCGCTATTCCGTCGGGAAGGCCGCGCAACAAGACGTCTTCAAGGCTCAAACCCAAGTGAGCATTCTTGAAACCCGCCTGGTGAAACTGGAACAACAGCGCTTCAGCAGCGAGGCGGAGATCGACAGCGTTCTGAATCGACGCCCCGGGAGCGCGGTCGGACGCCCGGAAGACGTCAAGCCGAAGGAGCTTACGGCGACGCTCGAAGATCTGTATGCTTCGGCTGCGCAAAACTCGCCGATGCTTCAACGCGAACGGAAGATGATCCAGCGTTCGGAGCTGGCCGTCAATTCCGCCCGCAAGGACTACTATCCCGACGTCACTCTTTCCGGAGGCTATTTCAACCAGGGTTCCATGTCTCCGATGTACCAGTTTCAAGCGAGCGTCAAGGTCCCAATCTATTTCTGGCGGAAACAGCGCGCCGAAGTAAGTGAGCGGGTCAGCTTGCTGTCGGAAGCCCGCCGCACTTACGAGGCCGCCGATCAATCGCTCCACTCCCTCATCAAGGACGACTACACCATGGCCCAAGCCTCGGCGAAGCTCATGAGCCTGTATATGCGGACCATCGTTCCCCAGGGAAGCCTGGCGCTGGAATCCTCGCTGGCCACCTACGAAACTGGCGCCGTGGATTTCTTGTCCGTCCTCACAAACTTTACAACGGTTCTCGATTACGAAATGAACTACTACGACGAGGCGCTCAATTACCAGCTGGCCCTGAGCCGCCTCGAGGAAATGACCGGAAGCTCGTTAACGGATTGAAAGGCGGCTGAAATGAAAGCCATTCGTATGATCGCACTCCTGTTCGTGATTGCCGCCGCGTTCACCGGCGGCTACGTCTACAAGGCCATAAATAGCTCCGGGGCTAGCGGCAATGGCGAGCGGAAGGTTCTCTATTGGATAGATCCGATGCACCCCGCCTATAAGTCGGCCAAGCCCGGCGTTGCGCCGGATTGCGGCATGAAGCTGGTACCCGTGTATGCCGGCGGCGGCTCACCCCTGTCGATCCCCGCCGGCGCGGAACGGAAGGTGCTTTACTACCGCGACCCGAAAGACGCGGGCTACAAATCCCAACGACCCGGATCGAACCCGAAAACGGGCAACCCGTTGGAGCCTGTTTACGCCGGCGACCTATCCGCCATGCCGGTCGGCACGGTCCAGATCACGCCGGAGAGGCGGCAGTTGATCGGAATCACTTACGGCCAGGTCGAAAGCGGAGGTGGTTCGCGCACGATCCGGGCGGTTGGCATGGTCGCATTCGACGAAACGCGGATTCAGCACGTTCACACCAGAATCGACGGGTGGATCGACAAGGTATTCGTCGACTATGTCGGCCAACTCGTCGCCAAAGGCCAGCCCCTTTTGACGCTTTATAGCCCTGAAATGCTGGCCTCGCAGCGCGAACTGCTGCTTGCCGTGAAAGCGAAAGACACGATGAAAAACAATCCTCTGCCCGCCGCCTACGATCAAAGCGAATCCCTGCTTCAGGCCGCGCGGCGCAGGCTTGAACTCTGGGACTTGAGCGATGCGCAGATCGATCGCGTGCTCAAAACCGGCCAGCCGATCGAAAACATTACCCTCTATTCGCCGGCCGGCGGCTACGTCACCGTCCGCAACGCCTTTCCGCAGTTGAAAGTCATGCCCGATACCGAGCTGTACACGATCGTGGACCTCAGCCGTGTCTGGATCGTCGCCGATCTCTTCGAATACGAAGCGCCGAATATTCACGTCGGCGAGACCGCCCGCGTCTCCATCCAGGCGGTTCCCGGCAGAACCTTCTCCGCGCGCGTTAACTACATCCAGCCTCAGGTCGATTCCACGACGCGCACATTGAAGGTCCGCCTCGACATGGACAACCCCGGTCTCACGCTCAAGCCGGACATGTACGCGGACGTGGAGTTTCGGGAGTATCTGCCGGTCGAACTCACCGTCCCCTCCGAGGCGGTGCTCGATTCCGGCGAGCGGAAGACCGTTTTCGTCGATCGTGGCAATGGTTACTTCGAACCGCGCCTTGTTACTACCGGCGAGCGCGGCGGCGATCGCGTCCAGATTCTTTCCGGTCTTAGCGTTGGCGAACGCGTCGTTACCTCCGGTAACTTTCTCATCGATTCCGAGAGCCAGCTCAAGGCGGCCGCTGCCGGCATGGGCGGCATGTCCGGAATGCCCGGAATGACGAATGCGCCCATGAACCCCTCGACGGGGCGGGCCGGACCATCCGGAGACAAGGGCCCGCCGCCTATGCCCGGCATGCCCGGTATGGGAGCCAAAAAGCGATGATCGACGCCATCATCGAGTTCTCGGCCAAGAATAAGTTCATCACATTTATTCTCGTGGCCGCGGCCGTCATGGGCGGCGTCTGGTCGATGAAAAACGTGCCTCTGGACGCGCTTCCGGATATGAGCGATACCCAGGTAATCGTCTATTCGCGCTGGGATCGAAGCCCCGACATCATGGAGGACCAGGTTACTTACCCGCTTGTAACCGCCATGCTCGGCGCTCCCAGGGTAAAGGATGTGCGTGGATTTTCGGACTTCGGATATTCCTATGTCTATATCGTCTTCGAAGATGGCACCGACATCTATTGGGCTCGCTCCCGCACGCTCGAATATCTCTCGAACGTGTTGCCCCGCCTGCCGCAAGGAGTCAAAACCGAACTTGGACCGGACGCAACCGGAATCGGCTGGGTATTTGAATACGTCCTGGTCGACACAACGGGCAAGCAGAGTCTCGCCGACCTGCGCAGCTATCAGGACTGGTACCTGCGCTACTACCTCAAGTCCGTTCCCGGCGTCGCGGAAGTCGCGCCGCTGGGCGGCTTCGTCCGCCAGTATCAGGTCAACGTCGATCCTAACAAACTCCAGTCGCTCAACATACCGATCGGCAAAGTCGTCGAAGCCGTGCGCAGCGGCAACAACGACGTCGGCGGCCGTCTGATCGAATTCACGGGAGCCGAGTATATGGTCCGCGGCCGGGGATACGCCCAATCGACCGGGGACATTGGCCAGATCGTCCTCTCCAAAAGCCAAAGCGGCGTTCCCATTCTTATTTCCGACGTGGGCAACGTGACGCTCGGACCCGATATCCGCCGCGGCGTCGCCGATTGGAATGGGACCGGGGACGCGGTCGCCGGCATCGTCGTCATGCGTCAGGGAGAGAACGCTCTCCAGGTCATCGAGCGCGTCAAACAGAAGCTGCGCGACACCGAAGGAAGTCTCCCGCCCGGGGTTAAGGTTCTCACCGCGTACGACCGTTCCGAACTGATCCTCCGCTCGATCGAGAACCTGAAACATACGCTTACCGAGGAATTGATTATCGTGGCGATCGTAATCCTCGTCTTCCTTTGGCACTTTCCGAGCGCCATCACTCCGATTGTCACCATTCCCGTGGCCGTCCTGATTTCGTTCATCCCCATGAAGATGATGGGCCTCACTTCCAACATCATGTCGCTCGGCGGAATCGCCATCGCCGTCGGAGCCATGGTCGATGCCGCCATCGTCGTGGTCGAACAAACCCACAAAAAGCTGGAGGAATGGCAGCGCACCGGACGAAAGGAGGACTATCGCCGCGTCATCGTGAACGCCGTAAAAGAAGTCGGCGGCCCGAGTTTCTTTGCCCTCCTGGTCATCGCCGTCGCCTTCCTCCCCGTCCTTACGTTGGAAGCGCAGGAAGGCAGGTTGTTCAAGCCGCTCGCCTACACCAAAACTTTTTCGATGATCATCGCGTCGATTCTGGCGATCACCCTCGTTCCGGCGATTCTAGTCCTGGTCATGCGCGTGAAGAACTTCGAATTTCGTCCGCGATGGCTGGCCCGCGCGGCGAATACGATCCTGGTCGGCACGATCCACTCGGAAGAGAACCACCCGATCAGCAGAGTGCTGATTCGTCTCTACGAGCCCGTATGCGCCTGGTCGCTGCGCTGGAAATGGTTCGTGATCGCGGCGGCCGTCGGCATGGTCGTTCTAACCGTCCCCGTCTTCGAAAGACTCGGCTCCGAGTTCATGCCGCCGCTCGATGAAGGCTCGCTGCTTTATATGCCTTCCACCCTCCCCGGCATCTCGATAACCCAGGCGCAGCGATTGCTTCAAGTGCAGGATCGGATCATCAAGCGCTTCCCCGAAGTGGATACCGTGCTCGGCAAGGCCGGCCGGGCCGAGACGTCGACGGATCCGGCGCCGTTCTCTATGATGGAAACCGTCATCGTCTTGAAACCGGAGACGCAGTGGCCGAAGGTGGATACATGGTATTCCTCCTGGGCGCCCAATTGGGCGAAGGCGATCTTCCGCCGGTTCAAGCCCGACCATCTGTCGACAGAACAACTCGTCGACCAGATGAACGAGGCCCTCTCGATTACCGGCACATCGAACGCTTGGACCATGCCGATCAAGGCGCGCGTCGACATGCTCACCACCGGCATACGGACGCCGGTGGGCATTAAGATCTACGGCGCCGATATCGGGAAGATCGAGGACATCGGTACCAGGATCGAGGCCTTATTGCCGAAAGTGCGGGGGACTCGCAGCGTCTTCGCGGAGCGCACCAGCGGCGGTTACTTCCTCGATTTCAAGTGGCACCGCGACGAACTCGCGCGCTATGGCCTTAGCATCGATAACGTCCAGGACGTGTTGATGAGCGCCATCGGCGGCGAGAACGTAACCACCACCATCGAAGGCCGGGAGCGCTATGCCGTGAATGTACGCTACCAGCGCGACTACCGCGACGATCTCCACACGCTGCGCCGTGTTTTGGTCCCGTCCGCCGATGGCCGGACACAAGTCCCCATCGCCCAGCTCGCCGACATCCGTTTTGTAAGTGGTCCCGCCATGCTGCGCGACGAGAACGGTATGCTCAACGGCTATGTTTATGTTGACGTGGCCGGCCGCGACATCGGCGGCTATGTCGAGGAGGCGAAGCAAGTCGTGCGCGCCAATGTCACGTTGCCCGCCGGTTACTCGCTCGCCTGGAGCGGCCAGTACGAAGCCATGCGGCGAGTCCGCGACAAACTCGGCGTGGTGCTGCCCGTGACGATCTTCCTCATCGTCTTGTTGTTGTACATCAACACGAAATCGATGACTAAGACGCTGATCATCGTCCTGGCGGTCCCATTTTCCGCCGTCGGCGCCGTTTGGTTCCTTTACTTCCTCGGCTATAACACCAGCATCGGCGTGTGGGTCGGCCTGATCGCCCTCATGGGTGTCGACGCCGAAACCGGAGTCTTCATGATGTTGTATCTGGACCTGGCGCACGACCAGGCCAAGGCCGAAGGGAAGCTCACGAGCCTTCGCGGCCTCCAGGACGCGATCATGCACGGAGCGGTCAAAAGAATCCGTCCGAAGTTTATGACCGTCGCCACGATGTTTATGGGACTGGTGCCGATCATGTGGTCCGCCGGCACGGGAGCCGACGTGATGAAGCGCATCGCCGCTCCCATGATCGGCGGCATCTTCACGTCGTTCCTTCTCGAATTAGTCGTTTATCCCGCGGTTTACGAGGTATGGAAATGGAATTTCGAATTGAAAAAAGAACTCTCGCGATCCTGACGGCGCTGATACTTCTGCCCCCGGCGTTCGCCCAGCCGGAGCTCCGCTATCACGTGCGGTTAGAGCGCTCGCGCCTCTTGCACATCGGCAAGGCCGGCGCACTCGGGACGCTGACCCTCGGCGATGTGGGCGTCTCTTTCGAGCGTACTTATAAAGACGGAAAGCCGCCAAACCGCCCACGCGCATGGCATTGGGACTATCGGGATATCCAGCAACTGAAGATCGCGCCAAAATCCTTGACCGTTCTCACTTACTCGGACAACAAATGGAAATTGGGCGCGGACCGGGAATACCGGTTCGCGCTCGTATCCGGAAAGTCCTTCGAGGACGCCTACAACGCGCTCAAGACCCGCCTCGACCAACGGTTCGTCGCCGCGATCGACGACACCCCAACCGGCATGCTTTGGGAGATCCCAGTGAAACACCTCCGGCCGTTCGGAGGCGATGAGGGCGTGCTCCAGGCGGGTCCGTACGAGATCGTTTACAAGTCGACGCGGAAGGGCGAATCGCGCGCCTGGCGTTATCGAGACATCGACAATATCGGCAGCTACGGACCCTTCCAATTGACGATCACCTCATTCGAGCGCGCCAGAATGCAATACGGCAGCCGGAAGGATTTCGAATTCCAACTAAAACAGCCTCTCGAAGAGGCCCGGTACAACGACTTATGGCTGAGGCTGAACCGCTCGAAGGGTCTCCAAGTGCTCCACGCCTACAGGGACGCCGGCGAACCTTCCCCAGCGCGGACCGGGAAAACGCGAGAACGCTGATGCCGCTAACGGCGGTAGGCGAATATCCCACCCGGCCGCCGGCAAACGCCTATGCGCCGGAAGACTGAAGCGGCCAAGCCGAGAGGCGGAAGAAGAGGTGGAACATGGAAAATGATTTGATCGAACAACTGAAGGCCGCCGTTGCGAAACACACGGTTCGCTATGAGGTGTGGCCCCACTACGAATTGCGCGGCGACGACCGGGTCATCGTGGGGTTCGACCTCGAATTGCGCGGGACGCACTCGCACGGGACCTCCCGTCTTTCGCCCGGATGTCCGTTCTGTACCGAGACGTTTGCGGACCTTCGGCGGATCGCCGAGTGGATTCTCCCGAAGGAAGAAAGACCGTCGGAGTACGACCTTCCTCCCTTCGATCAATCGTTGCGGAGTTCCGGTAAAGGAGTGTTCGAAGTTGTTCTGCAAATCAAAATCGAGCACCGGCACGATTTCTTAGGCCCCGTCGACGATTGCGAGCGGCGATGCTTGACGGAGATGGAGCATAGCCTCGCCGAACTCGGAGTGCGTGGCGGCCACGGAGCGAACGTCCGCCGATAGACGGCTCCGCGTTCCCGGCGCCGCTTATCGCGCGTGAACCGCGTCCACCGAAAACTCGCCGGCCGGCCCATGGCACACATCGCAACTCTCGCCCAGTTCCGTGATGTTAGCCGCCGCGTGCGCCGCCGCGCTCTTTAACGTATGGCAGGCCAGACACGCCGCCGTCCCGGGCGGAGTCGCCATCAGGTAATCCCGCGGCGTTGTTACCGTCAACAGATTCGCCGATAGCGGTAATTCCTCCGACCCGTTCGCATGGCACTTCGCGCAATCGCGCCGGTCGCCGGGAAAAGTCACGCCGTTGAAGTTGTTCACCGATCCCTGATAGCCGTAAATCGTATACTCGCGAGTCAATTCGTCGCCGGTGTGAATTTTATGGACCATCGTAGCGAAGTCGATCGCCTGGGGAGGATTGCTCTTGGCCGGCCTCACCGCTCCGTCGGTCGCGTTCGGGTTATGGCACAGGACGCACATCTCGATCTGATTGCGATTCCCCCCATGGACGGAAAGGCTGCTGTGGCAGCTATTGCAAGCGTCCAGAGTAACTACGGTGCGGCGCGGTTGCGCCACGCCGCCATCCACGGCGAACGAAATTAGCTTATTCACGCCTCCCTGGCTTTGGGTGGTATGCGCGCCGCCGGCGACAATCAGCGGGTAAGTCTTCGTGCCTTCGATCCCGACCGTCCAGGTTCCCGTGGCGCCCGTGGGGATCTGATATTGGAACGAGTAGCTATAGCTGCTCGCCGGTCCCGATACATGGCTGACGTCTTCGCTGATCGCCTGCGAGTAATCGGCGGCCGGTCCGGCCAGTACCAATGCGACATGTTCCATGGACGACGGCGCCATCGGGTTCCCCGCGTCGTCTTTGATCGAGAAGGTCACCATCGGATGGCTCCCCGCCGTGGCGTTGTCGACGCGCAGAATTTCGAAATTGACTCCCGCCAATTGCTTCGATTGCGCCGGAATCGTGTGTGCGCCGATCACCGAGGCGTCGAACTCCGCTCCTTGTGGGGCATGACAATTGGCGCACTGGTTGCTGTCGGGTTGCGGCCCGCCGGGGTGGTTCTTCCCGGTTGCGAAATTCACGTCGTCGTGGCACGATCCGCAAGCCGTATCGTGGGGGCAGGTATTGTACTGCTGCGCCTGCGACGCCTGTTGGTGGCAGGTCGGGCATTGACGAATGTCCCGTGGGAAGGTGGTCTTGGAGAAGTCGTTCACCGCGCCTTTGTAGCCCACGATCTCGTATTTCCCGCCCGCTTTCACGCTCGGAAGGTTCGGCCCATCGTGGATCTTGTGAATCATCACCGCCATGTCCAGCGAATTGCCCGTGGCCGGGTCCGCCGTTCCCGGATTGTGGCAGAGGATGCAGTAGGCTATCTTCTGCCTCGCCCCTCCGTGCATCGCCAGCGGATCGTGGCACTGGTTGCACGCCGCCGTGCCCACAACTTCCCGGATCTCCGTCACCGGGCTGCCGTTCGGTACAAACGTATATACGTCGTCGATTCCCTGGACGCCGAGGTTGAACTGCGAAAGGTCGCGTTCCGCTTGGCCGCCGATGGAATGGGTTGCGGTGGGATCGAAATTGGGCACCTTGGTCTTGAAGGTGTACGTGTACAGACCCGCGCCGATCTGTTGAAACGTGCCGCCGTTATCGAGCCCCGCCTGCGTCGCCGTATTGCCGGTCTTCGGATCGGTCACGGTTTGCAGGATATGGTTGGTGTACTCTTCGCTCACGTGATCGTTGTAAATCGTCGCCAACGTCATGCCCACCCTCACCGGCCCCGGAGTGCTAACTCCGTTCAGATCGAGCGGCAGTCCTTGCGGATCGGTAATTTGGAAGGTCGCGACGATCGTCCCATCCGGTTCGACTTTCCCCTGCGTGATCTTAAAAACGATGCCGGGACGAACGAAGGCGGCTTGGCTCTGTGGAAGATAAAAGGCTTTCTGATGACGGTTGAACGCCGGCTTCAAACCGCCAGTCATGCTCAACGCGCCCGCAAGGCCGATGAGGGAGGCAACCGCCAACCGAAGTCTCGCATTGCCCCACATACCGAATCGCGTTGCACGCCCCCTGCCAACCGCGGAGCGGCGGACCGGACAAGAACGCCGCCGGGGTCAGTCGGGTTCCACGCGGTAAATGGCGCTTTGGAGGATCGTTCCGAACGCGGCGCTCGGAATCCCACACCGGGCGATGCTCCTACGCCGCCGCGCGACATGCGCGATTTGACGCGCCCGTGGGCGAATAAACCCAAACCTCCGGAACGTCGAACCCAACGAAGCGAGTTCGTCCGCCTCCGCCGTCCAAGCGCCAGCGCGGTAGAATTTATGAAGGAACATCTATGGGACGTCGCGGCTGGTTCTCCGCGCTTTTGGTAGTCGTTGTCGCCGTCGTTCTGGGCCTCGCCGGGCTGAAGGTTTTCCGTGGTTCGGCCACGGAGACATGTTATGCCTGCAGCCGTCTCGTTCACGCTCATTCAAGGACTGTGGCCGTAGTGAACGGACGCGAAAGGCTGTTCTGCTGTCCCGCCTGTGCGCTCTCCGAGCACGAGCAGGAAGGCAAGCCGGTCAAGGTCATCCGGTTGACGTCATTCCTTAACGGCGCGGCGCTATCGCCCGGCGACGCCTACGTCGTCAAAGGAAGCGACGTCAATATGTGTGCGACGGCGCATGAGATCGCCACCGCCGACAAGCGCCTCGCGGATGTGCGCTACGACCGCTGCGCACCCAGTCTTATCGCATTTGCCCGGCGAAGCGAGGCCGAGGAATTCGTGCGGGATCATGGCGGGAGCGTGTTGCCTTTTAAAGAGGCGGCGCTCGCCTTCGGCAGATAGCCCACCCGGTTTGGCCCGAAACTCCGCCATGGATTATCATGCGGCATGCGCGGCGCAATGATCTTAACCGTAGCGTTCGTAATCGCGTCCATTGCCGTATCGGGGATTCTCCCGCTATGGCTCGATGAAATCCTGCAGCTCATCGAAACGCGCGATACGTCAACCGCGCAGATGATCCGCCAACTTCCTCGGAACTCGGGCGCGGTGCCGCTCGGCTACCTGGTACAACAATACTCGCTGCGGGCCACCGGCTATGGGCTTCGAAGAGCCCGCCTTCCGATGGCGATATTCGCCGCCGCGGCCCTGCTCGCAGTCGCCGCTCTCGCCGTGGAGATGGGCGTACGATCCGGTTGGCTCGCCGCCCTTATTCTCGGCCTCCTGCCCGCCACCTTGCGATACGCGACGGAATCGCGTGTCTATTCTCAAGCCCTCTTTCTGTCGGTGTTGGCCACCCTCCTCTACGTCCGGCTCGCAAAACGACCGACGCCAGCCCTTGCGGTGGGCTACTATTTCGTCCTGACCGCCGCCATCTACACGCAACCTTACTCGGCATGTGTCGGTCTCGCTCATTGGATATGGTCGACAATTCACCGCGAATTCAAGACGGCCGTGTACGGAGGAATTGCGCTACTGCTCGCGGCCGCCGCGTTCGTGCCGTGGGTCTTGGCGACACGGTCGGCCTGGGCGGCGGGGATCTCCCGCGAAGGCTTTCACTTCTCCTTATCTCTACGGACTCCCCTGATGGTGTTTCGAGAGGTTGCCGGGGGGGGTACTGGGTGTCTGCGCTCTTGCTCGTCTTGTGCGTGGCCGGAGCCGTGGCCCCGCGGCTCTCGATGCGCATGCAATGCCTTCTGTTTCTGCTGATCGCCGTACCCCTCGCCGCCGTTTTCGCCGGCGACGCGGCAGCCGGCTAGTTCATCGCATCGCGGCAATTCATTTGGATACTGCCCGCGACCGCGATTCTTGCGGCCAGCGCCGTGGAAAGCCGCGGTCGAATCGCCGTGGGAGCCGCCGCGTTGCTGTGCGTTGCGTGCATTTTCCAGAGCGTCCGATTCTACTCCGCGCCGCATGAAGACTGGCAGGCCGCGGCGTCCGTTATCGCTGCCAGGGTGCGTCGCGGAGCGTGTCTCGTCGTGGCTCCGCCCAAAGACGCCCGGATCTATGAGTTTTTTGACCCGGAGATCGCGGGCGCTCCCTGCCGGAGCGGACAAATCGTCCTCGCGATTACTCCCGCGACAACCCAATCTCAGCGCGCGTCCGCCATCGCCACGCTAGTCACTCAGGGCTACCGGGAGCGGTCCGAAACTCAGATTGGGAAAACGACCCTGCTCTCTTTCCAACAAACTCCACGATCGCCGCCCGTTTTCACGGATACGGAAACCAAGCCCCTTCGATCGCCGGTTTCGCGTCGCCCGCTTCGACGATTCGTTCCATCAAACGCGCGCGCAGATCGGCGGCTACCGCGCGCGTCTCCGCACGCCCCGCCAAATTCACCTGCTGAAACGGATCGGCCAGCAAATCGTACATCATGTATTCGACATAGCGATCGCTCGCCGGCACAGGCTTCCATCCCTCGCGCTTCGGCGCCGCGACGGCGTAGGTCCACTCCGGCGTCCGCAGCCCTCGCCCCGTCACGAACTCCGACATCTCAAAATACACTTCGTTGCGCCAACCCTCCGTTTTCCGCCGCACCAGGGGCAGCGCGCTCCGTCCCTGCATCGTGGCCGGTACGCTCACTCCCACCGCGTCAAGCAGCGTCGGAGCCAGATCCACTTGGCTCACCAGCTCCGGAATTTCCAATGCCCCATCGAACTCCGGCCCCGAAAAGATCATCGGAATGTGGATCGAGCTTTCATGCGGGCTGCGCTTGTATTCGGTGTTCCGCGTCCGGAAATGGCAGCCATGATCGCTCAAAAAAACGACGATCGTATTCTTGCCGAATCCATTCTCGTCCAGCGATCTCAGCACCCGTCCCACCGTCTCGTCCATCTTCGCCACGCATCCGTAGTAATCGGCCAATTGGCTGCGCCACGTCCCCGGCAGCGCCCGCAAATCTTCCGGCGTCCACGAATTCCGATACCGCTCCGAATAACCTTCCGGCGCGACGAATTTGTCGACATCGTTCTGGTGATGAACTTCTAAATACGACAGCGTCAGAAAAAACGGCGAGCGCACGTTTTTCAAAAACCGCTCCGCCCGCGCCGTCATGAAATCCGCGCGATAGACCTTCGCGAAATGAATCGCCCGCCCGTCCCCGGCGTATAGATCGCCCTCGGAAGGATGCGACGTGAACTCCAGCACGTTCGACGCTTCCCACAAATCGAGAAACCCTCCGCGCTCAGCCGGCTCCACCGGCCCCAGCGTTGCCGCGGCGCCTTGGTTCGGCGCAAGATGCCATTTGCCGATATAGTTGGCGCTGTAGCCCGCCTTTCGCAACTCGGTCGCCAGCGTCGTCGCCTCCCGCCGCAATCCCGGCCCGTTCTTCCATACGCCATGCGTCGACGGATACTGCCCGGTAAACATGCAAGCGCGCGCCGGCGCGCACACCGGCTGATTGCAAATCGCCGAACGAAACAGCGTTCCCCGCCGCGCCATCGCGTCCAAATGGGGAGTCAGGTTCAACGGATTCCGCCCCAGCGCACCCAGGTTA
>VFSW01009333.1_pt1 | contig 14020 bp, 11 predicted proteins | sample 5358111 | NCBI WGS metagenome assembly VFSW01 (sample SAMN11554181, study PRJNA540505) | mine drainage metagenome | isolation source: sediment from site ElyBrook_90M | place: USA: Ely Copper Mine, Vershire, VT | collected 2017
GTCCCTTCTCCAGCCGCTTCGCGTACAGGCACAGTCCGGTGCCGTCCCACATCAGAACCTTGGCCCGCTTGCGATTGCCGGAGACGAACAGGTACAGGTCACCGGAGAGTGGATCGCGCTCGAGGTGGCCCTTGACGAGGCCGAAGAGGCCGTCGAAGCCTTTCCTCATGTCGGCGGGAGAGCCATAGGCGAAGACCCGCAGCGAGCGGGTGGAGCCGATCACCCGAGGACCTGCAGGAGGGAGACGAGCAACTCGGGGTCGAGGCCCTCGACCACAAAGCCGCGTGGGGTGAGCAGGCGCAGCGGCGCGGGGGACGCCGGCGGTGCGGTGTGGCGGTGCTCGACCGGGACGATGGCGACCTGGCGCACGCCGGCGCCGGCCTGACGCCACGTCCGGATCCACCGCGACAGGGTGCGCTGCCTCATCCCGAGCCGGTCGGCGATGCGCCGGTGTGACTCGCCGTCGGCGCTGCAGGCGACGGCATACGCGACGATGCGGGTGCGCAGATCAACCGGACAGCGCCAGCGCTGGCGTCCGGCCCGCTGTCGCTGCTCGGCAAGCTCTTCGGAAAGCTGCTGGCCCTGCTCGATGATCCGCTTGTCGTCCATCCCCGGAGCATCGCTGCCCAACCCAATCAGATCAAGACGGGGTACGGCGAGGACTTACGACCACGCCATGGACCCGCTGCGTTGCATCCATCAGATGGGTGCGTTGGCGAAACCGGGAGGATGGATCGTCGTCGATCACCCCGATCGCGAAGCCGACCATCAAGCCTTCCAACGTCTCCACCAGTGGAACTTCGAGGTCGCAAATGGACACTACTTGAAACGGGGAGACGGGCCCTCAGGTCCGTAGCGGTCTGCGGTCTGAACGTCATTCCGTTCTGGGTGTGCACCGTGCTCGAGTTTGCCAGGCGCCGCGTGCACCATGTAGATCCGTATACGGACTATGCGTCGCTGAGCTTCGTCGCTCGGCGCATCGAGGCGACAGATCACCCGGGGGTTGATCCCGCCCCTTTATGGGCGGCCGCCCGATTCAGGGCAGGAAGAACGGTGTTCCGTCGAGTATCCCGTCGCAGATCAGGTCCAGCGCCTTGTCGCTCCCTGGCATAAGCTGCCTGAGGCCAGTGAAGGCATAGGTGGGGCGCGCCCTTTCTGGCTCGAGAACAAAACGGAACGGGAGCATCGAACGGAAGAAAAAGCTGTAGGCGTATCGCCGGGCGAGCTCGACCTGGGAGATAGGCGCCTGGTCGAGTACGCTTCGTGGGTCTCGCAGCCAGGTTGCGTACTGCTCGGGAGACTCCACGTCGAGGGTGAAGCCCTTGCCACGATAGTGGGTTTCTCCGGCTACGAGCACGGGTTTCCCGAGCAGTGCCCCCTCGAGGCCTATGGTCGAGGTGTAGACCAGCACGGCATCGCTGTCCTCCAAGAGAGTATACGAGCTCAGTGGGCTTTCAGGTGGCACGAGCGTGACCGACGGGGGCAAGGTTCCAAATGTCTCGGCAAGCCTTTCCGCGACCCGTTCCACGGTCTCCTGCCCGTGCAGTCGAACCTCTGCTGGATGAATCCGGATGACCAACTGAACGTCTTCGTTCCCTCCGAGCAACTCGACCGTTCGGTGCAGCCAGTCGAACATCCCATTGAACGCGACATCGCGTTCTTGCACGGCGCTGTCCCAGAGGATGTTGGTGAACAGCGTTACAACCAGCCGCGACGGATCAAGGCCGAGTTCTGCCGCCATTCTGGCCCTGTCCGTGACCACCGACGGCCAGTAGTCGACCAGACTGCGTTTGCTCACTCGGCGGTCGAGCAAGTAGGTGTCGAGCTGCCGGGCTTGCTCGGCAGTCAACCCGCGGTCTTTCGTTGCGAGCCACAGATCATCGATCTCGTAGCGCGCCGCCGGCTGGGAGTGGGCGAAGCGCAGTGTCTCGTGGATAAACCCTCGCTCATAGGTAACCGTGCGGATCCCACGCCGACGGGCCACCTCGGACACAACCTGTTCGACCAGAAAGAGGCCGTTGAGGAGCATCACGACGTCCGGCCTGACGTCGTCGAGGAGTCGCTCGCTCGCCTCGACCATGGCCGCGCCGAGGGCGACGAACCGCGCGTAAGTCGAAAGCACGGCGGGATCATTGGAGATCGTGCCACGGTTGAGAAACCACCGCGTCGAGATCTGGGCCATCCTGCCCACAGGGAGCCCATGGTGTTCGAACGCCAAGAGCTCCTCGAACGACCCGGAAGGTACGTTGGCCGTCAGCTGTCTGATTCGGGTGTCTGAGACATACTCTTCCAGTGTCGTGAGGCTGTGCTGAAAAAGTCGGAACGTGTCCTGAGCGTAGGGCATGCACGACGGACACGGCATCGCGGGCCTGCCGCGGAAGGACGTGAAATCACAGATGGGGACACCGCCACTACAATGCCAGAACGTGCAACGAGCTCCACGTAGACGCAGCGCCCAGCCGATCACCGACTCGTAGGCCACGTGCGTCGTCCAGCCGCCGCGCGTGGACATGACCAGTACCGAGGGTCCGTTGGTGCGCTGGTGGCCGCGCGACCGGACCAACGTGCCAGAAGCCGCCATGATTCGGCGGATTTGGGTCAGTTCGGGCGATTCCACGGGGGGCGGCATTGTGAGACCGAGGCGTGACCCGGCCCTGCGGATCAAGTCACGGCAGGCCTTTGCACCGACGAACGTCCGCGGGTGAGCCCCGCGCAGGCGGAGCATCCGGATCGTGAAGCCCCGCATTGTTGCGCTCATCAGACCTTCGGCTCTTTGAGCACGAGATTCCAAGACAGAGGCGTTCCTCTCGGGATATCCCGAGACGCGCGGCACCCGAGCACGCGCTCGAGATCCCGTGGGTGGAGGCCGTGGCCGGGCCTGATGCTGCGGACGTTATCCGCCGTGAATCGCTCTCCGGCACGCACGTCCGCGACCACAAAGAGTGATCGCCGGAAGAGGCGGCTGGGCTGCTCGTCGGCTGTAGGACCGAGCTGTGCGGTGCCGAGCACCTTCTCGACTTCCCTCACGGCCTCGACCATGGCGCGGAACTCACCGGGCTCGAGCGAGAACGAACTGTCCGGCCCGGGTGTACTACGGCTGAGGGTAAGGTGTTTTTCCACAATGCAGGCGCCGAGCGCTACGGCCGCGACTGGGGTAGCAATCCCCAAGGTGTGGTCCGAAAGCCCGATCGGGACTGCGAACCGTGAGGAGAGGAACGGGATCGTTTGGAGGTTCATGTCCTCGGGCCGCGCGGGGTACGCGCTCGTGCACTTGAGCAACGCGAGCTGTTCCGCCCCAGCCTTCCGGGCCGCGCCGAGAGCCTCGTCGATCTCCTCGACCGTTGCCATTCCGGTCGAGAGGATGATTGGCTTCCCGGTCCGTGCCAGGCGTCGTATCAGGGGCAGGTCGACGAGCTCAAACGAAGCGACCTTGTATGCGGGCGCGTTCATCTCCTCGAGAAACTCGACCGCGGTATCGTCGAATGGCGTCGAGAAGAGCACGAGGCCCACGTCGTTCGCCAGCTTCATCAGCTTGGGTTGCCACTCCCACGGTGTGTAGGCCTGAGCGTAGAGGCGATAGAGCGTCTGCCCGTCCCAGATCGTTCCGGACGCGATCCGGAACTCCTCCCGGCTGCAGTCGATCGTCAGCGTATCGGGGGTATAGGTCTGGAGCTTGACGGCGTCGGCGCCGGCGTCTGCCGCGGCCTCGACGAGACGCACCGCCACATCGAAGCTCTGGTGGTGGTTGGCGGAAAGCTCCGCAACAACGAACACGGGGTACCCTTCGCCGATGGGCCTTCCAGCGAGGACCAAGGACCCGCTCACAACCGCGCGTCCTCTCGTTCCAGGATGAAGCGAAGGGTGCCCTTGCCGCGAACGCGTCCGCCAGGTACGCCTCGAAAGCCTGCGGCGCTGAATGCACGAACGGAAGCATCGTTGCCCGGCTTTACCTCCGCGCGAATCCTCGCAGTCTCGGTGCATTGCATGACGATCCACGAGCCGAGCTTGATGAGCCGTTCGCCAAGCCCACGACCCCGGTGTTCGGCAGCGAGGAGGACAGAAAGTTCAGCCACCGGGCCGTCGAGGTGGAACCTGATCTGACCTATCGGTGTACGCGCCTCTGATTCGGCGATGAGATAGAACGTATTCGGGTCATTCAGCTGCTGCTGAAACCATGCGATGTGTTCCTCCCACCCGATCGCTGCCTCGGAAAACGAAACCCGACGCACGGTTGGATCGTTGGCCCACCGCCACGCCAACAGCACATCAGGCCAGCGGGCCGGCCTAAGCAGCAAGGGGTAGCCAGCAAGCAGTGCAACCGCTCGAAGAGCTCCCAAACCGTCGACAAGCGCCCGCCCTGCTTCACCCATCTTCCAGCGAGTCGGCTTATCCGCCGCGAGAAGCCGGAGGGCTGCGACGACATCCGCCTCGTCGAATTTTCCGTGACCCAGGCTGAGCCCAGCTCCGGCGCGCGCCATCTCCTCCGCCACTGGCTGTTGATTGTTGGAAAGCGGAATCGCGATCATCGGGACACCAAGCGCATCGAGTTCTCGACATGTTACCCCGGCCGACGTGACGGCGAGGTCGCAGCGGCTCATGAGGAGCGCCATTTCTCTCACGTTCTCTCTAAGCTCGATTTGCCCACCGGCAGGCGCTGCCAGGGCGATAAGGTCCGGGAGACCCCGCGCGAGCGGCCCAACGACAACGGTCGCTTCGAGTTCGTGGAGAGCGTCGTGCTGGAGTGCCCGGATGATCGTAGGCGTCACGCTGTGTGAGTTGCCCGCGCCCATCGTGACTAGGACCTTTCTGGCTCGTCGTGGGGCCGCTCGGCGCATGCGCCAGGCCGCCCAAAAGGGCCGGCGCAGAAGGGTGTAATCAGGTCCGAAGAGGTGGCGCGTGCTTGTTAGCTGTTGTGGGTGGCCTCGAAAGACGGGGTTGGCACCCTGGCAGAGGAAGGCTTCCACGCCCGGTGCGGGAGGATCCCCTCCGTCGGAAATCAGAAAGACCGACAAGCCCGCGCTCACAAGGCAATGTTGGTAGCGGCGGCCGAAATGGTATCCATCGACGACAACCCAATCGGCACCACTTTCGCGCGCCAGCGCCAGAAGCTCCGACGCATCGGCCATCGTGCCCTTGTGGGCCGCGATCTCAGTGATGGGGATGCCTGCGTCCAACAACCATGTTTGGAACGGCCCCAGTGACCCCGAACTTGCAAAGGAGGCCTCTCCTCCGCCTGCTACCCAGGCGTCAGCAAGGGCGAGGCAACGCATAACATGTCCACCTCCAATATCTGCACCTGCGTCGGCGCGGACGAGGAGGTGGCCGAGGCGCGCCATCAGCCCTCCTCGATTCTCTTCTGTAGTATTTGGCGGTTCGGGTCTTCGAGGTCCGGATGTTCGGTGACCGCCACTATTGCCGCGTGCCAGCCGAAGTCGTCGCGCCCACCGAGGGCGTGCACGATTCCGCGGATGACGGCGAGGTCCTCCGGCGTGTCCACTGTCCAACGATGGTCGCTATAGTCGTGGTCTGTGCGGATTGCCCTGAGAACGAAGCGCTCCGGGTGCCGGCACACGTAGGGCGTCACGTGTGTGCGCTCGTACGGCTCGACTGCCTCGAGTCGGGCATGTTCGAGCGCGCGTCGGCTGAACGCCTCGACGTCGAGGCCGCGCGGAAACGTGCGTTCGAGGGTGTTCGAGGCGTAGTCCACGCTCGGCTGCCCATCGAGGAACGTCTCGACCACGAGGTCGATGATGCCGGGATCGATCAGGGGGCAATCGGCCGTCAGCCTCACGACCGCCTCGGCGCCCGCGGCCGCCGCGGCGTCCGCGTACCGGTCGAGGACGTCGTTCTCGCTCCCACGAAAGAACGGTGCACCGAGTGCCTCGGCCGCGGCGACGACGGCGTCGTCCGCAGGTTGCACCGATGTGGCAACCGTGACCTCGTCCAGCATCCGGGCCAGGCGTGCACGCGTGACCACCCACTTGAGCATGCTTTTGCCCGAAATGTCCATGAGGACCTTGCCCGGGAGGCGTGTCGAGCCCATGCGAGCCTGGATGATCGCGACGGTCCTCATTGGATGTAGGCCCTGCCAACCTTGGTGACCGCCGCCACGACATCGTCGACGTCGCCGTCTGTCATCGTCGGGAACATCGGCAGCGTCAGGATCTCCTCGGCCACGCGCTCGGCTGCGGGACAGAGTCCGGCGTGCGTCCCGAACGCCGTTCGGTAGTAAGGGTGAAGGTGGACGGGCGCGTAGTGGACGTTCACCCCGATGCCCTCGGCCCGCATCGCCGCGAACACCTCGTCCCGCGTCGCGGTGAGCCGGTCGAGGGCCAACCTCACGACGTAGAGGTGGTACGCGTGCTCGACGCCTTGGCGTGTCGCGAGGGGGTGCAGGCACGCAACCGAAACGAACGCCTCGTCGTATCGACGGGCGATCTCCCGGCGTCGTGCCAGGGAAGCGGGTAGCTTGGCGAGCTGGGTCGTGGCGAGCGCGCACTGGAAGTCCGTGATGCGGTAGTTGAAGCCGAGATCGACCATGTCGTATCGCCACGTTCCGGCCTCGGCCCGCTCTTGCTGATCGGTCGCGATGCCGTGGTTTCGAAAGCGTCGCATCCGTTTCGCGTGGTCGTGGCTCGCGGTCGTCACCACGCCGCCTTCGCCCGCGGTGACGTGCTTGACCGGGTGGAGGCTGAACGCGGTCAGGTCGGCAATCGAGCCGACCCTGTCGCTGGCTACGCGGGCACCGAGTGCGTGACACGCGTCGCCGACCACGGCGATCCGATTCCGCCCGGCTACGTGCCCGAGCGCGGCGTAGTCGCACGGCTGTCCGGCGAAGTCGACGGCGATCACGGCCTTCGTACGGGGCGTCACCTTGGCGGCGACGTCCTCGGGGTCGACGAGGAGCGTCTCCGGGTTCACATCAGCGAACACCGGCTTCGCGCCGCGGTAGGCGACGCAATTCGCAGTCGCCACGAATGTGACCGCGGGCACAATCACCTCGTCCCCAGGCCCGATGCCGGCTGCAAACATCGCGGCGTGAAGCGCCGCCGTCCCACTGCTCACCGCCACGGCGTGAGGCGCGCCGACGGCATGGGCAAAGGCTTCCTCGAACGCCGCAACTCGAGGCCCCGTGGTCAGCCAGTCGGACCGGAGGGCCGCGGACACCGCGGCCACATCCGCATCGTCGATGGACTGCCGACCGTACGGCAGCATGGTCCGTCGGATCGGCGCGCCACCGTGAATCGCGAGCGTGTCGTCTTCGCTCATTTGCTCCCGCCGAGAGCGCGCAACTCGGCCCCGCTCAGCCAGCGCGCGTTGGTATCGCTGGTGAACCTGAACCCATCCGGCAGCGCCTTGGCAGCGCTCCAGGAGTCCTGGTGCCACCATGGGTGCGCCGGGAGAACGATGTACATGTCTTCGAGCTCGACGGTATGGCGAGCCTCGTCCTCGGAGACGAGGACTTCGTGAAGTTTCTCGCCGGGTCGGATGCCGATCTCCTTGAGTTCGCACTGCGGGGCGATCGCTTTGGCAAGATCGGTGACTCTCATGCTCGGGATCTTCGGCACGAACACCTCACCGCCGTGCATCTGTTCCAAGCATCGAGCGACGAACCGTACGCCTTGGTCCAGGCTGATCCAGAAACGGGTCATCCTGGGATCGGTGATGGTGACCACACCGGTCTGCCGCTGTGCCATGAACAGCGGTGTCACACTTCCGCGGCTGCCGACGACGTTGCCGTAGCGCACGCAGGCAAATCGTGTGGGACCGGCCCCACGGTAGGCGTTCGCCTGAACGAACAGTTTCTCGGCGACCAGCTTCGTCGCTCCGTACAGGTTTACCGGGTTGACGGCCTTGTCCGTACTGATGGCGATGATCCTCTTGACGGCGGTGTCGAGCGCTGCCTCGATCACGTTCTTGGAGCCGTCGATGTTCGTCGCGACTGCCTCGATGGGGTTGTACTCGCACGCCGGAACCTGTTTGAGCGCGGCGGCATGAATGACGATGTCGACGCCTGCGAGCGCTCGTCTTAGCCGATCTCTATCGCGGACATCGCCGATGAAGTAGCGAAGGCTTGGATGGTCGAAGCCGGTGCTGCGCATCTCTTGTTGCTTGAGCTCGTCCCGGCTGAAGATGATCAGTTTCCGTGGGTGAAGCTCGCGGATGGCGAGGTCGACGAACCTGCGCCCGAATGAGCCGGTGCCCCCGGTTACGAGTACGGTTGTCTCGGGCCAGTTCACCTCGTCCGCCACTTTGGAACTCCTCTCGATAACGCACGCCCGGAAAGACCTACTCCGGCACAAACCAGCCAAGGCCGCTAATCGCTCGTCGCCTGCGACCCCGGCTCAGCGGTGGGAACGGGGTCCCCTCCGCGTACGATTGTGCCATCTGGCAACTCCCAAGTATATGAAACCAGCACGGGTGCGGACAACCCGACCACGCTTTCCGCCGACTCACCCGCAAATCCGGCGTCGCGGGCCGAGCCCACGACGGTGATGTGAGCGACGTCCGTGGGCTGGATAAACGAGGTCCACCCATCCGGGGCGCGACCGCCGATACGGACTGTGTAAGTCTGTTGCGGCAGGAGCGGCAGCTCGTCGAAGGTGCACCGGATCCGGCCTTCGCCCGGGACGATAACCGGCCGTACCCCGTCGAGGAGACCGTTCGCGGCGAACAGCGCACCCCATTGACTGGCGATCCCAATCCACAGGTATGGACGGTCCACCCTCTTGGAGGCGCGGTAATGGACCTCCACGACGAGCGGCGTTCTCGGGCGGAACGAGTTGGTCACGCGGCCGCTCGCGTCCTTCGTGGACACCGCGATGATCGCGAGCGATCCGTCGTGACTTGTGGCCAGTGGCTCCCCCGAAGGGCGGCCCTGAAGGCTCTCGAGATAGGCGCCGATCGTCGCCTGGCTCTCGCCTTCGCCCTCGATCCGGCCATGGTCGAGCCAGATGGTCCTGCCGCACAGGTTCGAGACCGCCCCCATGTTGTGGCTGACGAACAGGACCGTCCTGCCCTCGCTCGCCACGGATTCCATCCGTCCCAAGCACTTTTGCTGGAACCCCGCGTCGCCGACCGCGAGCACCTCGTCAACCAGCAGGATCTCGGGCTCGAGATGGGCCGCAACGGCGAAGGCGAGCCTGAGGTACATGCCGGTCGAGTAATGTTTCACCGGCGTGTCGATGAACCGCTCCACCTCGGCGAACGCGACGATCTCGTCGAACCGGCGCACGATCTCGGCGCGCTTCATGCCGAGGATCGCGCCGTTCAGGAAAATGTTCTCCCGCCCGGTCAGCTCGAGGTGAAATCCGGTGCCGACCTCGAGAAGGCTGCCGACCCGCCCGCGCAACTCGACGTGGCCGCATGTCGGCTCGGTGATTCGCGACAGGATCTTAAGCAGCGTGCTCTTCCCGGCACCGTTCCCGCCAATCACCCCGACGACCTCGCCGGACGCGACCTCGAACGAGACGTCGCGCAGGGCCCAGATCGTCTCGGGCGCCGCACGCTTCCGGCGCCCGACAAGCGCGGATGCCGCGCCTGCGATACTTTCGCGGAACGAGCGATACGGAGGCCGCCTCTCTCCGATCCGGTAGAGCTTGGACAGCCGTTCGACTCGGAGCCCGACGGCGCTCATGCGGCGCCCCTCCCACGGATGGTGTCAGACGACATCGGCGAACGACCTCTCGACGCTGCGGAAGTAAACGGCACCCGAAACCAGGAGCGCCGTGGCCATGAGCGCGCTCGCCACAACGAGACCGCCCACATCGGTTCCGGTGCCGAGCAACACCCGGCGGAACCCCTCGACGACGCCCACCATCGGGTTCAGACCGATAATCCAGAACGGCAGTCGCAGACGCCGCAGAGCCGGAGCAAGACGACTCGCCGGATAGATGACCGGCGTGACGAACAGCCAGATCTGGACGAGAAACGGGACGACGTGGCGGACATCGCGGTACTCCACGCACAAGGCGGAGAGCCAGAGGCCGACGCCGGCCGACGCGGCAAAGGCGAGGAGGACGAGCAGCGGCACGGTGATCAGCGCGACAGTCGGGTATACGCGGTAGTAGGCCATCATCACGATGAGCATGGGGAAGGCGACCGCGAGGTCCACGAGGGAGGCGACGATCGTGGATAGCGGCACGAGGAATCGCGGGAAGTACACCTTCGTGATCAGACTTGCGGAGCCGAGAAGGCTCACCGAGGAGAGCGTGACCCCCTGCGCAAAGAACGTCCAGACCACGAGGCCCGTGTAGGAGAACAGCGGATAGGGCAACCCGTCGGAACCGATCCCGGCCAGGCGGCCGAAGACGATTGTGAAGACGGCGGCAGTTGCGAGGGGCTGCAGGATCGCCCACGTGGTGCCCAGCACGGTCTGCTTGTACCTGACCTTGAGGTCGCGCCAGACTAGGAAGTACAACAGCTCCCTGTACTCCCAGAGTTCGCGGAGCTCGAGCGCCGGCAGGGCACGGCCTGCCTTGATGGTGAGCACGCGCGTGACTTCGACGCCCGTGGTCTCTGTTGTCACCGCGCACATCCGGGCGAGGGAACGCGAGCGGCACTCGCGAGGCTGGCAGCGATTGCCTCCCCCCGCCGGACTTGTACGACGCTGAAGGTAGCCTCCGTGGCGCCAGGCGTGACCGACACGTCGCAGGCTTCGCTTGAGCCTCTCACAGCCGCGATTCTAGCAGCCGAACGCGCAATTCGACCTGGACCGCGCCGTGACCGCGTTGGGAACGCCGAGTGCCCTTCGGAGCAGGGAGGGATTCTCCTGGGAACCGTGTAGGCCTACCACCCGGCCAACACAATGGCGCGAAGCCCCTGCTCCGCGGTAAACTTTAAACGCCGGCGGATACGATTAGGGAAGAGATGGCGCTCGGCTGAGGAGTACTCCTGTGACCTTCTCGGTTGTGATCGCGGCTTTCAACACGGCGGCCACGGTGGAGGAAGCGGTTGTCAGCGCAGCGTCACAGACGTTGCGGCCAGTCGAAATTCTTGTTGTGGACGACGGATCGACTGACCTAACTCCTGAAATCCTCGAACGTTCGCAACGGCGACTGAAGTGCCTCCGGGTCCTCCGACACCCGGGCGGGGCAAACCGCGGAGTCGCAGTCTCGCGGAACCTCGGCGTATCGCTTGCCCATGGCGATACGATGGTCTTTCTTGACGCCGACGATGTCCTTTTCCCGGATGCGCTGGCGGCGTACGCCGACGGATTCGGCCGTTTTCCTAACGCGGGACTGATCTACGGGCTGGCTGAGACCTTCGGTGACGGTCTGCCCGCGCGGCTGATCGGTCGAGGCGAGCAGGCGAATCCCGCCGGGATGCTTCGGCAATTCGCACGGTTCAATGTAACCGCGGCTTCCGCGGTCGCAGTTCGCCGCAACGCGCTCGGGACACAGCCGTTCCCTCCGGGACTGCCGTTCCAGTTCGAGGACTGGGCCTGCTGGCTGCGCGTCGCTCGAAGCTGGCCCGTCGTGTATTTGCCACGGCTGATGTGTCGATACAGGATCCACGCGGGGAGCTTTCTCGCGGGTCTCGAGCGAGGCTGCAGGATGGCCGCCTTTGAGGCTGCGCAGGCCGACTTCCTTCGGGCCGAACTCGGAGAAGCTAGCGCGGCGGAGCGACGAGCGCTGGCCCAGGCGCTGACTCTTAGGGCGGCCGCGGCGTTGCTTCGGGGAACCTCGGCAGTAAGGCGAGGCCGACCCCGCGAAGCGCGGCAGTGGTTCGTAGCCGCTCGCCGGATTGCTGGAGGCTGGGCGGCCCTCGTCGCCGTGCTGCCGTTCGCAGCCCAAGAACGCCGCAGGATTGCCCGAGGCCTCGACCCGCCGCTTTCACCCGACCCGGCGCCGGAACCGCCGCAGGTGGGCGTACACGCCGGGTAGCGGCGCCATCGCGAGGTAGAACCACGCCTTGAGTGCGAACGGGTCCCGGCTGATTGCGGCGGCGGCGGTTCGGAATGCTGGCGCCCGTTTCCGCGCCAGGAGCGCCGCGTATGCCTCTTCGCGAGCGAGGAATGCGAGACGGCGCCGGAGAGGAGCGTGACCCGCCATGGCCCAACCCTGCGGGTTCCGAGCAAGGAAGCGCTCTAGGACCTCGCGTGTCCCCGTGGCCATGTGAGCCAAGGTTGCGCTCGCCTGCCCTTGGTGCCTACGGCACAGCGCAAGCGGTACGCCAATGACCGGGAGTGGCCCGAGAGCAACGAGGTTCAACCACACCTCATAGTCCTCCGCTGCCCGGCGAGCGGCATTGAACCCTCCGAGTTTTTTGATCGCCTCCGTACTAACCATGATCGCGTTGTCGGGAAATAAAGGTCGCAAGAGTAGCTGTCCGAGGTCAACCTGGGTGCTGGGCGCTTCGGTTGGCCACGGCACTACTGCGTGGCGCTCGGGGTCTGCTAGGACAGCGCGCGCGGAGACATCCGGCTCTGGCCACGAGAAAGCGACGGCGTGGGACACGACGGCGGGCGAGGAGTCACGTTTGTGGCGGATGAACGTCTCAAGGGCGTTATCGACCCAAAGATCATCGTCATCGAGAAAAGTGACCCACTCGGCCCGTGCCGACGCGAGGCCGGCGTTGCGCGCGGACGAGGGACCGTGATTCCCCTGCTGCACAAACCGCACCCTGGGATCGGAACCTGCAAGAGAGCGGCAAACCTCGGGGGTTGCATCCGTCGAGCCGTCATCGACGATGATGACCTCGATCTCCCGGAAGGTCTGCTCGAGAGCGGAGCGCACCGCCGAGGGCAGGAACGCCGCGCGGTTGAACGTCGGGATCACGACGGTGACGCGCGGGCTGGATGGCTCGTCTCTTTCCACCGGCGCGCCGGCACTCACGCCGCCCTCCGCGGGCCACATCGCCTCGATGCCCCAGGCGAGGCGACGAGGAGAGCGGACCGATCTTCGAGGCATATCTTCATCGAGCGAAGGATAACCCGATTTGGCGCGCCCCGCCCGGGTTGGACCGGGGTCTGGCCCACCGAGGGTTCCGGTGGCAGTGCGGGTTCCTACGGTGAAAGCGCCAGCTTGCCCGACTGCTTCGAGAGCCGTTCCGCCATGATGACCCGGAAGCGGAGACCGGCCAGCCGAGCGCGCTCCACCTGTGCGCCGAGGTCTGGGGCGTCCATCGTGAGCCAGACGAAGCCGTCGCGGCGGTGTTCGAGGATGGCGCCGGGGCGGCCCCTGAAGCGCGTCTCCCCATCGTCGTAGCGAACCACGGCGACATCCTCGCGCCCGAGCACCCACTCGAACAGCGCGGCCGCGTCGACGAGCCCGTCGGGGTCGGAATGGCGTGGGAAGATGATCTTCGGCAACCCGTGCGGATTCATGGCGATCTCGCGCGCGGGGTTGTCCCTTTCGGCTCGGACGACCAGGACCGGCCGGTCGAGGGGTAAGGCGGGCGCGACGGCGGCGGCCGCACGCAAGAGGTGCGCGTGCGCCGCCGAGCGCCGGGCGTCGTCGCCAAGGTCGGCGCGCACCGTCAAGACGCCTGCAGCGAGCACAATCGCGACCAGTGCCGCCACGCCCGCCGCCGCAGCGGGGCGCCACCGCACCGGTGCTCCCCGCAAGCCGACCTGGATGGCCGCGGCGGCGAGGAGCAGGAAACCGGCGTAGGGAATGGAGGTGTAGCGGGTCGGGAGGTACGGCACCAGCAGGGTCGGGATCGTAGGCGCGACGAGCAGGGCGATGCCGACGGTCGTGACGGCTCGCGATACCCGCAGGCCGAGGACCACGATGCCGGCCATCACCGCGACGGCCAGAGCACCCTTCCATGTGAACCTGAACGCCATCGGGAGCAGCCCCTCCAGGTGCAGGAACGCCGCGAACTCGTGCGGCACCTTGGCGAGCGGGGCCAGCGACAACTGGTAGTAGCCCTTGTCTCCCGGGAACAGCACGAAGTACAGGGCGACGAAGACGAGCACGGCAGCCGTTGCCAGAGCCGTGGCCGGCAGCGCCCGGCGCCCTACGACGCGGCGCTGGTCGCGACCCAGGTTTCCTTGCTCAGCGCCGCGAGGGCAAAC
>VFSW01009334.1_pt1 | contig 14020 bp, 10 predicted proteins | sample 5358111 | NCBI WGS metagenome assembly VFSW01 (sample SAMN11554181, study PRJNA540505) | mine drainage metagenome | isolation source: sediment from site ElyBrook_90M | place: USA: Ely Copper Mine, Vershire, VT | collected 2017
CAACGCGATTTGCTTGCGATTGAGCAGCCAGTGCACGTTGCTTTCGGCGCCGCGCGCGTTCAAAACCACAACCAGCGGACTGTTTTGCCGGTTGACCAGGATTTCGCCATTGCGTACCCCTTCAATGTGCAACGCTCCGCTGTCGGCCACCTGGCAGCCTGGCGCCCAATCCGGAGGGCGACTTTGGCGTTGCATGGCCTCATCCAGCCAGGGTTCGAGCAGCACCGGCCAACGTGCAATCTGGCGTTGTGTGTAAGCGTGATGCGCGCATTGCGGTTCAACGCGCAAGCCGGTTTTCAGATCCACATCAAAATTCAGCTCGGGGGTTTCGTTGCGCCAACGGTCCGGCAAAGTCGGCGGCGCAGTGCCGTTCAACAGCCAGGCGGTTCGTTTTACCTGACAAAACCGCTCATCGTCATCACCTTCTCGCCGCCCCAAAGGCCAGCATATTTTTGCGCGGCTGACGCTACCGGGCGGCACAGGCAGCCTGCTGCTGCGCGGCAAGCTGGCAAAGATCTGCATCAACAAGGGTTGAGACACCCCGGCACCATAAAAACCCGGACTGGGGGTGCCGTCAGGCCGCCCCACCCAGACACCAACGGTATAACGCTCGCTGACACCGATGGCCCAGGCGTCGCGATAACCGAAACTCGTGCCGGTTTTCCAGGCCACGCCAGGAACTTCACCGCGTGACTGCATGCCATCGCCTCCGGTGGCCAGAATGTCGCGCACGATGAAAGCAGCCCCATCGCTCATCATGCGTCGCTCGATGCGCGCATCGTGTGGCACCAGACGCGGCACACCCGATAGCCCGCCCCGCGCCAGCGCGCGATAAGCGCCGACCAATTGTTCCAGGCTGGTTGCACCGCCACCCAGAATCACGCTCAGATTCGGCTGGGCATTGGCCGGCAACTGCAGCACCAAGCCACCCTGCCGCAAACGCGCCAGAAAATTGCCTGGCTGCAGCCGATCCAGCACGTCCACCGCAGGCACATTCAAAGACTCCACCAAGGCCTCGGAAACGCTCACCGGGCCATGAAAGCTGTCCTGAAAATTCTCCGGGCTGTAGCCGCCAAACGATTGCGGTGCGTCAACCAGCAGCGATTCGCTGTCGATCAAACCATCATCCAGCGCAAAGCCATACAGAAACGGTTTTAACGTGGAACCCGGCGAGCGGCTGGCCTGAACCATGTCCACATAGCCTGCCCGGTCCGGATTGGCGAAATCGGCAGCGCCCGCATACGCCAGCACCGCAAGGCTGTCATTGTCCATGACGAGTGCCGCGATGGACATGGCATGCGGCAGACCCTGGATCTGGTCACTGAGCAAATGTTCCACCACGGTCTGCACCTCTGGATCGATCAGGGTGACAATCCGCGCCTGGTGCGGCGCTGCGCGCTTGACGCGTTCGGCCAGTTGGGGTGCCAGCAGTGGTTCGCGCACCGGCAATACCGCAATCGGCTCGGTCAGCGCATCGCGGATCATGGCCGCAGACCAGCGGCCTTGCATGCGCCGTATGACCTTGTCGCGCGCGGCGCGCACTCGCGCCGGAAAGCGATCGGGGCGCAGCAGCGAGGGGGCTTGCGGCAATACGGTCAACATTGCGGCATCCGCGGGCGACAAATCGGCGGCGGATTTTCCAAGATAGGCGCGGCTGGCCGCTTCCACGCCTTCAACCACCCCGCCCATCGGCGCATAATCCAGATAGAGCTGCAATATTTCGCGCTTGGAATCGTGCAATTCCAGTTGTATCGCACGCAACACCTGCCTAAGTTTACCCCACAGCGTGTGCGGCATCGGGTCGAGCATGCGCGCCACCTGCATGGTCAATGTGGAACCGCCGGACACCACATGGCCATAGCGCAGCCATTGCCAGCCCGAACGAAGCAGCGCATACGGATTAACACCGAAATTCCACCAGAACGTCCGGTCTTCATAATTGAGCAATGCCTCCACGTAACGTGGCGACACTTGCTCGATACGCACCGGATTGCGCCAGACATGATCGTGGTCCGGAAAAGCGCGCAGTGGCGTACCGTCAGCCGCGAGTACCAAAGCGGCGCCCGAATGGCCTCCCGGAACCGGCAAGGGAAAGCACTGGTCGAGCACGAGGCCGACGAGCAGCAAACCCATTGTCACGCCGATCGATACCGACAAGCGCGGTCGACACAGGCACCAACGCCAGAATCTGTTCTTTGTCTGCGCCAAATTCAAGGCCCGCTTGCCGGTGTATCCACCTCCGATTTGAGCGCTTTGCCGCCCGTTCCGCCACCGCTGATCAGCAGATGCCCGGACGGCGCATCGTCGCTGAAAGCAGCGTTGTACATGTCTTCCGCATTGGTTCCGGGCATCACAAACTGACCTGGCGTCACCACCCGCGCCTGGTAGAACAGGTCGGTGGGCGCAGACGTGAAGAGGGAACCCAGCCGCATCGAAACCGCAAAGCGGTCATCGCGGTATTCAACATGGGTAATGTTGGGATTGTGCATGGCATCGTCTGCATCCACACCGCCAAATTTCACGGCATCCAGGCGACTGTCCTTGACCAGATTCAGATTTTCTATCTCCAGGCCAGCCGGAACCTGATCGACCACCAGAATCGTACGGCTGTCGTAGCCGCGTTTCGTGCTGACGTGCAGGCGCACAATCACCGTCTCGCCGACTTTGAGTGCGCGGCTGCCGACCAGTTCTCCATCCGGCTGATACAAGGTACGCTCAAGCAGGTAATTGCCGGTTGAAACCGGCTCGGTTTTTGAAGAACCGGTCACGGTCTGTGTGACATAAAGATTATTGTTTGAACGGTTCAACACCCGGATCTTATTGATTTCCGCATTGTCCAATTCGACCACTTGCGCCCCAGCACCGTTGATCTCGCGTCCCGTATTGCCGCTTTTCAGACTCGCCTGCCAGGCACCCTTGCTGACGGTGTCTTCGCCGCGTGCAGCCAGCAGGATGGACAATTGTTCCTGGGTGTCATACCAGCCATACTGGCGGCCACGCAAGGCATCGGCCAGCCGCATCAGCCACTGGTCTGCCTCGGGCAGATTCACCTTGTAGCGCGTCACCAGCGCATACGATTCGGCATAGTCACGCAAGTCGCTGCCGTAATCCCAACCCCAGCGATAAGACACGCGTTCGGTTTTCACAGCATCATGCAACACGATATTGGCACGACCGCTGTCCCCCATGAACTTCAGGGCGAGCCCCAGGTAAACCTTGCCCAGAGGCGTGAGCATCCGGCTCCGCTGATCGAAAATCTGGCGCAATGTGGCCAATGGCGCGCGATTGGCGCGCGCCAGCACAAAACCCTCAAAAGCCAGCGTATCGAGACCATGGCTCGGCAAATAGGTGCTGTCTGCAACGGTGCGTGCCGACAACACGGTGCTGGTGCCGGATTGCAGGTCGCGCAACAGGTAATCCAGAGACTTTTGGTACATCGCGTCCGGCACGCTGAAGCCCTGTTCGTGGGCATCCTGCATGAATGAAGCAACATAGGCCGAAATCCACGGCTCGACATCGTTTTCGCCGCCCCACAAACTGAAACCACCGCTTCTGGCCTGCAAGGCAGCCAGCTTGGCCATGGAGCGATCCACACGTTCTGCCCGCTCCTGCAAGGTGTATGACTTCAGTTTGTAGCGTTTGGCCAGATCTTCATCCACATACAGCCAAGGATAGGTGGTGCTGGTGGTCTGCTCGACACAGCCATAAGGATAAACCAGCAAGCCATTGACTGCGGCATTCACGTCCAGAGGCACATGGTCCGAAATCAGCAAGTGGCCGCTCAGCGTCGCCGGATACAAGCCACCGACCTCATCCGTTTTCAGCGCGACCGTTTGCCCAGCCGGAATTTTGCTATAGCTGATAAAGCGGCGCTGCGGTGCAGTCGCTTCAATCTGCAGCGGAAAATTGCGGTCGATATGGACCGCATCACAGTCGACCCTGACGCGCAAGTTGTGCAAACCGGGCTCAAAACCGGCATTCAACTCAAACTGCAAGGTGTTTTTGTCCAGGTTCGCCAAGTGAAGCTCCCGGCTACCGTCAACCACGTTCAGCGCGCGATCGCCCTCAAGCATCACATGCAGGTTTTGCGGTTTACCGGACAAGTTGTGCACATCCAGCGCCAGTGTCGCATGATCGCCCAAGGCCATGAAGCGCGGGGTATTCAGTTCCGCGATCACCGGTGCGGCCACAGTCATGTCGCGCTCGCCGGAACCGAAGCGATCGCCACTGGCGACTGTCGCCATCAAACGCAAACGGCCATTGAAATCCGGCAGCGTGACCATCACGGTGGCTTCACCCTGCGCATTCAACTGCACCGGCCCGTTGTAGACATCGACCAGGCGGACTTTTTGTGGTGCCTTAACGCGCGCATGATGATCCGCCGCGTCGCCGCCAAATTTGAGTTGGCCGATCTGACCGGCCATTTTCTCGATCAGCCGGCCATAAACATCATGCAAATCCGCGCCATAGCCGAGTTGGCCGTAGAAATATTGCCAGGGATCAGGCGTTACAAATTGGGTGATGTTCAGTATGCCGACATCCACCGCCGACACGGTGACCATGGCCGCCTGCCCCTTGGCGCCAGGCACCTTGATCTTGACCGGAACGCTCGTCTCCGGCCTGACCTTGTCTGCAGCATCCAGACTGACGCTCAGTTTACGATCAGTGCGCGCCAGCGGCAGCGGAATAAAGCCCAGCGCACGCGTGGGCGTCACCAGATCGCCCTCGCTGCCGGGACGCAGAACCAGCACATTGACATACAGATCGTGTCGTTTCCAGTTTTGTGCCACCGGAATTTCAATCACCTGCTTGTCCTGGTCAATGGCGATGCGCTCGCTCCACAACACCCGGTCGCCCTCGACCGTCACGATGGCCTGCCCGTGATGCGGGGAACTCACGGTGAGTTTGGCGGTATCGCCATTCTTGTAGCTGGCATGGTCCAGCATCAAACCCACGCGATCAGGGCGCGGCAGCGCATCCTCCTGATTGTTGTCCCAGCTCCAGCCGGCAGTAAAACGATAACGCATGGTCAGGTGGGTGACCGGATCGGTCAACTCGAGCCGATACAAACCATAGCGCACCCCGACATGCAACTGTGCCCTGCTTCCCGCCGGCACGTTGATGTTGCGCGTATCGACCAGTTCGTCATTTTCGGTATACCCCGATTCCCAGGAGCGGCTGTTGTAGCGCCAGTAGAACTCGCGGTTTTCGCGGATCAGACGCATCTGCAGACCTGACGCCGCACTCAGGCTGCCATCTTGCCTGGCACGCACCACTTCAAAGTCTGCCTGGCTGTCTTCATTGACCACATCACCAAACAGGGGATGAATGCCAACCAGCGCATCCGCCGGCCAAATGGTGCGTTGTATGCTGCGAATCAAAGGCCGCCCGCCGGTTTCCAACAAGCTGAGTGTGGCCTTCAGGGTATACGGGGTTTGCACCTTGTCCGTCTGCGGCAGACTCATGCTGACCTGACCCACCCCATGCGCGTCAAGCGTGGTTTCATCCGGTGCTTTGACATCAATCTTTTTCGCATCGACATCGCCGAAATAAAATCCGGGCAATTTGTCCGCCAACGGGTTGTGGTCAGGCGCCAGCGCTACATCGGACAGCAAACGGTTGTTCGCGGCCGGTGCACAAAACAGGTACGCACCATGCACATCGATCACAAAATCCTGACCGAATTGCAGTTGCGTCTGATCGCTGGCCAGATCCATTTTCAACTTTTCCGGCACAAATTCTTCGACATGAAACTGCATTTCTCCACTCGGCGTCTTGTCCGCGGGATCGGCACGCAGTTGCAAAGTCCACACACCCGTTGGTGCATCGACAGGCAGTTCGATCCGCTGGTGATAAAACCCCGGTATATGCGGATCCGGTCGCCAGTTCGCCACGAACTGACTGCGGCCATCGGCACGCCGCAACAACGCCTGCAAGGGTTGTGGTGACACCGGTTCACCATCCGCATCGCGCATAAAAGCCGAAACATCGAAGGTTTCGCCGGGTCGATACAGATCGCGCCCGCTGTAGGCAAAAACGCGTGTCGGTCGATAGGTACTGCCCGTCACGGGATATTCCGACACGTCGAGCGCCGGTTCATGCAAGGCGATGATGGCCAGTTGATTGTCGTGATGCGCCATCAACACGCTCGCCGCAGATGGCCGGCTGGCAAAGGCCGCATGCCCGGAGTCATCGGTTCGTTGCGTTGCCAGCACATGCCCCTGGGCATCCAGCCAGTCCACGTCCACACCGGAAACCGCCTTGGCATCAGTCAGCGAACTGACAAAAACATCAGCGGTCTTATCGAACTGGCGCAGGCTAAGCCCCAGATCCGTGACATAAAAATAGGTCGTTTGACGGTTGTCGTCAAAATGCCCGGGCTGATTCATGACCGCAACGTAAATGCCCGGTTCGGCAAGTTCCTTGATGGATTCAACCGGCAAAAAAGTCACATTGCGCCGGTTCTTTCGCGCATCCGTCAAAAAACGTCCGTGATACACGCTCTCGGACAGGCTTTGCAGGGAATTCAGATCCCAGCTGTACACGGCGCCGCTCAGTTTCAAATGCGTGCTCTGTCCATCCTCTGCATCCGTACCATCATCCTCGGCACCCGCATTTGCAGCCGTCTGGCTTTTGGCCGAACGGATGACCAGATCCAGGAAGCGCGGCAATTGTTCCGGTTTGACGCGCAGATACTCCACGTCCACTTCAGGCACATTGATGGTCACCACCGGCAAGCCGCCATTCTGATGCGCGGGCAAGACCGTGCCCTTGCTGGCAAAGTACATTGCCGGATTCATGGCGCGCGTGGTGATGGAATAGCTGACGCTGGTTTTCAGGGTTTTTCCGCCAGGCGAACGCAAGCTGCCATGCACCACCACCACATAGCGGCTGCCCGGTGTTGTCACGGGAAATTGCAGTATGCGGGGATTCTCTCCCACCACCCAGGCACCGCTGACGCGCTGCCCCCTTTTGGTGTCGATATCTGCGGGCGTGGTGCTTACGGCCTTGCTGGCCGGTACAGCCTGCTGCGGATCGTCCTCTGCCGCTGCAGCATCATCCGGATTGTCGGTGGTCTCGGCCTTGCTTGCGGGGCTCGACATGAGAAACACGTCGATCTGGTTGCCATAACTGACACGGGTATCCAGCGGCAAGGAAAAATTCAGGGTGAGCGCAGGGGAACCGTCCAGGCTGCCTTCAAGTGCACTGACCAGGCTGAACACCGCATGCGGATCCTCTGGCGGTAAGGCGGAATTCGTGTGAACGGCATCTTCGGAACCCTCTTTGCCGGCCTGCGGCAGATTGGCCGACGCAATGCGGTGACTGGCATGATGGTAACTGACCCAAAGCCTGTGACCGATATAGGCTGCTGCAATTGCGAACGCAACGAGCAGAATGAAACGCAATGACTTGTTCATTGTTGATGGCCGCCCCTAAGTTTATTTTTATTCACCGCGATGCATACGGTTCTTCAAGAGCAGCCGACAACATGCAAAGCAGTGCCTCCAGGTGCGGCATTGTCTACTGGCAGCATGTATTTTGCAAGACCGGCAGGAATGCTTTCAGCGGCATGGATCGATGGATCAGCAAGGGTGCCCCTGTTGCCCCTGGATTCATGCCACCCGATACGGATTCTGCTCAATCGTCTCCGTAAAAAAAGCCATCAGCTTGGGGTTGAATTTGGTGCCGCTTTCCAGACGCATGATGTTGAGAATTTCACGGTGCGTCCTGGGTTTGTGGTAAGCACGGATCACTGCCATGGCATCGTAACTGTCGGCCATGGCAATAAATTGCGAGCAGATGGGTATGGCATCGCCGGACAGTCCATCCGGATAACCCTTTCCATTGTAAAACTCATGGTGATGCCGCACGATGATGGCCGCCTTGCGAAAGCCCTCGAATTCTGTCGACAGCAGGATTTTCTCACCGATTACCGGATGCTGTTTCATGATTTCCCATTCGTCGGCGGTATGCATGCCGGGTTTGAGCAAGACATGATCCTGTATGCCGATTTTGCCGATATCGTGGAACGACGATGCCAGCTTCAAGCTGCTGATTTCGTCCGCATCCAGACCGTAACCAACCCCCAGCGACACGGCAAGATCGCGTACGCGTTCAGAATGCAGGCGGGTCATCAAATCGCGGCAGCCCAGCGCGACGGAGAGGGCTTTGGTGAACTGGTACAAGGCATTGATGATATCCTCGTCGTCAGTCTTACCGCTGTTTGGTTCCATGCAGGTTCTCCAGCCAGGCCTGTGCAGGAAGCATTCTGCACGCCAAGCGCAAGAAATTCAATCGCTACGCAGGCACTTTCAACCAGGCCGACAAGGCCGCAGGAATTTTACGCGGCGCCGGTATGCGCAGTTGCTTATGAATGCTGGTCTGGCCGAACACCACTTCGATGCGCGCGGGTGCGACACCAAATTGCCCGGCCAGAAATTTAACCATGGCCTCGGTGGCCTTGCCTTGTTCGGGTGCCGCAGCAACGCTGATCTTGAGCTGGTTGCCGCGCGGCTTGCCGATGGCGTCACGCGAGGCTCCCGGCGTGCCGAGTATGTTCAAGACCAGCGTGTCGCCGTCCCAGACAAAAAATGCATTGTTGTCCTGCGGTGCGATAACCATGTTTACCGCCGGTTCACTCAGGGCTGTTCAACCACCCGGTACTGCGCGTGGCAGGCCAAGCATTGCTCGGTCACCTGGTTCAGCGCGCGCAATGCCGAAGCGTAATCAGCAGTCGCTGCCGCCGCCTTGCTGACCGTGGCAAACCGGTCTGCCGCCTTGTGCATGGCCATCCCAACGTCATGCATGCCTTCAGGCATGTACTTGGCCATTTCGCCTTCCGTATCATCGCTGCCGGCAACGCGAGGAAACGCCTTGACGCCCGCATCGTCCATGTTCATGCCCATCCCCTCGGTCATGTGACAAGCAGCCGACTCCGGCGCGGTCATGCCCAGGTGCTGCTGTGCGATCTGCGCCGCACGCAGAAAATCGCGGTTGGACAAGGCCGCCTGAATATCGGAAATCTGTTGAAGATGGCCGCGCATATCCGTCAGGAAACGAGTCCGCACATCGGACGGCACATGCACTGCCTGTCGTTTGTCTGCCCCGACATTGACATCCGCCGCCACTGCCGCCAGGCTCAAGCCCCACAAAGCCAGTACCACAAGCCCTTGCAATTTCATTCCATGCTCCTTATCAAACAAAACAGACCACGCTGCACGCAGTGGCATAGCATAACCCGGTTCAGGCCATGGTTTGATACAATGGCAAACTTTCATGCCACCATACTGGCTACATCGTGCCTGAAATCCTCACCGTCTGGCTGAAACGCCTCTTGCCCGAACGCGCCATGACCCGTCTGGCCGGCGCTCTGGCGCAATCGCAATGCCCCTGGCTCGCGCGCGTACTGATTCGCTACTTCCTGTCGCGGCATGCCGTCAATCTGGCCGAAGCGGCACAGCCCGATCCGCTCGCCTACCCCAGTTTCAATGCCTTTTTCACCCGCGCGCTGCGTGCCGGCGTGCGACCCATGGCGCGCAGTGCCTTCGTCTGCCCTGCTGATGGCACCATCAGCCAGTTGGGGCGTATCGAGCAAGAGCAAATCTTTCAGGCCAAAAACCAATATTACTCGACACTTGCCTTGCTGGGAGGCGACAGCCCGCTGGCCGCACAGGTCGAAAACGGCCATTTTTGCACGATTTATCTCAGTCCGAAAGACTACCACCGCGTGCACATGCCTTGCGCCGGACGGCTCACGCAAATGATTTATGTGCCGGGTCGACTGTTCTCGGTCAACCCGGCCAACGCGCGCCACATCCCTGGGCTGTTTGCCCGCAATGAGCGCGTGATCTGCGCCTTTGATTCAGCGACAGGCCCCTTCATCATGGTGCTGGTCGGCGCAACCATCGTGGGCAGCATTGCCACCGTCTGGCACGGCACCGTCAATCCGACCCACGCACGCGAACCCGCGCGTTGGGACTATGCCGGCCAGAACATCGAACTGGCGCAAGGCGCCGAAATGGGACATTTCCAGCTGGGCTCCACCGTCATCGTACTGGCACCCGCCGGGCGTATCGCCTTTCCGCCGCACTGGATCAGCAATCATTCCGTCAAACTCGGGGAGATCATGGGTTTAGGGTACCTCTAAAAATTCGGAGTTCGCCCAAATGCAAGGCGCGGAAAAAATTTCGCCGCGCCGTATATGTTTGATATATAAGCAAGAAATTTTTTCAGCAACGCCGCTTTGGGATGAAATCCGGATTTTTAGAGGTGCCCTTTATAACACGCGCAGCGTCAAACCATCCTGCTTCACCGGCTTGGGCCACAAAACCGGCCACAGGCGCCAGGCAAAAATCCACAGCGAAGCCCAAACGGCCAGCCCGCCCGCCACAATCAAGCCATGCTGCGCAGACAGAAACCCGCTGGCGTAAGCAATAACGCCCACATGCGCCAACCCCATCTGCAACCACGGCCATATCCCGCTTCGTATCGGGTTGGCGGTAAAGCGCGGCAACATGTGCGCGCCCAGTCCGTAAGCCAGCATCAGCATGAAGCCGATGGTCACCAGATGCAGCGCAACCGGGCGCGCCGGGCCATCTGACAGCAAAGCGCCATTGATCACCAACCCCAGCCCGCCCAGCAGCAGATAAAACATGGCGGACACCACAAACCAGCGGTTGTCATTTGACATCAATATCCCCGCATTCTGCGGTTGTTTCACAGTGCGCGACGGCGCAAGCGCCACCCATTCGCGCGCCTGCGCCAGGCTTTGCACGCCCAGGCCGCGCAATTCGCCATCAATCACACAGGCCGGCACCGTCTTGATGCGCAAGCGGCTGATGAGCTCACGCCCTTCCGGCTGCGTGGCATCCAGCACGGCATATGAGAACATTTTTTCGCCAGCCACCTGTTGCCACACCTGCTCTGCCTGACGGCAGGAATTGCACCAGGCTGAAACCAATAATTCCACTTTCATATTCAGCTCCTAATCTTGACAACGCATGCACTGCACATTGTATTTTTCAATCCATTCACGCATCGCCACCTGTGCGGCATCGCCCGTCAACAGTTGCGCGAAACCTTCATCCATCTTGTCCGGCCGCATCTGCACCAGCCAGGCATCGTGGTAAGGATCAATGTTAATCAGGTTGGGTTGCGCCAGCACCTGTTCGTTGCGCGCCACGATCGTCCCGGCGCAGGGTGCCGGAATACCTCCCGCCCACTTGCCGGATTCGATTCGCGCCAAGGGTTTTTTTTTGGCTCGCCATGTCCCTGGCTCCTTGATCCAGACATACTGCACCTTGCCGGCCATGGTTTGCGCCGGGTCAGTCAAGCCTATGGTCAACAAACCGTTTTCTTCCGGCCGCACCCAAACGTAATCCAGGTCGTAATACAGATCCTCGGGCAACTCACAACCGTGGTATTCGCTCATGATCAACCCCAGATGCCTTTGGGTTTTACAGTCATTGCAATATTGATGGCAAACAATGCAATCGCGCCATATTCCAGGCTACCACCCAGCAACACCAGCCAGTTGTGCAGCACGAGCCAGCCTATGATCATCAGCGGCAAGCCGGCATTGGCCAGGTAGAATTGCAGCGTGGCCATGCGTTCCGAATACAGATTTTGGCCGGAAAAACGCGGTATCACATGCAGCGAGATGCCATAAATCAGCATCAGAATGAACCCCAGCAACATGATATGGCCATGTATGCGCGGCACATTGCCGGGAATGAGCGTGGGCGCGGTGAGGAAGGTCAGCGCCACAGCACCACCCAGCAAGCCGTAAAGCAACGCAATGGTCACGAACCAGCGATTGCGTTTGTGCATGATGAACCTCTTTGATCTAAAGGAATGGCTGGAGCATAATCCACTCTTTCTCACCTTGCCTTGATCTGGATCAACCCGCGTTGAAATCACCCCCAGAAATCAGCCAGTTTCGCTTGCTCCCGCTGTTTCGCGAGCTGGATCGCGACACGCTGGCGCAAATTGCCGCGCATGCGCATTGGCGCGAACTGGCCAGCGGTGAAGCCCTGTTTTCGCAGGGACAGGCCGGCACGCATTTTTATCTGGTCAAATCCGGTACAATAAAACTCTATCTGCTGTCGGCAGATGGCCAGGAGCATGTTTTGGAAATGATCGGGCGCGAAGGTCTGTTTGCGGAAGCCATCATGTTCACGGGCGGCAACTACCCGGTACATGCCGCGGCGCTGGAACCCAGCCGTCTGGTCGCCTTTGAATCCGCGTCTTTCCGCCAATTGCTGCAAGAACGCCCCAAACTGTGCATGGGCATGCTTGCCGCATTGAGTCGCCAGTTGCACAGCCTGATCGCAGATATCGACCGCGTTACCCTGCAACACGGCTCGCGTCGCCTGGCGCAATACCTGCTCGCACAACCGTCGCGCAGCACCGGGTCGGAACGCGTGGTACAATTGCCGGCCAGCAAACAGGCCATCGCATCACTGCTGGATATACGCCCGGAAACCCTGTCGCGCATGTTTGCACAATTAACCGATCAAGGCCTGATTCGGGTTCAAGGCGATGCCATTGTGGTCTTGTCGGCCAAACGTCTCAAGCAAATCTGAATCCCTATGTCTCTGTTGTTAGCCCCTTCCCATCCAGATATCCTGGCTGCACTGGTCACCGCACTGCTGCTTGGCCTGTTGCATGGCATCGTTCCTGACGAACACACCTGGCCCATTACCTTCAGTTATTCCGTGGGCAGTTACTCCACCCGTCGCGGTCTGTTCGCAGGCTTGCTGTTTTCACTCAGCTTCACCATACAGCGCGCCATTGCCTGCGAACTGGCCTGGCTGGGACTGGCCTACTGGATGCGCAACGAGTGGCTCAACCGCGCCCTTTTGGTGCCCATCGGTGTGCTCATGTTCTGGGGTGGCTGGGTGATGCTGCGCAAACGCACCCATTATGCTGACGCAGAAACAGAATCCGCCTGGTCGCACTTTACTGCCGGCATGCCTGCAGTGCATGGTTTCATTGCGGGTTGGGGGTTCGGTGCCTTTGCGCTGATTTTATACACCACACTCGCTCCAGCCATGCCGAGCGCCGCGTGGGGTTGGCTACCCGGGGCCGTATTCGGGCTGGGCACCACGCTCATTCAAGGCACGACGGGCGCGTTGTTTGGTCAACTGGCAGTCAGCCGCAAGCTCACGCCGGAAGCCACGCGCGAACTGGCGCTGTTTACCGCATCGCGTACGCAGCGCGGGGGTGGCGCAGCGTATGTGGTTGCGGGCTTGGCCAGTCTGCTATTTCCCCAGTTGACCCGCTGGCAAATCGAAACCGGCGTGCCTGTGCTGGGCTTCGATCACCTCGATCTGCCTCTGATTATCGCCATCCTCGGCGTGGTGGGCGTGGGTCTGGGCAGCTTCTTCAGCCGCCTGCACAGCCTCGGCCAACAGCCTTTGCGCTAAAAATTCGGTGCGATAGCACTTGAAATCAGCAACTTTCGTCCCAACTTTCGCACGCATCCCGTCACTACCATGGAGTTTGGCGCACATGACCGCTACTGCACAAAAAGAAACCCTGGGCTTTCAAACCGAAGTCAAACAACTGCTGCAGCTGATGATTCACTCGCTGTACAGCAACAAGGAAATCTTCCTGCGTGAACTGATTTCCAACGCTTCCGACGCCGGCGACAAGCTGCGTTTCGAAGCCTTGTCCGACAATGCGCTGTGGGAAAACGACAGCGAGCTCAAGATTCGCGTCGGCTTTGACAAGAATGCCGGCACCATTACCATCAGCGACAACGGCATCGGCATGACGCGCCAGGAAGTCATCGAACACATCGGTACCATCGCACGTTCCGGCACGCGCCAGTTTTTCGACAGCCTGTCCGGCGATCAGGCACGCGACAGTCACCTGATTGGCCAGTTCGGGGTCGGTTTCTACTCGGCCTTTCTGGTGGCCGACAAGGTCACGCTCATCACGCGCCGCGCGGGTCTGGGCTCAGAACATGGCGTGCGCTGGGAGTGCGCCTGCGATGGCGAGACTACCCTGGAATATG
>VFSW01009335.1_pt1 | contig 14019 bp, 6 predicted proteins | sample 5358111 | NCBI WGS metagenome assembly VFSW01 (sample SAMN11554181, study PRJNA540505) | mine drainage metagenome | isolation source: sediment from site ElyBrook_90M | place: USA: Ely Copper Mine, Vershire, VT | collected 2017
AACAGGAAGCTTACGGAAATCTCGCAGCGGACTCAAAATCCGCCGGCCCTTGCGGCCATGGGGGTTCGACCCCCCCTCCCGGCACCAATAAAATGAATGAGTTACCAAATCAACGCATCTTCGGATGCGTTTTTCTGTGCCCAAACTGTGCCCAAAGTCAGTCTCGCGGAAACCGTGTGTCACAACAACACTTCAGATCGGCTGAATAGCGATGTTACCGATCTCAGATTTCGAAGGATGAAGTGACGAAGGCTGCTTTCGTGTGGGCTGCCCGCCTACTTAACTCAAGGACCCCAGCGCTTACCCTCCGCTCCGTCGTCTGTAAAGGCTCTGCGCTGCGCTCCGACCACTGGCGTGGCGCTTCGCGGCCTTGACAGACGCCTCCGCTGCGGGTGATCTCCAATTATGAGAAGAATGTATTCTTCTCATGGGTTCAAGAACACATGAAGACGTAACGACGCAACCATATTGAAGCGTATGACATATGTTGTAGACCCTCACACGGATGAAACATCAGGTCTGTGGCGGGGGTTGCAACTCAGCCTCCCTCACAGTCTCATGCTAGCCTGTCAACTATGAAGCGGCTTCCACGGCATCTCTTACTGAATTTCCTGGCACTGGTGGGCACCGCAGTCGCCTACGGCCAAACGATTGATGTCGCCATGCGCAATCAGATCGATCAAGCCATACAGCAATGTCTCCGAGCTGATGGCACTCCCTCGGCATCTGTGGCAATCGTCGTGGACGGCCATCTTGCCTATGCGAAAGCCTTTGGAGACGCTGTTCTCGAACCACCTCAGCCCGCCTCAACTGCGACGCGATATCAACTTGCCTCGATCTCCAAAACTTTTACAGCACAGGCGGTTTTGTTGCTGGTGGCCAATGGCAAGCTTTCGCTCAATGATTCGGTGAGTCGCTGGTTCCCCGACCTGACAAGCGCTTCTCAAGTCACTGTGCGGGAGCTGCTAAACCATACCTCCGGCTACCCTGACCATTATCCGGAAGGCTATCCCGCTGGCCCGCGAAGCGCGGCAGCATTACCAGATCGCATCATTAACGAATGGGGACACCATCCACTGCTATTCCCACCAGGAACCCAATTCCACTATTCCAATCTGGAATATGAAATCGCAGGCCGCATAGTCGAAAAGGTCTCCGGTGAGCCGCTGTTTCAGTTCATGCAGGAGCAAATCTTTGGGCCGCTCCAGATGACTTCGACAATGGATTTGGACACCATCCCGACCGGCAGTTCAGCGCTGGCAACCGGATATGTTCAGAATGCGCTTGCTCCATTGCAGCCCGCGCCCTACGAGGGGCCGGGTTGGTCGTTCGGCTCAGGGCAGGTCGTGACTACAGCTAGTGATGTTGCTCGTTGGGATGCGGCATTCCTCGAACACCGCGTTCTTCCCGAACGAGAAGCAGCAGAAGAGGTGACGATGGCGCGGCTTACTAATGGCAGCACCTATCCTTCTGCCCTCGGTCTGTTTGCTTCCCGAGAAGATAGTCCACTACGGTACTATCACACCGGAGAAGGTCTGGGATTTGAGGCAATCAATCTAATCTATCCCGAGGCCCGTGTTGCATTTGTCGTACTGACAAACACGAATGTAAAGCCAACTTATCTGAAGATTGCCAACCAGCTTACCTACTTACTTATACCGCCCAACAAAGACGAAAAGTTTGCTCGTGATATCTTCGCATCTCTGCAACATGGCCAGCCGGACAGGTCGGCCTTCAGCGACGACCTAAACCATTACATGAGCGCCGCGTTGCTCGCTGAGTATCGAACCAGCTTAGGTTCACTCGGTCCGGTGCAGAGTTTTACAGTGGCTGGCACCCGCAAGATGGACAACCTTGAAACTCGGGACTATGACGTGACTGCGGGTGGTCATGCGCTAAAGTTGCATCTGCTGCTGCTTCCGGACGGACGATTGGAAGATGCGAGAATCTCGGATGCTTCAACAAACTGAACGCCTCTGTTGCATAACTCTGGATGCGCGTGGTGAATCAACCGACGGTGATTACCTTTTGCTCCGCTACTCAATGGTTACTCTTCCACTGTCACTTGAGACAAATCGCCAAGGCCATCGTTTGGCCCCTCGAGGACTCTACATCGCCCGGTCGCCGCTCTGGAAAGTAAAGCGAAACTGACTGAATCGGACCCCGAGAACTGTGCCCAAACTGTGCCCAAACATACCGAATACCCCCTCACAGAACCACATGGAACCGCATCGTCAAGTCCGCTAAGTCATTGTAAATACTGTATCTTCAATAGATAGCGAGTAGTAGATAGGGACTCAAAATCCGCCGGCCCTTGCGGCCATGGGGGGTCGCCCACCTCCCGGCACCAACAAAACAAAGAGTTTAAACTGAATTGGCCTCTCTAAATCAGAGAGGCCAAAATCGTTTGGTGGCTGTTATGGTGGCTGTTGGCTCTTGCTGGAAACGTGCCAATCGATTGCATCGTCAAAAGCAATGAAACTTCCGTGCCCATTTACATGTTGACTCAGGATAGCGGCTCTTTTGCATCGATCTTTTCGTATCGGGCGCTCCTGTATTTGAGAGTCGCCGGCCCAACACCAGAGTCCCAAGCGCTGTCATCGTGCTTCGCCTGCAGGCCCCGCGGCAAGCGCAGCCTGCGGCTTCCACTTGAGAAGAACGAACCGGGGAGATGCTTGCCAAGTGGATTCTAGAATCGCTTACCGAAGGATTTGATGGGGTTCAGCAAGGAGGCATTGTCAGCACCGTGCTTGACGAAGCAATGGCCAAGGCAGTGGTCGCCGCCGCAGTGGAGGCGCTTATTGCGGAGCTGCGTGTCCGCATCCGCAGGCCGTCGACTCTGGCAGCAAAGTGCAGATCCCGGGGTGGATCAACGGCCGAAACTGGTGGTGATGGAGACGGAAGCTGCATTGACCGGTGCCGATGGGGCTGAGTTCGCTCATGCCTGTGCGTCATTTTGGGCGTTGAAATAGCACTGCGTCCCGATGACCGGCGAGTGCAAAGTTTGATCTGCCGTGCATGAGCGTCCTGTACATAGTCTCAAGTTCAACCTGCACTGAAAACACCGAATGACGATCTTTCCTTCACCAAATTTGCAGAAGAACAAGCTCCCCAATAGCGCCGAAGCACGATGTCAAATCGAACTAAGTAAATACCGTCCGGCTAAGAATTGAAGAGAATCCTTGACGCCGGCCTTACAAACAGGCGATCTCTCTGGGCTTTGCGCATGCTAAGTCCCGTCGCCGGCCTTCGTCCCGTTGCGACCATTTAAACTGGTCTTTCTTGTTCATTGCAGCCCGTTCGCCTGAAAGGATCGAGTGAACTTTATGCCTACCCTAGGTAGCCTATCCCTGCTGCTTGCGCTGGTGCTCTCCATGTATAGCCTCGTCATGGGTGCCGTCGCTCTGCGTCAGGTCTCCACTGCGAACCGGGGCCGAACCTCTCCCGAACGCCTAGCCGAAACGGCCCGACTTGCGGGCCTTGCAAGCTTCGCGACGGTGTCATTGGCAGTCTTTGCGCTGTTGTGGGCGATTTTTTCCAATGACTTTTCCCTCGTATACGTTTTGCACGAATCCAACCGTGCGCTACCCGGAGCATACAAGTTTGCCGCGTTATGGTCTGGCCAGGAGGGCTCCCTTTTGTTGTGGGCCTGGCTGCTGTCAGGGTGTGGCTTCGTGCTGCGGCTGCGCCGTAATAGCGGCGAATGGCTTATCGCCCTGGTGTCAGCCATTCTCGCTGGCGTCGAGGTTTTTTTTCTTCTTCTGCTGAACTTTGTGGCATTGCCCTTTGCGATGGTGGTCGGCCCGATATCCGCCGACGGCTATGGCATGAACCCTCTGCTCCAATATCCGGAAATGGTGATTCATCCACCGTTGCTTTATCTCGGTCTGGTTGGCTTTAGCGTGCCTTTTGCCTTCGTTCTGGGAGCGCTGATGCTTCGTTCCCCGGCAGAGAAGTGGATTCCCGCCACCCGCCGCTGGGCGCTGGTTTCATGGATATTTCTTACCTGCGGCATAATCCTTGGGATGCACTGGGCCTATGCGGTGCTGGGCTGGGGAGGCTACTGGGGTTGGGATCCGGTAGAAAATGCTTCGCTGCTGCCCTGGCTTACCGGCACGGCGTTTCTCCACTCGGCCATCATGCAGGAAAAACGCGGCATGATGAAGAACTGGAATATCTGGCTTATCTTCTCCACCTTTCTGCTCTGTATCTTCGGTACACTGCTTACTCGCTCCGGCATCGTCAGCTCAGTTCACGCCTTCGGCAAATCCTCAATTGGCACATGGTTCTGGATTTTTCTGCTGCTTGTTCTGCTGGTATGTCTGTTCACCTTTGCGGCGCGGCGTGACTATTTAAAGTCCGAACATCCCATTGAGGGCCTCATCTCGCGTGAGTCAAGCTTCCTCTTCAACATTCTGGTGCTGCTTGCTGCCTGTGTTGTGGTTTTCTGCGGAACACTTCTTCCTGTCTTCACTGAATTTGCGAACGGTAATAAGGTCACTGTCGGGCCGCCGTTTTACAACCGCGTAGTTGTTCCAATCGGGCTCTTCCTGCTGCTGCTCACTGGAACCACGCCGCTGCTTGGCGGACGCGGAGCATCATTCAAAAGGGTGCGTAAAAACTTCGTCGCCCCGGGCATCGCCGGCGCGGTTACCGCCATGGTGCTCATTGCTTGTGGCGTCCATCCCTGGGCAGACCGGGGCGCGCTCTATTCGCTGCTCTGTTTCTCTTTCTCCGCTTTTGTGATTACGGCGATCTGCACTGAAGTTTTCCGCGGAGCAATTTCGCTTAAACAGCAATCCGGAAAAAGCCTCTTCTCTTCAATGCGGCAGCTTTTCACCGCCAATACTCGCCGTCATGGCGCCTTTATTGTTCATTTTGGCATCGTGCTGATGTTTATTGGATTTGCCGGATCGGCTTTCAATCGCAGCGTCGAGCAAGAACTCCATACCAGCGAAAGCATGGATATTGGTCCTTATCATCTGGTCTCTCGCGGCTTCACGCCGGCGTCCACTGATAACTATGTTGCCGAACGCGCCCTGATCGATGTCTACCGGGGTGGCAAAAAACAGTTTCAACTCGCGCCCGAGGCACGACTCTACCAAGCCAGCCAGACCAATCAGTTAATGGTCGCCAACCACTCCACGCCGGCATGGGATCTCTACGTAATCTATGAAGGACAAGACCAGGACAGCGGACTGCCCATCATCAAAGCAATTCTGAATCCGCTCGTCATCTGGATATGGATCGGCGCCTGCATCGTTCTCCTGGGTGCACTGGTCGCGCTATTGCCGGATGGGAATACAACAACGGGAGGCCGCAAGGGTATCCTCAGCAATCTATCCACGAATCCCTGAGGCTTGCGTTTTATGAGATATCATCCCAGAGTAATTCCAGGGTGAAGCTAGTGTCCCGTCTTTAGGGAGCTTTTGAAGAATTCCGCAATCCAGAACTGTCGCGGGTAATGTGGATACGGGGGGAATATCGCGGATGCGGCAGATGAGGTTGTCCCTGCAGGCAGAATTTCAGAAGTACTCGAAGAAGACGCGGCGCGGAACTTGGCGGCGCAGCCCTGGCTGCAAAAGTAGACGGTGACGCCTTGGTGGTTAAGGTTTGCCGCCGACTTCGATGGATCGACCTTCATCCCGCATACGGGATCGCGATCCGCAGTCTGCTGCTTCGTGCTATTGTTGACTTGTATTCATACTTGGTTTGCATTGTTTTCTCCGGGAGAGGGCGCATAGCGACTGGCTGCCGGACGTGTACGGATGTGATCTAAATCACCGCCGGAAGAGTTCCGGCAGTGGATGCTTACAGTTGAAGCTGGGGATCTCTCTACCATGAATTGGGGCAGAAAAAGCGCGTTGTTGATGCTGGTTGTTGCAGTCCTTTGGATCGCGATGCCGGCGTCCGCTTGTCTGCTCACAACGCAGCCGGCTGGTATGCCTGCCTGCTGCCGCGGCATGGCGCAGGAGTGCCCGATGCATGGCATGGGCATGGATGCTTCGTGCTGCCAGACGCGTGGAAGCAACACCGCCGCTACGCCAGTTCCTCTATTTTCTCCCGAGCACTCGCAGAAGCTGGCAGACGCGCCCCATCAGACCAGTTTGGAGTTGTCCGCTGTTGCGGCGGTCGGCCACTGCATTGCTTCCGATGCGCCACCGCCAAAGTTCCCGCCAGGCGGCGCCTTCGCACTCAGAATCTAAAAATCCTTCCATTGCAGGCCGAACCTGGGCCTTCGTGCGTTTGTGCGCCCCTGCGCATTGCAAACGCATGACCAGGCCCGCGAGCTGTGTATCTGCTGGAGGGATCGATGAGAGTGTTTGTTTCTGTAGTTTGTATTCTTGTGTCCGCAATGTCTGCCAGTGTTTCCCATGCGCAGACACTTGCCGGGAGCGATGGCCTTGCGGGCTTTGCCGCGTTGCTTCAGGAGACGCCTCGGGCAGAGGCGGCCGGACCCGCCCTGACGCTGGACGACGTGGAACGGATCGCCCTGGCCCGCAATCCTGAGATCGAGGTTGCCGCACGGCGCGTGGCCGCGGCCCAGGCGCATATACCCATCGCAGGCGCGCTCGACGATCCTTCTGTGATGTATCGCGGATGGAGTGTTCCGCTCGAAAAGCCATGGAATCTCAACGACGCGCAGAACATGTTCAGCATCAGCCAGACGTTTCCGGGTGGTGGCAAACGAGCGTTGCGGACCAGTGTGGCCCAGTCGGATGTGGACGTGGCAAAGGCGCAGCTTGAAGAGGTGCGCCTGGAGGTTCGAGTGCGCGTACACAAGGCATTCGATAACCTGTTGCTGGCGGACGACGAAATGCAAATTCACCATCAGCATGTGGGGATCGCGCGGCAGGCCATTGAAGCGGCGCGCATTAAGTACACCGTCGGCAAGGCACAGCAGGAAGACATGCTAAAGGCGCAGGTGGCGCTTACGGCGCTGGCTGAGCACATGATTCGCTTCGACCATGACGCAGATCTGGCGCGGGCACGGCTCAATACGCTGTTGGGGCGTGATCCCTCCACACCGCTGCGCGTAACGGGCGAGTTCGCGGTGCTGGCGCCGCTGCCCTCAGTGCAAAAGCTCGACAGCTTCGCGCTGCATTCGCGGCCCGACCTGACAGCGGCCGAGCAAGCAGCCGTGCGGAGCCACAAGGAGCAGGCGCTAGCCAAAAAGGCTTACGCGCCGGACTTCACGGTTGCCGCCGGCTACATGCTTATGCCAACTGGCTCCGATATGCGCAACAACTACATGGTGGAGGGCTCAATGAATCTGCCATGGCTGAACCACCGCAAGCACGACGCGGAAATTGCGGAAGCAACGGCGCAAGCCACGGAGCAGGACGCCGAACTGGCCATGCTGCGCAATGCCGCGTTCGGGCAGATTCAGGAAGCGCTTGTGGAGGCGCAGTCCGCGCAACGGCTTGCGCACATGTATCACGATCTGTTGCGCCCACAGGCCGAAGCCACGCTCCAGTCGAGTGTGATCGCTTATGAGAACGACAAGTCGAGCCTTCTGGACCTGCTCGACAGCCAGATGACGGTAATCAATGTCGACCTTGCATGGCTCGATGCGGTTGCCGATTTTGACTCGCGCCTGGCGGAACTTGAACTTGCCACCGGCGCACCTCTCAACCAGCCCGATCTGCCCGCAACGGAGGTGAAACCATGAAGACACGCACGTATCAGATTGCTTTGGTGGCGGCTGTGGCCGCTTGTGTCTTGCTTGCGGCCGCGCTTGCGGTTGCACTTCTGCACCGGGGTCATACGGCTCAGCCAGCGGCTTCTTCACAGAACCCGGTTGTGGCGAGCGGTCCGGCAACGGCCTCGCAGCCCACGCCTCCAGGAGGCGACGTGGCGGCGGGCGCTGAACCCGTTTTGGCGCCTGTGCAGTTGTCTCCGCAGCGCCTTCAGGAGATCGGCGTAACCACGGCGACAGTGGTGCGCAAAAACGTGAACGACAGCCTGAGCGTTCCCGGCAATGTGGACATTGACGAGGAGAGGTTGTCCTATGTGCAGACGCGCTTTCCGGGATGGATTCAGAATGTCTTTGCCAACGCGACATACCAGTACGTGCGCAAGGGACAGCGGCTCTTCACCGTATACAGCCCTGACCTAGTAAGCAACGAGCAGGAGTATCTGCTGGCCCGGAAGAATCAGAAGAGCTTTGCGCCGGATGCGCAGGACATGGCCGCACAAGAGGGCGGCTGGATGTTGCGCGCCGCCGAGGAGCGGCTCCGGCAATTCGGTGTTTCAGAGGCTGTGATCAAGGACTTGGAGCAGAGCGGCAAGGTGCAGCGCGACATAGCCATCGACTCTCCGGCTTCCGGCTACATCATCGAGCGTAATGCTTTGCCCAACGCCTATGTGCAGCCCGAAACCAAGCTGTACACAATTGCCGATCTCTCCACGGTGTGGGTCTATGCCAACGTGTTTCAGAACGACGTGGGCCGTCTGCGTCCGGGCAATTCGGCGCAAGTCACGGTGGATGCCTATCCCGGGCGCAACTTTAACGGACGCATCGATCAGATTCTGCCGCAGGTTGACCCAACCACGCGCACCGTGCGCGTGCGCTTGGTCTTTCGCAATCCTGGAGTTGTACTTAAGCCGGGTATGTACGTGAACGTCGCCATCTCAGTTCCGTTGGGGCAGCAGTTGGTTATGCCCGCTTCGGCGGTCTTGCAGGCCGGCTCACGGGCCATCGCTTTTATTGATCACGGAAACGGTCTTTTAGAGCCGCGTACCGTCCAGGTCGGGCCGCAGCTTGACGACTCGGTAATTCTCCTCAGCGGGCTCAAGGCAGGGGACAAAGTAGTCAGCTCGGCCAACTTTCTCGTGGACTCGGAAGCGCAGCTTCAGGCGGCGATGGGGTCATTCGCTCCACTACCGGCTCAGCAGACCGCTGAAGCGAACGCCACACCGGAACAGAAGATACAGATCGACCTCAGCACACAGCCGTCTCCGCCGCGACAGGGCGCAAACACGGTGCGCGTTAAGCTGACCGGTTCTGATGGAAAGCCGGTGACGGGGGCGCAGGTGACCGCGAACTTCATGATTCCGGCCATGCCTGCAATGGGGATGGCGGCGGAACATGCCGCTGCCGCGCTGTCCGACAAGGGCAGCGGAATTTATGAGGGACCTTTGCAACTCCCGGCGGGTGGTACCTGGAAGGTGTCGATCACTGTCCAGCACAAGGGCCAAATCGTGGCAACCAAGCAAATCAGTCTCAGCGCCACTGGAGGCATGTAATGATTTCAAAAACTATTGCCTGGTGCGCGCGCAACCCATTTCTCGTTTTCACGGGGGCCATTCTCCTGGTCGTAGCGGGTGGGTGGTCCATGCAGCGCGTGCCGCTGGACGCGCTGCCCGACATCAGCGACGTACAGGTCATCATTCACACACCGTGGGCCGGCGAGCCGCCGAATGTGATTGAAGATCAGGTTACGTATCCGATTGTGACCGCTCTGCTTTCTGCTCCAAACGTCAAGAACGTGCGCGCCCAGACCATGTTTGGCGACTCCTATGTCTTCGTCGTCTTTCAGGATGGCACCGATCTCTATTGGGCGCGCTCGCGCGTGATCGAGTACTTGCAGCAGATTGCGGGAAAGCTCCCTGCCGATGTGCATCCCGCCATTGGACCGGATGCCACCGGCGCCGGCTGGGTCTACGAGTACGCCATTGTCGACCGCAGCCACACCAAGAGTCTGGCCGATCTTCGCGCGCTGCAGGACTGGTATCTGCGCTATCAGCTCGAAACCGTCCCCGGCGTCGCTGAAGTGGCCAGCATCGGGGGCTTTGTGCGCCAGTACCAGGTGAACCTTGACCCCAAGAAGCTTTTTTCTTATGGCATCTCCGCCTCTACCGTGATCGACCGCGTCCGCCAGAGTACCAATGAAGTCGGTGGAGATGTGCTGGATATGAACGGCGCAGAATACATGATCCGCGGCCTCGGTTATCTGAAGTCGCTCTCCGATCTCGAAAATGTTTCCGTTGCAACGAAGAACGGCACGCCGGTGCTGGTGCGGGATCTTGGCACGGTCTCGTTTGGACCCGACATCCGGCGCGGCGCGGCCGACTGGCAAGGAGAAGGCGAAACCGTAGGCGGCATTGTGGTGATGCGCTACGGCATGAATGCGCTCAACGTCATCAACGGCGTAAAGGCAAAGTTCAAAGAGATTGCGCCCTCGCTGCCGGCCGGTGTTGAAATTGTTACTGGCTATGATCGCTCCTGGCTGATCAACCAATCGATTCACACGCTCAAACGAGATCTCTTTTTTGAAGCACTGATCGTCAGCTTCGTTTGCATCGCCTTCCTCTTCCACTTCCGTTCTGCGCTTGTGCCCATCCTCACGCTACCCATCGCCGTGCTGGCTGCGTTCATTCCCATGTACTACCTGCACGTCAGCTCCAACATCATGTCGCTCGGCGGACTTGCGCTGGCTGTCGGCGTGCTCATCGACGCCGCGATTGTCATGGTCGAGAACGGATACCGGCATCTGGCTGAGCGCGAGGATGTGCCGGATGAAGCAGAGCGGCGGCGCATTCTTGTCGGCGCGGCACAGCAAGTGGGGCCTGCGCTCTTCTACTCGCTCATCATCATCGTGGTGTCGTTTCTTCCGGTGTTTCTGCTTGAAGCGCAAGAGGGCCGCATGTTCCGGCCGCTTGCCTGGACCAAGTCTCTCGTTCTCATCTTTTCTTCGCTGCTCTCCATCACGCTGGTTCCGGCGCTCATGCCGCTCTGCCTGCGTGGAAAGCTGCGTCCGGAATCGAAGAATCCGGCAGCGCGCATTACCCAGGCCATCTATCTTCCCGTGCTGCGCTGGTGCCTGAAGCACTGGAAGGTGGTGATCGCGCTGAACCTTGCCTTTTTGGCTGTCACCATTCCACTCTACTTCCGCCTCGGAAGCCAGTTTATGCCCGCGCTGTATGAAGGCTCCGCTCTTTACATGCCCAGCGCGCTGCCGGGCATCTCCATTACCCAAGCTGTCTCGCTCATGCAGGAGCAGGACCGCATCATCCGCTCCTTTCCTGAGGTCGTCACCGTCTTTGGCACGGTGGGCCGTTCCGACAGCGCCACGGACAATGCTCCTCTCGATATGTACGACACCACCATCATGCTCAAGCCGCGAACCCAGTGGCGCACCGGCATGACCTACGCAAAGCTCATAAGTGAAATGGACGCCAAGCTCCAGTTCCCGGGTCTCACCAATACCTGGACCATGCCCGTCGCGAACCGGCTCGACATGGAACTGACCGGCATCAAGACTCCGGTGGGAATCAAGATTCAGGGCCCCGATCTGGCGCGCATCGAGGAGATCGGTGCACAGATGCAGAAGATACTTTCCGCCATGCCGGAGTCCGATTCCATCTATGCCGAGCGCGTTTCACAGGGCTTCTATCTCAACGTGGACGTGAACCGGCCGGCAGCCGCTCGCTATGGGCTTTCCGTAGCCGACGTGCAGCGAGTAATTACTTCAGAAATTGGCGGAGCAAACATTGCCGAGAACGTGGAAGGCCGCGAACGCTTTCCCATCGCTGTGCGCTATCAGCGTGACTTTCGCGACCATCCTGAGGCGTTGTCGCAGGCCCTTATCCCTACGCCGTCCGGGGAACAAATCCCCATTGGTCAGGTTGCCCGTGTCTATTATTCCCGCGGCCCCGCCATGATCCGCGACGAAGACGGCGCGCTCACCGGCTACGTCTATCTCAACCTCAAGACCAACAACTACGGCGGCTTTGTAAATCGCGCAGAAAAGATATTGCAGCAGAAACTGACTTTTCCTGCGGGCTACACCTGGCACTGGGCCGGAGAATATGAATTTGAAATGCGTGCCAAGCAGCGTCTTGAGATGATTCTTCCCATCGTCTTCTTCGTCATCTTCCTGCTGCTCTATCTCGTCTTCAAATCGGCTATTGAGGCCGCGGTGCTTATCTTTCCCACGCTCTACGCCATGTCCGGCGGACTTCTGTTGCAGTGGGCGCTTGGCTATAACTTCAGCGTCGCTGTATGGGTTGGCTATATTGCTTTATTCGGCATCGCCGTCGAAACGGGCGTGGTGATGGTGGTCTATCTGCATGAAGCCTATGAGCATCGCCTCGCGCAAGCCGAACCGATGTCGGATGGCGCTCTTGTCGAGGCCGTCATTCAAGGGGCTGTGCAGCGCCTGCGGCCCAAGCTCATGACCGTGACAGCGGTTATCCTCAGCCTAGCGCCCATCCTCTGGGAGACCGGTATCGGTTCCGACGTGATGAAGCCCATTGCCGCCCCCATCGTAGGAGGAATGATTACATCCACGATTCATGTGCTGATTTTGGTGCCGGTATTTTTTCTGCTTATCAAGCGCAGGGCTTTGCGTCGAGGTCTCAAGCCCGGAAACTAAGATTGGCGGTGCATCTGGCAGCAATCCGTGGCTGAGCAATAGTTCTGCATGGATCGGCCTCGATAGGCATTAGTGCATATCGGACAGCATTCACCGATCTCGCTACATAAGAGTTTCAGTTGGCGCCAACGGATGCTATTCTCCCAGTGCCAACTGCCAATTCAACTGCCCGGCATTTCATCCTTCCGAAAGCTAAAAGGAAGCTGGAAGAATCGCACAGCCTCGACCTGGTCCGGGATAACTCAATGACCCGCCGAGGCTGCGCTTTCTACGATCTCTCCCTCTGGAATTACGCGAGGTCGAAGCGGTCAAGATTCATCACTTTACTCCAGGCTGCCACAAAGTCACGCACAAAGACCTGCTGCGAGTCGCCGCACGCATAGAATTCCGCGAGGGCCCGGAGCTGGGAGTTAGAACCGAAGACAAGATCGACTACCGTGCCCTTCCACTTGAGCGTGCCGGTTGCTCGATCATGCCCCTCTAACACGCCTTCAGAGGTAGGAGACTTCTGCCATTTCGTCTTCATGTCGAGCAGGTTCACGAAGAAATCATTGGTCAGTGTTCCGGGCCGCTTGGTGAAGACGCCATGTTCCGACTGCCCGAAGTTTGCATTCAATGCGCGCATGCCGCCGATCAGAACCGTCATCTCAGGAGCGGTTAGCGTCAGCAAGTTTGCCCGATCCACCAACAACTCCGCCGCTGCCGCCTCTTGTCCCTTGCGGAGGTAATTACGGAACCCGTCCGATGTCGGCTCCAGTACGGCGAAGGAGGCCACATCGGTCTGCTCTTGAGACGCATCCCCGCGCCCTGGCGAGAAGGGAACACTCACGTTCTGGCCAGCCTTCTTCGCTGCTTCCTCGACAGCCGCGCAGCCGCCCAGAACAATCAGGTCGGCAAGCGAAACCTTCTTCCCGCCGGATTGCGCCCCGTTGAATTCCTTCTGGATTGCCTCCAGCTTCTGAAGCGCCTTCGCCAGTTCGGCCGGCTCGTTGACTTCCCAATCCTTTTGCGGCGCCAGGCGAATGCGTGCTCCGTTTGCTCCGCCGCGCTTGTCGCTGCCGCGGAAGGTTGCAGCCGATGCCCAGGCCGTCGCCACCAGTTGGGAGATGGAGAGTCCCGATGCTAGGATTTTGGCCTTCAGGACAGCAATATCCTCCTCGTCGATTAATTTGTGATCCACCGCGGGTATGGGATCCTGCCACAGCAGCGGCTCCTTGGGAACCTGCGGGCCGAGATACCGCGAGACTGGCCCCATGTCGCGATGAGTCAGTTTGAACCAGGCCTTGGAGAAGGCATCCGCGAACTCCTGAGGATTCGCCAGGAAGCGCCTGCAAATCTTCTCGTAGATCGGGTCCATCCGCAGTGACAGGTCTGTGGTGAACATCATGGGAGCATGCTTCTTCTTGGGGTCGTGCGCATCCGGAACCTTATCCGCTGCAGAGGCGTCTTTGGGCGTCCATTGATAAGCGCCTGCAGGGCTCTTGGTGAGTTCCCATTCGTAGCCGAAGAGGTTTTCCAGGTAATTGATGTCCCACTTTATCGGGTTGTTGGTCCATGCGCCCTCTAACCCGCTGCCGACGGTATCGCCGCCTTTGCCGCTGCCAAAGCTGTTTTTCCAGCCCAGGCCTTGCTCTTCGAT
>VFSW01009336.1_pt1 | contig 14019 bp, 5 predicted proteins | sample 5358111 | NCBI WGS metagenome assembly VFSW01 (sample SAMN11554181, study PRJNA540505) | mine drainage metagenome | isolation source: sediment from site ElyBrook_90M | place: USA: Ely Copper Mine, Vershire, VT | collected 2017
TTCCAGCGTCGACCACCCGCCGTCGGGAGATCGCATCATATACAGCCCCCCGGCATCGACGACCGTCGTGCCGTTGTTCTCGGCCACGAATTCAGACTGGGGCAGCGACTGGACGTAGGGCGTGGGATTCCAGGCGGGTTTGTCGAATGGGGAATCGGCGATGAAACGCGACAGCAGCTCGTTCACCGCCGGGTAGCTCGCGGGAACGTCGATCTTCGTCTGCGGCGCCTGCCCCGCCCAGGCCCCGTTCACCAGAGCGATGGCGACCGGCACGTGCGCGATGGCGGCCGTGGGTATCTCCCGCAGACCCGAAATCTGGCGGCGGTCTCCACCCAATGCGGCTCCATGCTCGGCGATGAACACGACCACCACCCGCCGCCCGGATTTGCGCAGATCATCCATGAACCGGGTGATGTCGCCCGTCAACCGCGAGAAGCGCGCGCCATACGACGAATCGGGACGGCCCGGACCCAGCACGCGATTGCCGTCGTGCAGGCTGATGGTGTTGTAGTAAAGCGCCACGCGCTCCGCCTGATTCGACTGGCGCCTGGCCCACCACCGGGACAGAACCGAATAATCGCCGTAAACCGGCGTACCGTCGAACGACTGCTGCGCAGGCGCCGCCCCCGCGTTGTCCTCCAACGGTGCGGACAGGCCGCCGCGGTCGCGAACGTCGCCGAAGAAATTGCCGAAGTGTCCGTCGTGATTCATCAGCCAGTGAGGCTCGAAGCCGACGTTTTGCAGTCCGTCCATGACCAGGCAATCGCCGGCGGCCGGCTCGTAGAGCTTGCTCTCCGGGGTTTGGCCGCAGGCGCCGCGCAGCAGCCGGATGGCGGCCGGGCCGCTGTAGCTCGCGGCCGAGTTGAAATCGGACAGCACCAGGTCGAACCGCCCGAAAAAGGCACCCGGCGCCAGTTTCAGCGTCTTGAGGTCATCCCAGGACAGCGAGCACACGTGCAGGATGAGAATGTCGTAGGGTGCAGCGTTCGCCGCCGGCCGGGCGAATCGAATTCGAACCCGCTGCTGATCCGCGTACAACCGGGCGAGCCGCCCATCGATGGCGCCGGGGAGGGTGTTCTCCGCTGCCGCCGCGGCGCCCGGGGGCGGCAGCGCAACCTCCGCCCGGACGGGAGCCGCCGCGGACCAGAAGCGGCCGTGGGGCGCGAGCATGACGACGAGGATGCCGATGAACACGAAGGTGCTCATCCGCAGCTTGCGGCGCGCGAGCGCATAGAGCACGAGCATGACCGTCAACTCGAGCAGCAAACTCCAGCTGATGATGCGTCCGGCAAGCTCCCATAGATAGGCCGCACTGAAGGCCCGCAGATTCTGCAGCTGTGACAGCGCCTGGGCCATCGGCGGCAGCCACGAGTCGTGATACAGGAGCAAAACCCCGATCGGCACGGCGATCAGATTCTTGGCGAAGCGTTGCCGTGCGTTGTTCGGCGTGAGCGCGGTGAACGCGGCGAACGCCAGATTCATCCAGGGATTGAAATCGAGGTAGCCGAGCGCGTAGAGCAACAGCTTGGCGAGAAAATAGGCGCTCCATAAACCCATGCGCGGCGCCCCTCATCCAGCTCGGACGGCACGCAAGCGCGCCGGCACGGCCGCCGGCGCGGGCGCCGGCATGGCCACGGGCACCGGCATGGCTGCGGGCACCGGCCCGGCTGCGGGCACCGGCATGGCTGCGGGCACCGGCCCGGCTGCGGGCACCGGCACGGCCGCAGCAGGAGCCGCTCGGCGGTGAAACCGCGCGCTGAACTCGTTGTACGCGCTCTCAAGCAGCCGCACATAGCCCGTCGCACCGAAGGAGAACACCTCCACGAAGCTCGCCAGCGGGTGATCGGTCACCACATTGCGGTCCCAGTCATTCCACGCCTCCGCCGATCCGAACGTGCAGCGGATGAAGTTGCGCTCCTCCTGGATGGTCATCGTGCCCAGGAGCAATCCCACGTGATTGCCGTTCACCAGGGCGACTTCGAACGGAAATTCATGATCGCCGTCGTCCGCGCTCAAGCTCAGCCGCAAACGATCGCCGCGCTGCACCGCCGCCGGCACTTCGGTTTGCAGCCCGAGGCCGCGCAGCGAGAAATCATCGGTCCTGCAGGCGACCCGGCTGCCATCCGGCAGGTGCAGGACGGCGGCGATGTTCTTTGGGACTCGGGGCGCCGCCCTCACCTGGCGCGTCTCGGCGGCAACGCCGAGCACCGCGCCCAGCAGGATGAGGTTGAACAGCGTCCAGACCAGATTGAGAATCACCGTATCGGCCTCGTAGGAATTCCAATACAGCATCCGCGGGAACGCCAGCAGCACCCCGACCACATTGAGCACGACCAGCACGAGATAGGGAGCGGAGATGCGCCAATCGAAGAATTCCCGCTCGACCAGCCCCCCTTTGGCCGTCACATTGAATTTCCCGAACCGCGGGGCGATCAACGCCAGGGAGGTCGGCAGTGCGATGTACCACGACAGCACCGCCTCGTAGGCCTCATTCCAGAAGGAGTGCCGAAAGCGCCCTTGGATGTGCGAGTTCGCGAGGCTCGATTGCACCATGTGCGGTATCGCATAGAGCGCGATGGTGCCCGCGGCCGCGTTGATGATGTGGAACTGAAAATACAAATAGGCGAGCGGCGCCGTGAGAAACACCAGACGGGGAATGCCCGAGAAGAAATGCAGCATCGCATTCGAATAGCAGAGCCGCTGCAGCACCGTCAGCCCGGGCCCGGTGAGCGGATTGTCGAGCCGGAATATCTGCGCCATGCCGCGCGCCCAGCGGATGCGCTGTCCGATGTGTCCCGAGAGGCTCTCGGTTGCGAGCCCCCCCGCCAGCACCTGGCGCAGGTACGCAGTGGTGTAGCCGCGCCGGTGCAGTTTGAGCGCCGTGTGGGCATCTTCGGTCACGGTTTCGACCGCGATGCCCCCGACCTCTTCCAGAGGCCCGCGCCGCAGCACCGCGCACGACCCGCAGAAGAATGTCGCATTCCACAGATCGTTGCCGTCCTGGATCAATCCGTAGAATAGATTGCCCTCGTTCGGCACGCGGCGGAACGTGCCCAAGTTTCTCTCGAACGGATCGGGCGAGAAGAAATGATGCGGGGTTTGCAGCATCGCGCACTTCGGATCCCGCAGGAACCATCCCATGGTGGTGGTGAGAAACGTGCGCACCGGGATGTGATCGCAATCGAAGATCGCGACGAAATCGCCCCGGCTGCTCTTCAGGGCATGGTTGAGATTTCCGGCCTTGGCGTGCGAGTTATCCCCGCGGATCATGTATTCGGCTCCGCAGCTCGCTGCGAAATCGCGGAATTGCGCCCTGCGGCCGTCATCGAGAATGTAGACCTTGAGCTTGTCGGCGGGCCAGTCGAGATTGAGCGCGGCAAGCACCGTCGGCCGGACGACCTCGAGCGATTCGTTGTAGCTCGGCACGAAGACATCGACGCTCGGCCACAGCGTGCGGTCCATCGGCAACGGAGCAGGCTTGCGGCGGAGGGGCCTGGCGTTCTGGACATAGCCCAAGACCATGATGATCCAGGTATAGCACTCTGCCGCCAGCAGACCTGCGCCGAAGAACGCCTCGAATCCGGGGTTCAAGTCCATGGTCTGCGTGAGCCGCCACCAGATGTAGCGCGACGACGCGACGATGGAGAACGCGATCATGATGATGCCCGGACCATAACCGGGCAGCTGCCTGACGAGCAGCGTGATCGCCCACATCGCACTCAACAACAGGCCCTGCTGCCCGATGCCGAGCGGCGTCGAGGCCGCGGCGACCAGGAGCGCGGCGATCAGCAGACCGGCGGCGACCCGTGAGGCGCGGTTGGCCTTGGCATAGGCGAGACTCAGGGCGGCCGAGTAGCTCTCGACGCGCGCGGCGATGGCATACACCAGCGGCTCGATGTAGGGGGTGACCGCGTGGTGCAGCAGCGTCCGGAGCGAGGCCACCCGGCGCCGGCGGGCCCGCAGATAGCTCTCCTGGCTCGACCAGTAGCCGCGCGGCGGATCGCTGAGCGTCAGATGCAGGGCCCAGGATCGGATGCTGCGCGGATTGGAAACACCCAGCTCGACCGCCAGCCTGAGCACCAGCGGCTTGACGAAGCGGTGCATCCAGCGGGGCCAGGCCTGGGCAAGGTCCGGCGGCAGCACGAAGGCATGCCAGAACCAACGCCCGAACTCCTGCCCCCACCCGACTTCCAGCGGCCGGCCAGGCGGGGTCAGCATCGGTATCCGCCGAAATCGCATGGTGTCGTTTGGATTGAGCATCGCTACCGCTATTCTGCGTGGCTCGCGCGGATCTTGCCCGCCGGTGAGTGTGCCCCGCATAACAGTTTTGGGAACTGCGCATGCCGCAATGCATCTGCGGCCGATTTGTGTGCGCTCAATGCTGTGAAAACCTCAAGAGATATGTCTTAGTGCCGACTCCCATGCACTGGATCCCATGAAAATACGCATCCCGAACGCTCGCCTCTGGTTAGCCGCGCTCCTGTTGATCTGGTCGCTGCCCCCAACCGCCGCGGCGGCCGCGCCCGTGCCGCCGGCGTCGACCCCCCTCGCGCCGCGCGAGGAGAAGGTCGGTTTCGCCGAGCTGCGCCCGGATTCGATCGAATTGCGCGGCGTGCAAACGACCGCCGAGCTGAACCTCGGCATCCGCCGTGACGAAGTCGTGGTCGGCGCGGTACTGCACCTGCGTCTCACCTACTCTCCCTCGCTGCTCCAGGACCTCTCGCATCTGCGCGTAAGCTTGAACGGCCAAACCCTGGCGGCGCTCACCCTGACCAAGGCGGACGCCGGCCGCGAGGTCGAGCGCGCGATCGCGCTCGATCCGCGCTATTTCAGCGACTACAACCAGATCAAGTTCGAGCTCATCGGCCACTATTCCACGGAATGCGAAGACCCCCAGCAGTCCACCCTCTGGGCGAGCATCAGCCGCCAAAGCGATCTGACGCTGACCGTGAGAACCATCGAGCTGCGCGACGATCTCGCGCTGCTGCCGGCGCCCTTCTTCGACTCGCGCGACAACGGGCGCCTGGTTCTGCCCATCGTATTGCCGGCGGCCGCCTCGCGGGCCCTCGTGCGCGCGGGCGGCCGCGCCGCCGGCGGGGTGGGGGTGCTGGCCGACTATCGAAGGGCGCGCTTTCCCGTGCGATTCGACTCGCTCCCGGCGCAGCACGCGCTGGTGTTCGCGACCAACGCCTCGCGGCCGGCGGCGCTTGCACTGCCCGAAGTGCAGGCGGCGACGGTCAGCATCGTCGATCATCCGGCGAATTCCTCGATCAAGCTGCTGGTCTTTCAGGGCAAGGACGAGGATCAGCTGCGCCAGGCCGTCGAGGGCCTGGTGCTCGGCACCGCGGTTCTCACCGGCAACAGCGCAACCATCGCGCAGGTCACGTACGGCCGCCGCGCCGAGTACGACGCACCCCGCTGGGTGCGCACCGATCGACCCGTCAGGATCGGCGAACTGCTCGACGGCCCGGACCAATTGCAGGCACACGGAGTGGCGCCGCTGCCGCTCAGCGTGAACCTGCGCCTGCCGCCGGATTTGTTCACTTGGAACAAGGCCGGCGTGCCCGTCGACCTGCACTATCGATACACGGCGCCGGCCGCGCGGGACAACTCCGTGCTGACCGTTTCCATCAACAATCAACTGTTGCGCTCCTACCGGCTTCCCCCGGAGACCGAAAGCGGCGGCGGCGGCAAGTTCCTCGTCCCGCTGCTGCAAAGTGACGGATCGCGCGAGAGCCGCGGATTGTTGATACCCGCGTTTCAGCTCGCGAGCACCAATCAGATGCAATTCCAGTTCTCGATGGACTTCCATCGCGAGGCGAACTGCAAGCAGGTGTTCATCGACAACACGCGCGAATCGATCGACCCGGACTCAAGCATCGACATTTCCGGCTTCCCACACTATGCGGCGCTGCCGAATCTCGCGCTGTTCGCCAACGCCGGATTCCCCTTCACGCGCTACGCCGATCTCGCCGAGACGGCGATCGTCCTACCGGAGGGCGCGGACCGCGCCGCGATCGAGGAGTTGTTCTTCGTACTCGGGCGCATGGGACGGCAGACCGGGGCGGCGGCGCTCGCCTACCGCCTGATCGACACCCGGGAGGCGCTCGCGGCCAAGGATGTCGACCTGTTGATACTGAGCGGTGCGCGGTCGAACGATCTGCTGGAGCATTGGGGCAAGGACCTCGCCCTGGTGTTCGGCAAGCTCGGGCGCGACTACCGGCAGCTCGGCCCGGCACCCAACTCGATGACCGGTGCGGCGCCGACCGCCGAGCACGAGGATGGCGCCGCGGCAAGCGTGGTGGTGCGGGCCGGCGGCTCGCTCGGCGCGTTCATGGGATTCGAATCGCGCGTGAGCGGCGGCCGCTCCGTGGTGGCCCTGGTCGGGAGCGACGCGGCCGCCGCGGACTCGCTGGTCGCCGCGCTGGACGATGAAGGCAAGGTGGCGTCGATCCGCGGCGAGCTCGCCATCGTGCGCAGCGATGCCATACAGAGCTTTCAGGGCGGCGGCCGATACTACGTCGGGGCGCTCTCCTGGTGGCAGTGGCTTTGGTTCCATTTCGCGCAGCATGCCGTGTTGCTGATCGTGACGTCGCTGGTCGCGGCGATCGCGGCGGCGCTGCTCGTGTACGGTGGGCTGCAGCGCATCGTCAGCCGGCGCCTGGAAGGCCGCACGAGGGGCTGACGCATGAGTACGCTCGCGCGTGGTGGCGTGCTCTGTGCGGCATGGCTGTTTGCGTCCCTGGCGGTTGCCGCCGACGGCAGCTGCGTCCGCTGGCCGGAGTGGCAGAGTTTCAAGCAGCTGTATCTCAGCGAGGACGGCCGGGTCATCGACGCCAGCACGCCGCAGGCCGCCACGGTGTCCGAGGGGCAGGCGTACGCCATGACGTTCGCGCTGATCGCGAACGATGCGCCGAGCTTCGAGAAGATTCTGCGCTGGACCCGCGACAATATGGCCGGGGGAGATCTTGGGCACTCCCTGCCCGCCTGGAAGTGGGGCCGCACCGAGGACGGCAAATGGACCGTCCTCGATCCGAATTCGGCGAGCGATGCGGATGTATGGATGGCGTACGCGCTGATCCAGGCGGCACGGCTGTGGCATAGCGCGCCCTACGGGCAGCTCGCGCACGCGTTGTCCGAGTCCATTCTGCGCGAGGAGGTGTCTCTGGTCCCGGGATTGGGCGCGACCCTCCTGCCCGGTCCCAAGGGCTTCGTCAGGCAGCAAACCTGGCGCCTCAACGCGAGCTATGCGCCGCTGCAGGCAATTCGGGCGATCGCCCACGACAGTGCCGATCCGCTGTGGAGCGATGTGCTCCAGTCCTCCGGACGCGTCATCATGGGCTCTTCGCCCCGCGGATATGCGGCCGATTGGATCGAATATCGCGAGTCCGGCGGATTTGCCGCCGATTCCGCGACCCTCGCCGTGGGAAGCTACAACGCGATTCGAGTTTATCTGTGGGCCGGCATGCTGGCCGACGGGGATCCGCGGGCGGCTGCTCTCGAGGCCCAATTGCAACCGATGGCGGCGGCGGCGGCCCGGCATCCGCCTCCCGAATCGATCGACACCCGAACGCTCGAAGCACACGGCGAGGCGCCGCCCGGCTTTTCGGCGGCCTTGTTGCCCTTGCTCGTGCATTTCAAGTTCGTGGAGGCGGCACAGACCTACCGCCGGCGCATCGCGACCGAATCGCTCCGCGACAATCAGCACTACTACAGCGATGCGCTGGCGGTTTTTGGGCTCGGCTGGCTCGATGGCCGCTACCGGTTCGATCGTCACGGCGATCTGCATCTGGAATGGACCGCGCCGTGCCCAAGCACCTAGCCGCCGCCCTCGTGCTGTGCTGCTGCGCGGCCGCCGCCGCCGCCGCCGTGGTGTGGCCGCCGGCCAATCAGGAGCTCATCCACAGTGCGCGCTACTGGGAGGCGCATGAGCGGGCCGACCTGGCGCTGCTCGCCCTGAAGAAGCTCGTGGCCGCTCGCCCCGATTCGCCCGATGCCCTGCTCGCCTTGGGTGAGCTCGACCTGCGCATCAACGACTTCGCCGCAGCCGCCCACGTCGAGGGGGATCTCGCGCGCCGATTCCCGGGATCTTCGGCAGCCAGCGAGTTCGCGAACGAATACCGTATCGAGACCCGCGACCGGCTGCTTTTTGCCTCCATCCGGCGGCTGGTCGAAATCGGACGCGGCGGGGAAGGATTCGCGGCGCTCGGCCGATTGTTCCCGGGCGGTCCCCCGGGGGAAGCGCTCGGCATCGACTACTATCTGCTGCTCGCAAGCACACCCAACGGCCTCGCACCCGCCTGCCGCGGCATGCAGCGCCTCGCGGGCCGCCATCCGGACGATCCGCGCTATCAGCTCGCGCTGGGACAGCTCATGGTGCGGCAGCGCGAAACCGCGCTGGCCGGGGTGGAACTTCTGCAGCAATTGGTCCGTCGCGATGATGTGCGGACCGACGATGCGGACCGCCTGCTGGCGAGCGGCATCTCGCGCCTCGGCGCCGAGCGTGCGCCGCCGCAGGCCGTGGACGCCTATCTGGCGCGGCACCCAGCCGATCCCGAGATGACCGCACTGCGTAATGAACAGGCGCGTGCGGTCGAGGAGCGCGCCCTGCTCTCCTCCGCCACACTCTCCGAGGCGCTGCCCGATTTGCAGCGGCGCCTGTCCAAGGACTTGACCATTCCGTCCGGGTCCGCATCCGCCGGCGCGGGCGCCGCCGCCCTCGTTTGGCTGGAGCGCAGCCGCGGCTCGCTGCTCGGCCATCGAGAAGCCCTCGCCGCCGCCGAGTTGCGCGCCGCCCTGGCCTTCAGCCGCGGGGATTACGAGTCGCAGATTCCCATTGCGCCGGAGCTCGAGGCGCAGGGCGCCGTGCAGGAGGGGGGCGAACTCTTGGCGGACGCCGCTCGCCTGGCGCCGCAATCGAGCTGGCTGTTCGAGACGCAGGTACGTTGGTTGATCGCGCACGGGCGCGCCGCGCAGGCGGCCGAGCTGATTCGCGGACGCGCGTTCGATCAACGCTGGACCGCACGATCCCGCGACCCGCTGCTCGCATCCGCACTCGCACAACAGGCATCCGAGCAGGCCGACGCGGGCCGCACCGATGCGGCCGCCGCGGACCTCGAGGAGGCGGTTCCGCTCGCGCCGCGCGATGCCTGGATGCGATATCGATTGGCCGAGTACTACCGCGGTCGGGGTGAAGCCGACCGCGGCCGGCGCCTGATGAGCGAGGGTGCGGACATCGCTCCGGAGCTGCCCGAGATGCGCTACGCGCAGGCGTTATATCTCTCGCGACTCGAGGACTACCCGGCCGCGTATGCGGTGATCGACGCCGTCGAACCAGGCCGGCGCACCGAGGGCATGAACGCCCTGCACGACCGGATGCGCGTGGCGCTCGCGCGCGCGGCCGCCAAGCGGGAGAAGGCTGCGGGCGATCTCGACGCCGCCCGCGCCGCGCTGCTCGATGCCGAGCCGGTCGCCTCTCACGGCATCGAGCGCGCCGCCGAACTCGCTTATGCGTGGATTGATCTGGGATCTGCGGCGCACGGTCTCGGTCTGGTCGAACCCTACGTTCAGGGGCCAGGCGCCGCCGACCCGAAGGCGCTGCTCACCTGGGCCGAGGTGCTGAACAGCGCCGAAGACGAACCGCGTTTGCGGACCGCGCTGGCGCAACTTCGCGCCATTGCGCCGCTGGAGGACCCCGAGCGCGCCGGCCTCAACCGCCTTCAACGGGCGTTCGAGCTGCGCGAGGTCCGCGATTTGGAGCACCGGCATCAATTCGACGAGGCCGCCCGGCGTCTCGACGCGCTGCTCGCCCGCGATCCCCATGACCGCGAGCTGCGTGTGGCCCGTGCCGACCTGTCGCTCGCGGCGGGCCGGCCGCGCAAGGCCCGCGATCGTTACGCGTCGCTGGTCGCCGAGGATCCGGACGATCTCGATACCCGCCTGTCCTACGTGCGCGCACTCGCCGAATCGGGCGATACGGCGATCGCGCGGGCGCAATTGCGGGCGGTCGAAGACCGACTGCCGGCGAACGACGCCGAGCTGCGCATCAACCTGGCGCGACGGCAGCTCGCGCTCGGCGACGCCGCCAAGGCGCTGGTCACGCTGCGCCCGCTGCTCGCCGCCTCGCCGCCGCGCGCCGATGTGCTGATGTTGGCGGGGCGCGCCGAACTGGCCGAACGCCGCTTCGCCGCGGCGCGCGGCTACTTCGACCAAGCCGCGCCCACCGCCGACGACGCGCTCGGTGCGCGCCACGCCAGCCGCGAGATCGAGGATCGCCTGGAATCGAACATGGCCGCGGGCGTGATCGTCCGTCATCAACCCGGTGCAGCCGGCATGTCGCAACTGGATGCGGTGACAATACCGAGCTCGTGGTTGTTTGCCGAGAACTATGAATCGCGGTTCACCGCACGCGCCGACGCCGTCGGTCTCGATGCCGGCCGCTGGAGCGGCAACCCCCAATCCCTGCCGCAGATCGGCACCCTCCCGGGCGGATCCGCCACCGCCCTGCGGTACACCAGCGACCGGCAGGCCGGGGTGAGTCCGAGCGTCGGCTATCAGACCGATTCGCTGAGCCTCGACGTCGGAGCGACCCCGCTCGGATTCCTGCTGACCAACGCCGTCGGCGGCATCGAGTGGACCCCCACGTGGCATTCGGCGAACCTCACCCTGGGACTGGCGCGCCGGGCGGTCACCAGCAGCGAGCTCTCCTATGCGGGGCTGCGGGATCCGATCACCGGCACGCCCTGGGGCGGCGTCGTGCAAACCGGCCCCTATGCCGGATTCGGCGTTTACCGGGAGCGCTACGCCGTGTCCGGGTCGGTGCAACTGTCCGAGATGACCGGCACGCGCGTTCTCGACAATCAGTTTGCGGGCGCGCGCTTGAGCACCAGCTGGAAATTCCTGTCGCTCCCCGATACCCGAGCGGACGCCGGCGTGACGGTCAACTACTGGAATTATCAGCACAACCTTTCCAACTACACGTTCGGCAGCGGGGGTTACTACAGTCCCCAATCGTACGTCAGCATATCGACACCGATCGAGCTCGACGGCAGCCGCGCCGGATGGGTTTACCGGCTGCGCGCCGCGGCTTCCTACAGCATCAGTCAAGTGGATGGCAGCGCCTTCTACCCGGACGATGCCGCCTTGCAAGCGGCCGCGGCGCGCGCGCCGCCCGCCGGATACGCCACCCCCTACTTCTCGGGGTACCACAGCGGCAGCTTCGGCTTCACGGCCTATGCGGCCGCCGAACACCAGCTCACGCGCGGCTTCGTGATCGGGTTCATGATCGACATCGATCGGACCGATTTCTACCATCCGACCACGGGCGAGATTTATCTGCGTCATGCCTTCGGGCCGCGGGCGACCCGCACCGTGACACCACCGCGCCCGACTCCGACCTACGATCCGTAGCGAGTTGCGCGCCGACGCCCTGACATCGCGCGCCTGCGGTCGGGCGCGCGGCCGGGCATCCGCGCTTCAGCGCAGCACGTCTGCTATCGGCGGCGCCGCGCGGGGTACGGCGGCCGGATAATCCTTGCCGAGAAACGCGGCCAGCGTGGCGGCGATCTGCGCCTGCACGACCGGCGATGCACCACGGCGCTCGCCGAGCGCCGGGGTGTCGGGCCCCAGCACCGCGAGCCAGATATTCTCCGAGCCCTTCTGCTCCACGCCGTGCTCCTTCCACTCGGTGAGGCCGCTGCCGCGGCCATGATCGGTGGTGACGATGAAGGTGGTGGTACCGCGGTACTGCGGCATCGCCTGCATCGTATCCCAGAGTTCCTTGATGAACGCGTCCGTGCGATGCGCGCTGTCGAGCACCAGATCGTAGCGCCCCTGATGCGCCCAATTATCGGTCTCCCCGTAGCCCACGAACAGCACCCGCGGTTTCGCGGATTTGACGTAGTCGAGCAGCGCGACCTGCAGGAAGGAATTGTAGACATCCTCCTCATCCAACGGCGTCGTCGTCGCATAGAGGCGCCGCAGCAGCGCGTCGCGCGGACTCGGCAGGCCTTGCATCGAACCCGGTTGAATCGAGCCATTTTGAGTCGGGCCATTTTGAGTCGGGCCATTTTGAGTCGAGCCCTTCCGGATCGCACCTCGTTCAATCGCATCTTGCCGGCTCGGATTCCTCGGCGGGGGCGGTGTCCAGCCGGCCTGGATGACGAGCCCGCTGCGGCGCTCGTTGAAGATGCCTCTAAAGACCTCCCAGGTGCCGTAGATGGCGACTCGTCCGCGGAATTCATCGAGCTTGTTCAGCCATTCGAACACGCTCGGCGTCGGGTTCGGACCGAATTCGTTGCTGTCGATGGCATCGTTCGCAAAACCGGTGCTCATCTCGTTGTAGCCCGGATAAGAGAACGCCTTGCCGTTCGACACGCGCGCGATGCTACCGAGCGCCTGATTGCCGAATATCTGGCCGCGCTTTGCCACCGTGCCCCACAGGAACGGGAACAGCGCCTCGCGCCGCTCCGCGGCAGTCGTCCGCCAGTAGCGCTCGCGCAGCTGCACCTCCGGGAGCCAGCTGCCTCCCGCCTGGTCGTTCAGCAAGTCCTCCTCCGCGCCGGTGAACACCTCCTGCCAGCGCAGCCCGTCGCTCACGATGAGCACCACGTTGCGGGTCTTGCCCGCCGCCGAGACCGGGAAGGCGGCCATGCAGAGGGCGCAAACGAGGGCGAGAGAGATCGCGATCGGCGCGCGGCGGCCGCTCTTGGCCGCGCCGGGTCGCACCGTGGCCGCGCCGGGTCGCAACCCCGCCTTGCGCGGACGCAGCCGCTCCGTGCGCATCATTGCTGCAACACCACCCCGCAATTGGCGGTCCAGCTCAAATACACCTCGTCGCTCCAGTCGATCGCCCACTCCGAAGTACGCCGGTCGTTCTGCGCAAATACTGTGACCATCTTGCCGGTATCCGTCTTGATGCGGTAGGTGGACCGATTGCCGAGGTAGCCGAGTTCCCACACCGTTCCCTTGATCTGATTCGCCGCGGCCCCTGCCGCCGGCACCTTGCTGAGGCGGATCTTCTCGGGCCTCAGTGACACCCAGACGCGCTGACCGTGGCCGAATCGGCCGGGGTCATCGACGATGAGATCGCACCCCGCCTCGACGCTGCGGACTACGACGTGGCCCGGCGCACCGCCCTCATGCACCGTACCCTCGAACAGATTGGTGGTGCCGATGAAGTCGGCGACGAAACGGTCGTGAGGAAATTCGTAGATCTCCGAGGGCGTCCCGACCTGGATCACCTGGCCGCGGTTCATGACCGCGATCCGGGTGGACAGCGCCATCGCCTCGTCCTGGTCGTGCGTGACGAACACGAACGTGATGCCGACCTCGTACTGGATGCTCATCAGCTCGAATTGCGTCTGTTCGCGCAGCTTCTTGTCGAGCGCGCTCAACGGCTCGTCCAGGAGCAGCACCTTGGGCCGCCGGATGAGGGCGCGCGCGAGCGCCACGCGCTGCCGCTGTCCCCCGGAGAGCTGATGCGGCTTGCGTTTCGACATCGGCCCAAGCTGCACCATGTCGAGGGCCTCGCGAATGCGCTTGCTGCGTTCGCTCTCGGCGAGCCCGAGCCGCCGCAGTCCATAACCCACGTTCTGTTCCACGGTCATGTGCGGAAACAGCGCATAGGATTGGAACATCATGTTCACGGGCCGCTCGTACGGCGGCACCTCCGTCATGTCCGCATCCTCGATGAGAATGCGCCCGACGCTCGGCGTGGTGAAACCGGCCAGCATGCGCAGCAGCGTCGTCTTGCCGCATCCGGAACCGCCCACCAGCGCGAACATCTCGCCCTTGTAGATACGCAGATTGATGCCGTCGACTGCGGTGAATGCGCCGAAGCTCTTGCCGATCCCCTCGATGAGGATCTGCGGCTTGGCGTCGGGATCGAGCCAGGGACGGTCGGCGATGGATTTCTGGGGCGACAGCACGTTCAAGCCTGCGGCGTCGGGTGCGCTCGGCCGGATCCTAAAACTCGCCGGGAGGCGTCGCCCGGCGTCGTTCGGGCGCAAAGAACGGACG
>VFSW01009337.1_pt1 | contig 14019 bp, 11 predicted proteins | sample 5358111 | NCBI WGS metagenome assembly VFSW01 (sample SAMN11554181, study PRJNA540505) | mine drainage metagenome | isolation source: sediment from site ElyBrook_90M | place: USA: Ely Copper Mine, Vershire, VT | collected 2017
CCTCGATCGCGCCCTTCATGTAGAAGGCCTGCTCGGGGATATCGTCGTACTTGCCGGCGATGATCTCCTTGAAGCTGCGCACCGTGTCGGCCACCTTCACATACGCTCCCGGAATGCCGGTGAACTGCTCGGCCACATGAAAGGGCTGCGAAAGGAATTTCTGCACCTTGCGAGCGCGGGCCACAGTCAGCTTGTCCTCTTCGGAAAGCTCGTCGATGCCCAGAATCGCGATGATGTCCTGCAAATCCTTGTAGCGCTGCAGAATACGCTTCACGCCCTGGGCCACGTCGTAGTGCTCCTGACCCACGATGCGCGCGCTCAAAATGCGCGAGGTCGACGCCAGCGGATCGACAGCCGGATATATGCCCAGTTCCGACAGCGGCCGGCTCAGCACGGTGGTCGCATCCAGGTGAGCAAAGGTCGTCGCCGGCGCGGGATCGGTCAAATCGTCAGCGGGCACATAAACCGCCTGCACAGAGGTCACTGACCCCTTGCTGGTCGAAGTGATGCGCTCCTGCAGCTCGCCCATTTCGGTGGCCAGGTTCGGCTGATAGCCCACCGCCGAAGGCATGCGGCCCAACAGCGTCGAGACTTCGCTGCCGGCCTGCGTGAAGCGGAAGATGTTGTCAATGAACAGCAGCGTGTCCGACCCTTCCACGTCGCGGAAGTACTCGGCCACGGTCAAGGCGCTCAGAGCCACGCGCAGGCGCGCTCCGGGCGGCTCGGTCATCTGCCCATAGACCAGCGCGCATTTGGAGTTGGCAAAGTCCCCCGGCTTGATCACGCCGCTCTCGGTCATCTCCAGCCACAGATCGTTGCCCTCGCGGGTGCGTTCGCCCACGCCGCCGAAGACCGAGTAGCCGCCGTGGTTCTTGGCCACATTGTTGATCAGTTCCATGATGACCACCGTCTTGCCCACGCCCGCGCCGCCGAAGAGGCCGATCTTGCCGCCCTTCAAAAACGGCTGAATCAGATCGATCACCTTGATGCCCGTCTCGAACATCTCCTCGTGCGTGGACTGCTCGTCAAACAGCGGCGCTGGCCGGTGAATGGGCATGCGCAGCTTCTCGCCAATGGGGCCGAGGTTGTCCACCGGCTCGCCGATCACGTTGAGCACGCGGCCCAGCGTCTCCTTGCCCACCGGCATACGGATCGGTCCGCCCAGGTCGATGGCCTTCATGCCGCGCACCATGCCGTCGGTGGCTTCCATGGCCACGGTGCGCACGCGGCCCTCGCCCAGGTGCTGCTGCACTTCGAGAATCACCGAAATGGGCGCGGGGACGGTAAAGCCCTCGCTCACCACGCGCAGCGCCTGATAGATGGGCGGCATCTTCGCTTCTTCAAACTGCACGTCCACCGCGGGACCGGAGATCTGAATTACCTTGCCGATATTCTCTGCCATTTTTATTCCTTTTAGCCGCTAGCTTTTAGCTTCTAGCTGCCAGCTATTCCTTGCCAAACTCACCGCTAACCAGAAATCCCGAAGCTGGTAGCTACTAGCTGTTTTCACAACGCCGCCGCGCCGCTCACAATCTCGATGATCTCCTTGGTGATGGCCGCCTGGCGCACGCGATTCATGTGCAGCGTGAGCGCGTCGATCATATCCGAGGCATTGTTGGTGGCCGAATCCATGGCCGTCATGCGCGCCGCGTGCTCGGCGGCCACGGACTCGGTCATGGCGTGGTAGAGCATGGATGCCACATACTGCGGAAGCAGCCCGGCAAACAACTGCTCGGAAGGCTGATCGTAGATGTAGTCCACCTCAGCCGTGCCGAATTTCTTGGCCTCTTCTTCGGCCTCGACCGTGTCCACCGGCTCGATCTCGATGCCCGCCGAAAGCGCCGCCTCGGCCGCGCGTTCCTTTTCTTCCTTGCTCGGCTCGGTCGTTCCGGTAATCTGCGGAATGCCGATCTTCAATAGCGGCAGCAACTTTTCCACCACCAGCCGCTGCGAGATCACCGACTTGAACTCGTTGTACACGATGTAGGCCGCGTCAATCTCTGCGTGCGCGTAGCGGGCAATGATGCTCTCGGCGAGAGCCAGTACCCGGCTCTGTTCCAGCTTCAAGAGCATTCCCGGATGGTCGCCGGCCACTTCGACCGGCCCCTTGCGCTCGCGGCGGCGGTCGCCGCTTGCCGCGTTTTGGTTTGGGTCCGGCGCATCGTCATACACCGCTACGGGATAGCGCCGCCGCATCAGGTCGCGCGCCTTGCGGCCCACCGCCTCCACGTCGATCTCCTTGTCGGGGTTCGCGGAGATGAACTGAAAGGCGGTCTTCAGAATGTTGGCGTTGAAGGCCCCGGCAAAGCCCTTGTCGCCGCTCACGATGATCAGCAGCACCCGCTTCTCCGGCCGCGTGACGAACAGCGGATGGCGCAGGTTGTGCGTCTCCGGATCGAAGGCGTCCACGCGCCGGGTCAGCGATTCCAGCACGCTGGTGATCATCTTCGCATAGGGCCGGGCATTGATGGCCCGCTCCTGCGCGCGGCGCAGCTTGGCCGCCGAGACCATCTTCATGGCCTTGGTGATCTGCCGCGTGTTCTTCACGCTGCGAATGCGCCGTTTTAGATCGAGTACGTTTGCCATTGTCAGTTCTCAGTTCTCAGTTGCTGGTTGCTAGTTCTCAGTCAGGACGCCTGTAGAAGAATCGGCGCTTACCGAGAACTGACAACCGATAACTCAATTACGCCTTGACCGCCGCAGTCTCCGCCTTGAAGTTTTCCGCGTACTCCTTGAGCGCCGCGTGCAGCTTGGCTTTGAGATCGTCGTCAAACTGCTTCTTCGCCGTCAAGTCCGCAACGAGCGCCGTCTGCGCGGTGTCCAGGTACTTGTACAGTCCGTCCTCGAAGGCGCGAATGTCGGAGACCTGCAAATCGTCCAGATAGCCCTGCGTGCCGGCGAAGAGGATGATCGCCTGCTGCTGCCAGGTGAGTGGCTGGAACTGCGGCTGCTTGAGCAGTTCCGTCAAGCGCTGGCCTCGGTTCAACTGCTTTTGCGTCAGCGGATCGAGATCGGAGCCGAACTGCGCGAAGGCCGCCAGCTCACGATACTGGGCGAGATCGAGTTTCAGCGTCGCGCCCACCTGCTTGACTGCCTTGATGGCCGCCGAGAAGCCCACGCGCGAAACCGAAAGCCCCACGTTCACCGCCGGACGAACGCCGGAGTTGAACAGATCGGTTTCGAGAAATATCTGCCCGTCGGTAATGGAGATGACGTTGGTCGGAATGTAGGCCGAAACGTCGCCCGCCTGGGTCTCAATCACCGGCAGCGCCGTCAGCGAGCCGCCGCCCTTTTCCTTGGACATCTTGGAAGAGCGCTCCAGCAGGCGCGAGTGCAGATAGAAGACGTCGCCCGGATAGGCTTCGCGGCCCGGCGGACGGCGCAGCAAGAGCGAAATCTCGCGATAGGCCATGGCGTGCTTGGAGAGATCGTCGTACATCACCAGCGCATGCTTGCCCGAGTCGCGGAAGTACTCGCCGATGGCCGTCGCCGCGTAGGGCGCAATGTACAGCATCGGCGCCGGCTCGCTTGCCGAGGCGGCCACGATGATGGTGTGCCCCATGGCTCCGGCTTCGGTCAGCGTCTGGACCACCTGCGCGATCGAAGAGCGCTTCTGCCCGATGGCGCAATAGATGCAGATCAAATCGTTCTTGGCGTTGTTGATGATGGTGTCCAACAGCACCGCGGTCTTGCCCGTCTGGCGGTCGCCGATAATCAGCTCGCGCTGGCCGCGACCGATGGGAATCATGGCGTCGATGGCCTTGAGTCCAGTGGCCATCGGCTCGCGCACCGGCTGGCGGTCGATGATGCCGGGAGCCAGCCGCTCAATCGGCAGCGACTCGTTGGACGCGATGGGCCCCTTGTCGTCGATCGGCTGGCCGAGCGCGTTCACCACGCGGCCGATCATGCCCGTGCCCACCGGAACGCTCAGAATCTTTCCCGTGCGCTTGACCTCGTCGCCTTCGCTCAGCTCGGTGTAGTCGCCCAGAATCACCGCGCCCACCGAATCTTCTTCCAGGCTCAGCGCCAGCCCGGCAATGCCGTGCGGAAAGCCGAGCAGCTCGCCGGCCATCACCTTGTCCAGGCCATGAATGCGGGCAATGCCGTCGCCCAGCGAGGTCACTGTCCCCACTTCGTCAACCTGCACCTTCGCGTCGTAGTTCGCGATCTGCTCGCGAAGAAGCTGCGTTATCTCGTCTGCCTTGATCTGCGCCATTTTCTTCCTTTGAGGGCCTAATCCCTTAGTCCCTGGCTTTTGTCGCTATCCAGCGGCGAGTGCTGCTTTCAACCGCTCCATCCGTCCCCGCACCGAGCCGTCATACACCGTGGAGCCGATGCGGACCACGGTTCCGCCAAGAATGGATGTGTCCAGCCTGAAGCTGGCCTGAATCTTTGCGCCGGCCAGCTTTTCCGCCCCGGCCGTGAGGTTCAAGCGATCCTTTTCGCTCAACTCGCGGGCGGTCACAATCTCCACCTGCCGAATCCCCTGCCGCTCCTGCATCTGCGCGCGCCAGGCCGCGGCCACCTCCCGCACCTGACCGATGCGGCCGTTCTTGATGAGCACCGCCAGCAGGTTGCGCAGCTCTTTCTGCAGTCCCATTTTGCCGTTGAGTTTATCCAGAATCGCCAGCTTCTGCGGCACGGCGACAGCCGGGTTGGCAAACAGCTCGCGCAACTCGGCGCTGCCGTTCCAGGTGGCCAGAAAATCTTCCATTTGCCGGTCGAGCACCGCGGTGTCCAGCTTTTTCTGGGTCACCACGTCGCTAAAGGCCTGGGCATAGCGCGCAACAAAGGCTGCCATCTACTTCTGCCCCCCGTTCTTTGCGCCGTGAGCGGTCTGTCCGCCCTGGCCGGCCAGCTCTTGCAGAAACTCGGCCAAGAGCGCCCGGTCCGCCTCCGGCGTCAGCACCAGCCGCTGGCCGGCCTGCTCAAAGGCCAGATCGGCGGCAAACTGGCGCAGCGCGCGCCGGGCCTGCGCGGCAGCCGAACCAATCTCCTGCTCGGCGGCGGCCACAATGCGGGCGCTCTCTTCGCCGATGGTGGACTTGATGCGCGCCTCATCCTGCTTGCTCTCTTCTTCCACCTGGGCGCGAATCTGCCCGATCTCTCCATCCAGGCCGGAGAGCTTGGCTTCGATGGCCTGCAGCCGCGCATTGGCGTCGGCCGTCATCTTGCGGGCGGACTCAATGTCGTCGCGCACCTTCTGCGCCTGTGTGCGCAGAGCCCTGGGCAGCCAGCGGAAGAGCGGAATGCCGATGGCCAGAGCCAGGACAAAGAAGTTGATCCCCAGAAAAAGGCCTTCCGTCATCCCCACGCTCAGGTGAAACAACTTCGCCAGCTTGTGCACCGTGGGCGATTGCAGAAACTTATTGTCCGTCTCTTCCTCGGTAGGCGCAGCCTGGGGCTGGGAGCTATCGGCAGCGCCGGCAGCCCGCGCCGGCTGAGCAGATTGGGGGGCGGGCGCCGCTTGCAGAGCCTGCGACCGCGCGGGCGCGGCCAGCCCGGCTACGCCCAGAGCCGCCAACAGAACGAAACCGGAAAACCAGCGGAAAAAACGCGAATGCACAGTCGGCTCTCTCAACGGGACCCCCCGGCGGCCGCTGGCAGCACGGCGCAAACCACCTGACGGGCCAGCTCCGCGGCAGCGCCTTGAATGGACTGGCGAGCCAGCGCGGCCTCGGCTTCCAACTCGGCCTTGGCCTGGCTTACCTTCTGCCCGGCAGCCTTGCGGGCCACCTCCAGCGCCGCCTCGCGCTCGGCAACCCACTGCTGCACCCGCGCCTCGCGCATCCGGAAGACTTCGACCCGCGCCTGGCGCAGCTCGGCGGCATAGTCGGCCGCCCTGGCCTCTGCCTGGGCAATAGCGCTGTGCGCCTCTTCCACGGCGCCTTCGGTGCGGGCGCGGCGCTCTTTCAGCGTGGCAGTCAGCGGTCCCTGCACCAGAAACTCGTAGGCCGCCACCAGCACGATGAACAGCAGAGCCGTGGGCGTCGAGCCGAGCAGGAGATTCCCGATTTGTTGGAGGATTTGCATACCGGTCCGGTTCGTCCAGATTTTTTCAGGCAGTCTTGCTCAGGCCGAAAATAGGGCTTTTGTCGCGGGTGAACACCTTTTTGTATCAGGGTGTGAAGCCTCAAGTCAACGCGAATGAGTCCATTTTTGAGACTCTCGTGATGGTGGTCACGATAGGGGAAGGAATATCCAAAAAAGAACTTGCTTTTGCGGCAAACAGGCCTAGACTGAGACTATCACCTAGACCCGGTCCAGGGTCCAGCGGGCCGACGGTTTCGGGAAGTTCTTCCACTCCCGAAGCAGGCGGCCCGCTTCTTGCTCCCCGGCAGTTTTTCTCAGAGGCAGTATTTTCTCAAAGGCGTATTTTCTCAAAGTCAGGCTTTTGACCGTTGCCGCCGGCTCGTTTCCGGCAACCTTGCCTCCTCCATCCGTACCCGCGCCACTGGCTATGGAATACTCTCGACCGCGGCCTTGTCCACCGTCAGCAGCCCCTGCGCCCGCAGCCAGCTCTCCAGCAATCCCGGCCACTGCTCCAGCACCGCGTCGCCCCCGCCCAGTCCGGTGCCGTGCGGCCCATGGGCGAAGATATGCGCCTCCACCGGCACCCCCGCCTTCAGCAGAGCCTCGTAGAACCGCAGCCCCTGCTGCACGGGAACCGTCCCATCGTCCGCCGTGTGATACCAGAAGGTGGGCGGAGTCTCCCTGGTGACGTACAAATCCGGAGAGTACGCGGCACCAAGCGCCTCGCAATTGTTCATCAGGTGGAAAAGCACGCAGTAGCTCAGGTGCGAGGTGTCGCTGGAGATGGCGCCGATCCACGGATAGCCGAGCACCAGAAAATCCGGACGGCTGGAGGCGCGGTCGATAGGGTTGTCGGCCGCAGGATTGCCGGGTACAAACTGTGTCGCTGCCAACGCCGCCAGGTGGCCCCCGGCCGAAAAGCCGATCATCACAATGCGGTTGGGGTTGATGTGATAATCGCCAGCCCGTGCCCGCACCAGTTGCACGGCGCGCTGCGCATCGAGCAGCGGCACCGGCAGCAGATAGCCGTTTGCGGAAAGCCGGTAGCTCAGCACAAAGGCGCGAAAGCCGTGCGCGGTAAACCAGTCGGCCACCTGCCGGCCCTCGTGATAGGCGGCCAGGCGCAGATACGCCCCGCCCGGCAGGATGATTACCGCGGAACCGTTTTCCTGATCCCTGCGCGGCTCAAAGACCGTCAGCGTGGGAATGTCCTCACAGGCCTTGCCCTTGGCCTGGGGCGCGTCGCCCGGCCACAGGCGGATGGTCTGAATGCCCAGAAAATCATTGTTGTTGCCGGCCACCGCGCACGCACCCTGTTCCGGCCGCGCCGCCACGCATGCCACCAAAACCACCGCCAAAACCGCCAGAATCTGCTTCATTTCCACCCCCCCTTATCCCTCAGTCCCTAGTCCCTGGCCCCTTGCCTCTTCACAGCCACATCGCCGTATGCCCCGGCCCGCTCTGCCCGGCCTGCGCGGTGATCTCCTCGGCCAGCGCAAAGCCGTAGCGGGCAAAATAAAATGCCGCGCCGTGCTGCCGCTCCTGCAATCCGCCGCCGGGATAGAGCGCCTGGCTGAGAGCCTCGGCGTGGCGGCCCAGTTGCGCCTCGCGCCGCAACTGGAAGTTGGCCGCGAGCCGCCGCAGCCGGTCCATCTGGTAGCGCATCTTGCTGGCCGCCGTCCCTGCCGACCGGCCCAGCCCGGCATCGAGCGATTGCATCCATTCGACCAGCGGGACCAGTTCCGTGTCCAGCGCGTTGCCCGCCGCCGCCAGCTTCCGCTTGCCTTCCACGGGCATCGAGCGGGGACCAAGAAGCTGCGCCAGCCCAGCCGGCGTTCCACTCGCCCCCACCTCAAAAATCCGCTCCCGCGGCAGTACATGCGGCCGCAGCAGAGCGCCGATGGCCGGCTCAATCAGGGTGGCGGAAAAGCGCGGCTGGGCCGGCGTGACGCGGCCGGGTTGCATCTGGCCCAGAATGCGCTCGAACAGCACCGCCGACTGCGCAAAGTAGGCAATCTCCGCCGGCCCGCCGATGGTCAGCGAAGTGGACAGCAGAAAATCCTGAAAAACCGGACGCAGAAGCGCGGCCGGCGAGATGCGCTCCGGCGCAGCTTCCAGAATCGCCACCAGCTCGGCCGTGGAAAAGCTCTGCCGGCCCGCCTGCCACAGACCACGCGGCTCGCTCGCCGTCGGCGTCAGCCGCTTCAGCGCAGTGCGCGCCCCACTGCGCTCTTCAATCAGAAACAACAGGCTGGATTGCGGGGTGACGGCAACCTGGGCGTGATAGCCGGCCGCTTCCAGTGCGCGGTTGCGTTCCAGCAGCGCCTCATGCAGCTCGTCGGCGCGCTCCAGGGCCGCGCGCAGCACCGGCGCGCCCAGCCGATGCGCCGCGCCGCCCCCGGCGTCCAGCACCAGCAGACCCTGTGCGGCAAACGCCGTACGATAAAACTCCGCAAATGCCTGGGCGAAGCTGCGCCCCGGCCGGTAGGCGCGGGCCATCGCCTCCATCGCCTCCGAGGCCCCCAGCAGCTCCCCGGCCTGATCGACGAGCGCGGTGATCGACTCGTCCAGCACAATGCTTCCCACCGGACGCGGCGTCTCCGGAAAGGAAGAATAGATCAGCTTGCGCAGTTCGCGGCGCGCCGGAAAGACAACGTGATTGATCTCGGCAAAGTCGTGGTCTTCGCTGGCCAGCCAGAAAATCGCTGCGTGCGGGCGGCCGGCAGCGGTGGCCTCGCGGGCGCGCGCCAGCGCCGTTGCCGCCGTGAAGGGCGTAAACAGCGGACCGCCAAACAGGCCCACCTGCTGGCCGGTCACCACCACCCCCGCGCCATTGCGGAGCGCCTCCAGCGCCGCCGCGGCCGCCGGCGCAGGAGAGGCGTTCTCGGCCGCCAGCAAGCTCACCATCTCCGGCCAATGCGCGGAAAGCCGCGGCCGCGCCTGCCAGCCGGAATCGCCGGGAAGCGAGGCATAAAACCCACGCGCCCCCGCCGCGCCCCCGCAGTAGTCCAGAAACAGCCGGTGCAGCCCCGGCGCCGCGGAAATAGAAAGACATTCTGCGCTCAACAATGCGTTCTCTCGGTCCTCTTCAATTTCTGTTTCTGCCGATCTTCGGTTCTGCCGGTTCTTTTCTATTTCAGGAAAAGCCCCCAGGTGCAACTGGCAAACGGCAAGTTGCCCCTGTTAAGGATGCCACGCCGAGGCGAATCGATGCACGGCGTGCGCTCCGGAACAGCCCCCGGCGGCGGGCTGTGCGTATACTCTGTATCTGACCGCGCGAACGCCGATTGCGCCGGTCTGATTGCGCCAGCCCGCGCCGGGAGGAAAAGGAACAGATGCCCCAGAACGAGAAAGCCGTGACCGACTCCGCGCCCCAGACGGAAACGCCTGCTCAGCCTGTTCAAACCACCCAGCCCACCAAAGCCGCAAAGCCAAAGGCTAAAAAGGCGGCCAAAGCCAAGACGGCGAAAGCTGCGCCGCCCAAGACAAAGAAAGCGTCCAAGCTCAAGAAAGCAGCCAAGGCAAAGACCGCGTCCAAGGCAAAAAAGCCTGCCCAGCCTGCGAAATCCGTCAAAGCCAAGAAAGCGGGGGCCAAGAAAGCGGGGAAAGCAATCAAACCGGCCCGGCCCGCGGCCAGGAAGACTGAAGAGCTGCTCAACTCCGAGGTCGTCTTCGAGGGCCGCGTCTTCCGCGTGCTGCGCGACCGGCTGATCGAGCCAAGCGGCAAGGAGACCACCCGCGAGATCATTCGCCACAGCGGCAGCGCGGTGATTCTGGCCCTGGACAGCGGCAAAAGCAAGAAAGATCCCTGGGTAGTGATGGAGCGGCAGTATCGCCACGCCACCGGACAGTTCCTGTGGGAGCTGCCGGCCGGCAAACTGGAACTGGGCGAGAGCGCTCTGGAGGGCGCCCAGCGCGAGCTGGAAGAAGAGACCGGCTACCGGGCAAAGAAGTGGAAGCCGCTGGTCGAGTACTTCGCCAGCCCCGGCTTTCTGGGCGAAGTGATGAAGATCTTCGTCGCCGAGGGGCTTACCGTCGGCAACACCAACTGGGACGAGGACGAACACATCGAGATCCGCCTGGTCAAACTCTCCGAGATCGTCAAGCTGATCGAAAAAGGCGCGATTCTGGATGGGAAAACGCTGATTGGCGTGCTTTTGTACGCGCGCCTGCTGCGCGGCAAACACGGCAAGTAGCCGCTGGGGCAATCTGCAGATCTCGACCCCTCCAATCCATTTTTCAGACAGGGCCGGCGGGCGAATGCCGGCCCTGTCTCAGCCTGTGGGATTGGCTTGTGAACTTTTCTGAGCCTTTCCGGCTGTTTCCACGTCATAATGCATATCGGTGGGCATTCCCCAGCAGCACATTGCCCGCCATACCTCACAGGATGTAAGGAAGGTGGGACCTGTGGCTCAGTACAAAGGGAAGGTCAAGTGGTTCAACAACGCCAAGGGCTATGGATTTATCGGGCGTGAAGATGGGCCGGATGTGTTTGTCCACTACTCGTCGATTCAGTTGGACGGGTACAAGACGCTGAAAGAGGGCGATGACGTCGAGTTCGACATCGTTCAGGGCCAGAAAGGCGCGCAGGCGGATGCGGTCATCCGGCTGCGGGACGCTGCCGCCCACAGCGCAGCCTAGCTACGCGCCAGGTCAACCCTAAGCTGGACACCGCCGCGGGGCGGGGATTCAGAGTGCGTCCGGCGATCTTTCCCAAGCTCGCGGATGGATGGGCCTTGGTAAATCTATTGGCTTCTGCGCGTTCCTGTCCGGAGTGTGGATTCTCCACGGCCTTTCCACGACGGCATTTTTTGCGGGACGCGGCGCTGAATTTCTTCTTTTCACGATGATCCTCGTTCACCTCAACCCTCAAAAGCGCCTTTCCCGGTGCAAATCCCCCTGCTTTTTATAAAGAAAACAAGAATTCATCGCGCAGTTTGAGCCCGCAGGGATTAAGATAGGGGCGCGATGAGCCTACTCCGTCAGGAATCCGAAGAACTGGACGACGCCGCCCGCGGGGAGGCATTTACCAAGGGCAGCAGCCACGTGGTCTGGGCCGCGGTCATTGCCACCGTGCTGGTCTCCGTCGCCATCGCCGTCTATGTGGTGACCGGCACCAAACCGCCCGTGGCCACCGGAGAGATTGTGCAGGTGTGGGCGCAGCCGCGTCACGTGGTCACCTCCGGGCTTGACGCCAATGGCGACCCCATGCCCAAGCAGACTTTTGACGAGGTGCTGGTCTTTGCCCATTTGAAGCTGACCAATCAGAGCAAGTTCCCCCTGGTGCTGGAGAATGTGCTGGCCAATATGAAGCTGGGCGATGGAATCCTTTCCGTCGCCGCCGGCAGCGAGGCGCAATTCCAGGAGGTTTTTATCGCGTATCCGGAACTGGCCTGGCTGCACAGCGGCGCGTTCCCAAACCGCGCCACTCTCGCTCCCGGCGAGACCCTGGAGGGCAACGCCTTCTGGACCGTCCGGCGAAACCAGCAGCAGTGGGACGCGCGCAAGAGCCTGGACTTTACCTATGTACTGCAGTACCAGCCCGACCTGGTGCTCGCGCCCCACTCCGCGGTTATTGAATAGAAGGCGGAACCGGCGCGTCCTTGGGCGTGGACAGATACCCGCTGATCTGATTCTTCGCGCTGATGGAATTCACCACGATCTCATAGAGCATCTGCGACTTGCCACTGTAGAACTGCAACGGCTCGTCCACATTCCTGTCCTTCTTCTCGTACTGCCGGTCGTCGGCGAAGATCACCAGCGTGAAGCGGCTCTTCTTGGCGTTGGTCTTCTTCAACTCCAGGCTCACCGTGCCCACCGGCTTGCGCACGCCCTTGTTCAGCGTGAACTCGTAGTAGTTGCGGTCGCCCTGGTGCTTGAGCAGTTCCAGTTCGTCGTGATTGCGGGCAATCAGGCTGCTGTGATTGCTCAAATCCCCCTTCATCGAGGTCAACTGGCTGATGGTGGTGGCCAGATCGGTCTGCGTCTTGCCCAGATCGGTCCTCACACCGCCCACGTCGGTCTTTACGTCGGTGACCTCGTTCGAGACGCTCGTGACCTGCTGCGCGGTCTTCCGCTGGGCGCTCTCCAGCCGCTTGCTGTCGGCCTCCTCGCGGTCCAGAATCTCCTGTGCGCGGGCGTCCATCTGCTTCTGCGTCAACCCCAGAGAGGTGCCCAGCTCCTCGGTAGCCACCTTCAGACGGGCATCGGTTTCGCGCAGTTCAGAAGCCAGCTTGACGTTCTCCTGGGTGGCCGCGCTGAGTTCAGTTTGCTGGCTGGCCAGATGGCTGCTCAACGTGACGCACCAGATCAGTCCGGCTAATCCTGCCACCAGCGCCACGGCGATTGCCGCCAGCAACGCTCCAGAGTACTTCCGCGGGTTCTCGTCCAATTCACTCATGTCTTTGCCTTTCCTGGACCTGCCCTGCCAAGCGCTTCCGGCAGTCAAGACCGCTTCTCGGGGTATGGCGTCTTCCGGCCTGGCTGGACGCCGTTGCAAAAATTCTCTTCCGGAACTCCACCGGAAATGCCTGAATGCAAAATGCCCTGATGCCAAATCTCCGGGCTCGAACTTCGCTTCCCCTGACATCTTGGTGCCAAGTGTACCCGATCCGGCTGCTTTCTGGCCCGTCGCCGGCCTCATTCCGCAGGGCAAACGCATCTTGATTCTTCAACAATCCTGCGGCAGGAAGGGTGGTCGCCTTCGCCGTTGCTTGCATCTCCGGCGCAAAAACGCGGCCATCGCGGGCAAAAAATGGCCTCCGAGCCGTTTCCGCGCCCCCGCTCGACCGCAGCTTGGGGAAAACCATCGAATCGCTGCGTTATAAAGATGACTACTATCATTTCATGCGCCGACGCCATTTTCAGGGCCAGAATCATCGTCGCGTTCATCATGGAAATCATCGCGAAGGGGAGAAACAAGAGCTATGTCGACTGCTGTCGCTGGGAAGGGTTTGGAAGGTATTGTTGCGGCGAACTCCGGAATCTGCTGGATTGACGGAGATGCGGGGGTGTTGTCCTACCGCGGCATCGACATTCACGAGCTGGCCGTCCATTCCACCTTTGAGGAGACCACCTACCTGCTTTGGAACGGCATCTTGCCCAACCAGATGGCGCTGCGCGAGTTTTCCTCGCAGTTGGCCCTGGCCAGAGAGCTCGACCGGCACATCATCGATATGCTGCGCACCTTTCCCGCCTCGGCCACGCCCATGGAGGTGCTGCGCACCGCCGTCTCCGCGCTCAGCTTCTACGATGCCGACGAGAAAGACAACTCCCACGACGCCAACGTGCGCAAAAGCTACAACCTGACCGCGCAGATCGCCATGATCGTGGCCGTCTACGACCGCATTCGCAAGGGGCTGGAGATTATCCCCCCCGACCGCTCCCTGAACCACGCCGGCAACTTCCTGTGGATGCTCAACGGCGTCAAGCCCTCGGAGACCGCAACCCGCACGCTGGACGTGGCCCTGGTGCTGCACGCCGACCACGAACTGAACGCCTCCACCTTTGCCGCCCGGGTCATCGCCGCCACTCTGTCGGATATTCACTCGGCCGTCACCGGAGCCATCGGCGCGCTCAAGGGGCCGTTGCACGGCGGCGCCAACGAAGCCGTCATGCGCCTGCTCTACGCCATCGACAAGGCCGGCGCAGATCCGGTCGAGTACGTCAAAAACATGCTCATGGCCAAGCAGAAGATCTCTGGCTTCGGCCACCGCGTCTACAAGACCGAAGACCCCCGCGCCACCCACCTGCGCAAGATGAGCGAGCAGCTCGGCAAAGACGCCGGCGAAACCAAGTGGTTCGATTACTCCCGCGCCATCGAGCTGTACATCAACGCCGACAAGAAGCTGAACGCCAACGTGGATTTCTATTCCGCCTCGACCTACGCCACGCTGGGCATCGATATCGACCTCTATACGCCCATCTTCGCCATCAGCCGCATCAGCGGCTGGGCCGCCCACGTCATCGAGCAGCTCGACGACAACC
>VFSW01009338.1_pt1 | contig 14018 bp, 13 predicted proteins | sample 5358111 | NCBI WGS metagenome assembly VFSW01 (sample SAMN11554181, study PRJNA540505) | mine drainage metagenome | isolation source: sediment from site ElyBrook_90M | place: USA: Ely Copper Mine, Vershire, VT | collected 2017
TCTCAAGATGAAGCGAGCGGGGAGCGTCTGGACCTTGGTCGTCCCCCTGCATCCCGGCCGCCACAAGTATCTTTTCCTCGACGACGGCGAGCCGAGGACGGACCCCGGCGCCGAGACCGCCGACGGACCCGAAGGCCGGCGCGTGTCCGTGCGGATGGTGAAGTGATGCTTCCCGCCCTGCTCGCCGCCGCGCTGGTCTGGATCCCGCCCGAGAGCTTCACGCAGTGGAGCAAGATCGACGGCCTCCTGCGCGAGAACTCGGACCTCAAGATCACCGTCGCCTTGACGCCGCAGATGACGACCGTCCTCGCCAAGGCCGCGCTCGGCCCGTGGGCCGCGAAGGGCCGCGTCGAGATCGCCGCCCGCATCCACGGCGACCCCGTCCTTCCGCTCGTCGCCGACCACCCCGCCGCGCCGCGCCCCGACGACGCGCTGGAGCGCGCGGCCGAGGCCCGCCGGATCGTCGAGCGCCGCATGGGCGTTCCCGCCGCCGGCTTCGTGCCCGGCGCCGGCGCGCTCGACCCCTCGCTCGTGGGCCCGCTGGGAGCCGCGGGGGCGCCGTGGGTGCTCGTCGGCCCGTACGACGCCGCCGGATCGTCCTGGGCCGCCGAAGGGACCGCCGTCTTCGTGCCCGCCCGAGCCTCGCCCCCCGGCTCCGCGCCCGCTCCCGAGAGCCTCGCCGCGCCGGGCGCCCTCGTCGTGGACGAAAGCGCCGTTTCCGAAACGCGGCTGATCGAAGCGCTGTCGGCCCTGCGCGGCGCGCGGCCCCAGCAGGGCTGGGCGACGGTCTCGGAACTCGTCAAGTCTGCGGGCGACGGACGCGCCGCGGCCGAAGGCGTCGGCGCCTGGACCGGCTGGGACGGCGCGGCCGCGGCGGCGCCGGCCGACCCTTCGGCGCGCGCCGCGTGGAACGCCTACGGCGACGCCGCCAAGGCGCTCGCGCGCTACCAGAACTCCGGCGCCGCCGACATGAAGGTCCTCGACGGCGCGACTCGGTTCCTGCGCAAGGCCCAGGACGCGAGATTCTTCCGCGCTCCGGCGCCCGGCGCGGCGCCGGGCCTGCCGGGGGACCTGCGCGCCGACCTGCTGGCCGTCTACAAGCGCGTCAAGACGGCCGCGCCCGATTCTCTCTACGAAGCCGGGGTCTCGACGTCCCCCGCCGCCGCGGCGGACCTGCCGACCGGAGTGCGCGCCGCGTCCGGCCCCTCCTGGATCGGCTTCGACAATCCCGTGGGCTCCCTCGCCCGCGCGCCGGCCGGCGCTCCGAACTCCGACCCCTGGCGGGTGCGCGGACTGCGCGTCGAGTGGAACGACGAGCGCGTGCTGTTCCGGATCTTCCCGGCGCGCGCGGACTCCGCGCCGGCCGCGCCCCGACCCGTCTACGACGTGTACGTGGACCTCAACCACCTCGCCGGGGCCGGCGCCATCCGGCTGCTCGACGGCCGCGGCGCCTTCGCCCAGGCCCGCGACGCCTGGGAGTTCGCGCTCAGCGTGTGCGGAACGGACGCCCGCCTCTGGCGCGCCGGCGCCGGCGACGAGCCCGACGAGGTCGCCAAGCTCGGAGTCGAGATCGATCCCGCCAAGACCGAGATCCGCGTCGCGGTCCCCCGCGAGCTCCTGCGCGGCAGCCCCGCGCGCTGGGGCTACATCCTGCTCGCCCTCGCCGAGGACCCCGCGCGCGCGGGCCGCGCGCCCGCGGCCGCCCTGGTCGGCCCCGACGGCGCCCAGACGCTCGGTCTGCTCGCCCCGCTCGAGGCTCAGAAGACCGTCCTCGAGCATCCCGGGACGCCGCAGCGCGTCGCGGCCGTGAGGCTCGAGGCCGCGCCCCGCCCCTGACGTCAGCGCGTCACGCGGCGCGAGACGCGAGTCACGTTGCCCTTGCCGTCGGAGACCACGAGCTCGATCTCGTTGACCCCGTCCGCCAGCGGCACCGACACGGCGAAATTGCCGTCCGCGTCGATGCGCGCGGGCCGGCCGCTGATCTCCAGATGCAGGCGGTCGTCGCGCAGGACGCCCACGACGAGGACGTTGTCCGTGTCCAGCCGGGCCCCGTCCTGGGGGGAGGCGATGCTCAGCATTCCCCCCAGATCCTGATTCTCTCCGACGGGGCGCTCCGCGCGCTTGACGCCCACCGTGTAGTAGCGCGGCTCGCCGTAGGGGCCTTCGGTGCCGAGCAGGTCGACGACCGCCACGCGCCACCAGTAGGCGCCCGGCGAAAGATTCGCGTCCGCCGGCGTGAAGCGCTCGTCGCTGTCGTACTTCCGGTCGAAGAGGAGCTTTTTGAATTCTTTCTCGCGCGAGGCCTGGATGTGATAGCCCAGAATGGGCACGCCGACGCTCATCGTGTCCAGGTCGCCGCGCAGGCTGCCCGCGCCGGCCGCGCCCCCGGGCGCCGCGCGGGCCCGCCGCGGCCGCGGCGCGGCGGCCCCGCCGACCGACTCGGCGGAGGCGAACTCCTGCGCGCGCGCCTCGAGGGCCGGAGGATTCTCGAGACGCTTGGGGACCTCGGGCGCCAGGCCCGGCGCGACGCGGGTCTGCATGCCCGCCGGAACCTCGACCACGCTGCCCTGGGCCTCGACGCCCGCGCGCCCCTTGAACACCTCGACGCGCGTCGTCAGGTCCGGCTCGACGCTGGCCGCGTAGCGCGTGTCGGCGGTGCGGGGCGTCACGCGCGCGTTGGCCGTCGCCACGCGCGCGTGCCCGGCGAACACCGAGCCCGCGCGCAGCTCCAGGTCCGCGTCCGACTCCGACGGCTTGATGACCGCCATCGAGTTCGGCTCCAGGTTCAGGAGCTCCTTGTTCAGGAACTTCACGCGCGCCTTCGATTCCTCGAGCGTGCGCAGCGAGTCTCCTTGAAAAAGCTCCATCTCGAGCGTCGAGCCCTTCCAGCCCGCGGAGTCGCGGCGCCGGAACAGCACGCGGTTGATCTCGTAGACCAGCTTCGCCGCGCGCAGGGAGTTCTTGATCAGGGCCACCGGCACCCGCAGCGTCATGCCGGGCAGGGCCACGGTCGGATCGCTGGTGGGCAGGCGGTTGCGCTTGACGATCTCGTCCCAGCGCGCGGGGTCCTTGAGGTACTTGTGCGCGATGCTCCAGAGGGTGTCCCCGGGCTTGACGACCACGTTCTGCATCGCGGTCTCCTCTTCGGCCGCGCGCGCCGGCGCCGCGCCCAGGAACAAAAGCGCCGCCAGCAGCGGCGGCCGGGCGTTCACGGGACCGGCTCCGCGACGCGCGCCGCGCCGTCGGGCCCCGCGACGAGGCCCTTGGGGATCGTGAAGTAGAACCGCGAGCCGCGGCCGACCTCGGACTCGACCCAGATGCGGCCGAGGTGCGACTCGACGAAGAAGCGCGCGATCGTCAGGCCCAGCCCCGTCCCGCCGCGCCGGTTGCCCTGCACCTGCTCGAACTTCTCGAACACGCGGCTGAGGTAGTCGGCCGGGATTCCCTCGCCGGTGTCCTCGACGCCGCAGACGATCAGCGGGCCCTCCTCGCGCACGGAGACCGTGATCGTGCCCCCCTCCGGCGTGTACTTGATCGCGTTGCCCAGCAGGTTCGTGAACACGCGCTCGATCAGGTCCCCGTCGGCCGCGACGGTGAACTCCTCGACCGCGGCCAGATGCACGGAAATGTTCTTGGCCTTCGCGAGCTGCTCGAGGATGCCGATCGAGCGCGTCGCGATGCCGGCCAGCGAGGTGGGCTTCAGCTGGAGCCGCACGCGACCGGCTTCCATCTTGGCGATATCGAGGATGTTGTTGATCAGGCTCATCAGCCGGCTCGTCGAGCGCCGCACCGAAGAGACGATCGACTGCTGGTCGGCGTTCAGCACGCCCGCGGTGCCCTTCAGCAGGATGTCGAGGAATCCGATCGCCGAGCCGAGCGGGTTGCGCAGGTCGTGCGTGATGTAATGGAGGAAATCCTCCTTCATCTTCTCGAGCTCGCGCTCGAGCGTCACGTCGCGCAGGGCGAACACCGTGCCGAGCTCGGCGGCGCGCCCCGGCGTCAGGACGGGGCTCGCGGTCGCGCGGATGAAGCGCCGGTCCTGAGGCGTGGAAAGGTCGACCTCCTTGAAATCGCCGGGCTTCTCGGCCGAAGCGAGCAAAGCCCGGCGCAGGTCGCCCTCCGGAAGCGCCTCCGAGAGCGTCTTGCCCTCGAAGTCCGTCTCCGCCGGCAGTCCGAACATCTCGCGCGCCCGGCGGTTCATCAATTGGACGCGGCCCTCGCGGTCGGCCATCACGATGCCGTCCGCGATCGAGAACAGGATCGCCTCGGTCTTGCGCTGCTCGGCGAGCAGGCGGTCGACCTGGAGCAGCGAGTATTGGCGCAGGCGCGCCGTCATCGCGTTGAAGGTCTCGGCCAGCTTCTGGAGCTCGTCGCCGGTCGCGATGTCGACGCGGGTCTCGAAGTCCCCGCGCGCCACCGCCTCGGCGGCGCGCGTGAGCCGCAGGACCGGGGCCGTCAGCAGGCGCGCGAACAGCGCCGCGGCCAGAAGGGAGCCCAAGATCACGACGACGACCGCCGCGGCCGCCGCCCTCCGCGCCTCGGCCGCGGCCACGTAGGCCTCGTCGCGGGCCTGAAGGATCAGCACCGCGCCGCCGAGCGTCGGCACCGGCGCGTACGCGCCGACGTACTCTTTCCCGCCGTCGCCCGAAAACTCGCTGGAGCCGACGGTATGGCCGGCCAGCGCCGCGCGCGTGATCGCCCAGCCGGAGACCGCGCCGCGCGCGCGCCCTTCCGGGGCCGCGAGCGCGCGCCCCTGCGAATCGACGAGAACGCCGAAGCCGGTTCCGCCCACGCGCTCCGCGGCCACGCGCTCGGCGAGGGCCCGCAGCGGCCCGACGACGCGCGCGATGACGTCCTTGCTGACCGGATAGTGGAGCACGAGCAGCGGCCCGGACTTGCTGTCGACGACGGCGGCCGCGCGGCCGCGCGCGGCCAGCGCGCGCCGCAGGGCCGCGCGGGCCGCCGCGGGATCGAGCGCCGCCGGCGTGTCGGCGAGCGCGGGGTTGAAGACCTCCAGGATCGCCCCGCCCTGGCGCCGCAGCAGCGCCACCGACGCCACTCCGGAATCGCTCTCGACGAGATGCTTGAGCAGGGCCTGCTTGTCCGCCCAGTCCATCCTCGCCTGCAGGGCCAGCATCGCGATCGACACGCGCCCGTCCACGGAGGCGATCCACTCCTCGACCCGATCCGCGCTCTTCTCGGCGAGCTTGACGTGCAGCTCGAGCACCGCGTCCTGCACGCCGCGCTTGCTCGACTGCATCATGCGCCAGGACAGAAAAAGCACCGGCGCGAGGGCCAGAACCCCCATCACCGCGGCGAAACGACGCGAAAGCCCCGATCTCAGCCAGCCCATGGATGTGCCCTGAGGATAGGCCGCAAGCGCGGACCCTGTCAAGCCTCCGCGGCGCGATTTGCGCGATATTCGCCGCGGGGTAGGACTTTGGGCCTATCGCCGCATAGGTCTTCGAGCCCTGGACCGAGTGAGCCGGACGGCCCATCCTTGTTTTCATGCGCCACCCCTCCTCCCTCGCCGCTCTCGCGTTTGCCGTCGCCGCCCCGCTGCTCGCCGCCGCCCCCGCCCGCGCGGGCGCGCCCGCGTTCAAGAAAGTCGTGTTGATGGTCTTCGAAAACGCCTCGTACGATGAAGCCATGGCCCAACCCGCGCTGGCTCAGTTCGCGCAGAGCGGCGCCCTGCTGACGAACTACCACGCCGTCGCCCACCCCTCCCAGCCGAACTACATCGCGATGACGGCGGGCAGCGTCTCGGGGGTTTCCTCCGACAGGCCCGTCAACCTCGACGTGCCGCACCTCGGCGACCTTCTCGAGACGGCGGGGCGCTCCTGGCGAGTCTACGCCCAAGCCTACCCCGGCGGCTGCTATCTCGGGGCGCAGTCCGGAACCTACGCGCGCAAGCACGTCCCGTTTCTCAGCTTCAAGGACGTCCAGAACGATCCGACGCGCTGCGGCAACGTCGTCGACGACTCCGCCTTCGCCTCCGACCTGAGCAACGGAAGCCTTCCCGCCTTCTCTCTGTTCATCCCGGACCTCAACAACGACGGCCACGACACCGGCGCGGCCTACGCGGCGAATTGGTTCTCCTCATACTTCGGCCCGCTTCTGAAGGACCCGGCGTTCACGCGCGACACTCTGCTGGTTCTGGTCTTCGACGAGGACGACAAGTCCGAAGGAAACCAGGTCTTCGCCGCTCTCTACGGCGCCTCCGTCGCGCCGGGAGCGACGTCGAGCGCGCCGTACACCCACTACAGCGTCCTGCGCACGATCGAGGACGCGTACGGCCTGGGCACGCTCGGCGGAAACGACGCCTCCGCGCTCCCGATCTCGGACGTCTGGCGGTAGAGCCCGCGCCCCGACGTCACGCCTCGGTCACATTCCGGCAGCCACCGACGGAAAATCGAGGCGCGCGCCTTCCCCCTCAATATTCACCCCCCCGGGATAGAAAAAAGCGCCGGCCGATGATACGATCGCGTCGGCGTTCAATTGCCGAAGGGTGGTGCAAACAACAATGAAAAAGATCATCGCGAATCGATCCGTCCTTCTCGGGGCGGCGCTCCTGACGCCGGTCATGGCGCTGGGGCAGGGAACGGCGGCGCCGGCTCAGTCCGCCGCTCCGGCCTCGCCGGCGGCCGCCAAGCCCGCGGGAAAGACGAGCATTCTGGGCGACGTGTGGGGCGAGGTGGATCACATCGGCCGGGACATGAAGAGCCTGTTCGTCAAGGACAAGAAGGGCGGCGTGAAGGAAATCAAGCTGGGCGCGAACGCGAGCATCACGAAGGGCGCGCAGAAGCAGGGCATCAGCGCCTCGGACCTGAAGAAAGGAGACCGCGTCAAGATCAGCAGCCGAGGCGACGGCTCGCAGGAAGTCCACGTCCTCGTCCTGGCGCTGCCTCCGGCGGAACGGGATCTCAAGGAGCTGGGCAATCCGCGCCGTTTCGCGGCGGTCGCGCGTCTCTACGGCCAGGAAACGAAGGTCTACAACGACGCCGCGAGCGGCGCGCTCGACGAGCGGCAGGCGGAAAAACTGATCGCGCGCCTGGACGAGATCCTGGCGCAGGAGATACTGCTGGCCTCGAAGAACGGCGGGCATCTCGATCAGGCATCGTACGCGAAGCTCCAGGGCGAGCTGAACGAAATCGGCGCCGTCCGGCACGACGAAGCGCTGGGCACGCGGATGTCGAGCCGCTAGATGGGACCGGCGAGCAACGATCGCCGCCCCGGCCGCGCCGGAGAATCCCGCGAGGGATTCTCCGGCGCGCGCGCGGGCCTCGCTCTGGCCGCGGCCGCGCTGCTGACCGCGTGCGCGACGACGAAGCCGGCCGCGAAGAGGCCCGAACCGACCAAGGCTCCCGCGGCCGCTTCGGCCGCGCCGGCGCCGGCCGCAACTGAAGCGTCCTTGGAGGTCGGCGGCGACTTCGCCGCGCGCGCCGACCTCAAGAACGCGCCGTTCGACTACGACAGCGCCGAGCTCTCCGGCGGCGCGCTCGCGATCCTGAAGGCCAACGCCGCGGTCGTCAAGGCCAACGCCGGAATCGAGGTCCTGGTCGCCGGGAACTGCGACGAGCGCGGCACGACCGCCTACAACCTGGCGCTCGGCCAGAGGCGCGCCAAGGCCGTCCGCGACTACTACATCCGCCTCGGCGTCGACGGCGCGCGCGTCGCGACGATCTCCTACGGCAAGGAGCGGCCGCTCTGCTCCGAGTCCACCGCCGCGTGCTGGTCGAGGAACCGGCGCGGCGAGACGCTCGCCCGCGCCCGGGCGCCTTCATCCGCTTCGGCCCGCTGAGGTCTGCCGTCAGCGCGAGCCGAAGAGCCCGCTGAAGAAGCCCTTGCGCGGCGCCGCGTCCTTGCGCGCCGCCTCGGCGCGGGCGGCGAGTATGCGCCGGTGCCAGGCGTTCGCGTATTCCAAGTAGGGTTCCAGCCTCTCGAGATAAGTCTCGAGGTTCCGGTCCACCGCCGCCAGGTAGACCTCGCGCTGCGGACGCGACCAGCCCGCCTCGGCGAGCGCGGCGTCCATGCGGGCGCGGCCTCCGGCGTCGTACTCCTTGCGCCACTCCTGGTAGCGCGCCCGATACGATGCGGGCTCGTTCTCGCTCAGGCGGTCGACGAGCGGGAAATTTTTGAGCATCACCTCCTCGTCGATCCGCTGCGGCGAGGCCTTTTCCAGCGGGGCGCGCGAGAGCTTCTCGAAGTCGACCAGACCGAAGCGGCCGCCGCCCAGCGGCAGGACGTCGCCCCCGTGCATGTCTCCCAGCCCCAGGACGAGCTGGATGATCGCGGCGTCGGCGCGCTGGGTCCCGGAGAGCTCCTGACGGCGGCTCTCGCCGTCGCCGAGGGAGGGCAGGCCCTCGCTGAGGACGAAGACGTCCTTGCCGTCGCGGAAGACGCTCACCCGCGGCGAAACGGAGAACGATTTCGAGAGCTGCGGGTCCGAGCGCAGCACGGCCGCCGCGCCGATCTCGTTGCGCGCCCGCGTCTCCTTGGGCAGAGCGTCGATCCCCGGATCGGGAGACGGCCCCAGCCGCTTCAAAAACCAGGTCTTGCCTCCGATGAGGACCTTGTGAGTCTCTCCGGAAAGGCCGGAGCCCGCCTGGCCGGCCCACTTGGCGCCGCTGATGCCGGGGATCGCGCCGGGCCCCGACGGACCGCTCTCACCCGCGCGCCGGAGCCGGGCGAGGATCTTGCCGGCGGCGTTGGAGGGAAGATCCGCCGGCGCGGCGAGCGCGGATGCCGCGCCCGCGGACTCGCCGGACAGGTCGAAACCCCCCCCGGAGGCGCCCACGCCGCCCGCGCCCCCGCCGGCGCGCCCGCCGCCGCCGGCGGCGCTCGCCGCGGCACGCGACGGCGTCGAACCCGCGGCCGCGGGCGTCAGGGCCGGAGCGGCGGCGGGGACAGCCGCGGGCGAGGCCGCGGCGGGAGCGGCGGTGACGGGCGCGGCGACGGCCGCCGGCGACGGAAGAGACGGGAAGGCGGCCGGCGCTCCGGAAATCGCCAGCGGCGCCGCGAGGCGGACGTTGACGGCCGCCGGAGCGGAGTTCGAGACGCCCGAGCCGATCGGCGCGTCGACAGGCGGGACTTCGGTGAGGGCCGCGAACAGCGGCCCCGCAACCAGAACGAGCGCGCCCGCCGCGGCCGCGCGCAAAGCCCCCAGACGGCGTCCGTCGGTCTTCCCCGCGCTCACCCGACTAGTGTAGCCCATGGCCGCGATTTGTCAAGAACGAACGGCCCCGCGCACACGATCCGGCACGATCCGGCGCGCTCTTGCGTTCGAAAGGATGCCGTGTTAAACTGCCCCATGCGATCCGATCCCGCCGCGCGACGGAATCAATTACCCCTTTTCTCCCGCCGAAGCCTCGCGCTCGCCGCGATCGCTTTGGCGCTCCTCGCCCCGAGCTCCCGGGCGCAGGAGACGACCCGCCACCTGCTCATGATCGGCGGCGCCGACCGCTCGCCCGTCGCCATGCAGCGGTTCGTCTCCTGGGCCGGCGGATCCAACGCCCGCATTCTCGTCGTTCCTTATGCCAGCACCGTCCCCGACGAATACGCGGGGCAAGTCGCCGCGGAGCTCTCGAAGCTGAGTCCCGCCGGCATCGAAACGGCGGTCTCCACCGACACGCTGGAGACGCGAGGAGCCTCCGCCTTCTTCGACCAGCTGTCCCGGAATACCGCCGTCTTCTTCACCGGCGGGGACCAGACGCGGCTGATGGGAATCCTCAAGCGCTACGGCCTCGTCGAGACCCTCCGCGCCCGATACCGCGCCGGCATGCCCTTCGCGGGAACGAGCGCCGGAACCGCGGTGATGTCCGATCCCATGATCACCGGCGACGGGAATTTCGACGTCATCGACGGCGCGCAGGTCGCGACGGCCGAAGGCCTCGGCCTGCTCCAGGGCCCGTACCTCGTCGATCAGCACTTCATCAAGCGCAGCCGGGAGAACCGCCTCTTCGGGCTCGTCCTCAAGGACCACGCCCTCCTGGGGATCGGCATCGACGAGTCCTCGGCCCTCGCCGTCGACGACGAGCGCGACGCCGAGGTCCTGGACGCCGGGGACGTCATGATCGTCCGCGCGCCGAATCCGGGGGAGGAGGCGCTGTCCATCGAGATCCTGCGCTCCGGGCAGAAATACGATCTGAAAGATCGGCGGAGACTCGAATGAGGACCGCCGTCCGCCGGGGAGCCTGCGTTCTCGGACTGATCCTGTGCGCGGCGCCGTCGCGCGCCGCCCAAGCCGACGCGGCCGAGGGCGTCGTCCTGGCCGTGCACGGCGGCACGGGGCTGGACAAGAAAGACATGACGCCGGAGCTCGACCGGGCCTTCCGGGCGGACCTGAAGAAAGCCCTGCGCGCCGGCTATGCCGCGCTCAACCGGCCGACGGCCTCGAGCCTCGACGGGGTCGAGGCCGCGATCCGCGTGCTCGAGGACTCGCCGAACTTCAACGCGGGCAAGGGCGCCGTCTTCACCCACGACGGACGCATCGAGCTCGACGCCGCGATCATGGAAGGCGCGGGGATGCGCGCGGGCGCCGTCGCCGGCGTCACGACGGTCAAGAACCCGATCGCGCTCGCCCGCGCGGTGATGGAGAAGACCAAGCACGTGATGCTCATCGGCCGCGGCGCCGAGCAGTTCGCCGCCGAGGCCGGCCTCGAGATCGTTCCCCCCTCCTATTTCCGCACCGAGCGGCGCTGGAAGGAGCTCCAGGACGAGATCAAGGAAGAGGGCAAAAAAACCGAGGTTCCAAGAACCCATCACCAGTGGGGCACCGTCGGAGCCGTGGCGCTCGACCGGGCCGGCCACCTGGGCGCGGGGACCTCGACCGGCGGGATGACCAACAAGCGCTACGGCCGCGTCGGCGACTCGCCGATCATCGGCGCCGGCACCTACGCGGCCGACGACGCCTGCGCGGTGTCGGCGACCGGGCACGGAGAATACTTCATCCGCTACTCCGTCGCGCGCGACATCGCCGACCGGATCCGCTACAAAAAGATCGGCGTCGCCGCCGCCGCCCGCGAGGTCGTCCTCGAGGAGCTGGTCAAGGCCGGCGGGGAAGGCGGCGTGATCGCGCTCGATCCCAAGGGAAGCCTCTCGATGTCCTACAACTCCGAGGGGATGTACCGCGGCTACGTCACGAAAGACGGCGCCGTCGTCGTCCGGCTGTACGAGCGCTGACTTCAGCGAGGAGCCGAACTCGCGGAGAGCGCTCGGCTAGACGGTCTTCTCGCGCCCGAGAAGCAGGACCACGGCGGCGATCAGGATCAGGCCGCCGACGGCGACGGAGCCGAGAATTTTGGCGAGCGCGTTGTCGTCGTGGTCCGCCTGCACGGCCGGGGCCTTCTTTTCCGCGACATTCAGCTGCGACCGCCGCTGCTCGACGAGGCCTTGGTATTTCTCGTTGTACTGGGGATCGCGCCGGGCGGCCTCGGCGTAATCGACGATGAATTCCTCGAAGGGGCGCCCCAGCGCGCGCTTGGCGTCCCCGCGGGCGGCGTAAGCGTCGGCGGCGCCGCCGCGCCGGACGGCGGTCTCGGCTTCGCGCAGGGCGGCGGCGGGATCTTCGCCTCCGTACCCGGCCTTCGGATTGCCCCCGCCCGCGCTGGCGGCGGCGGGCCCGGCGGCGGACAGCAGGAGGAGCAGCGCCAGCGTCTTCATGAGGGCGATCATACTCCTCTCGACCGGCCTCCGTCCAGCGCCGAAGCGCGCCTCATCATTCCCGCCTTTTCGCCAGGCCGTCGCGGCTCGGGAACAAAAAACGATTCATGTAGGGCGACGACTTCCCCGATTCCGAGAGCCGCTCGGTCCTCCGGAGGAACGCCCGCGCGCTCGCCGCGCTGCGCTTGCCCGCCGCGATCTCGTCGGCCAAGTTGATGAGCATGAAGTTCATCGCCTCGCTGTCGGAGCGGGCGGACAGACGTCCTTGAATCTCGTTGACCGCGAGGCGCCGGTCGAAGCGCTCGAGAACGCCGGCTTTATCCGCCGGAATCCGGTAGGCGACGGTCTGCTCGAGAAAATGAGCGCTCATTTTTCCGAGCGCGCGGGGATTGTAGACGACGGTTTCCCTCCAGGGGGCATTTTTGATCCAGACCATGGCGCTGCCGGTGCAGTGGGAGGGCTCGCCGTATTTTTCGATCAGCATCGCCGCCGCGAGCCGCGCCGATCGCGGCCATCTCCGGATCGCGCTCTCAAGGGTCGCCGCCCCGGCTTTCGCGATCGGCCGTTTCGGGACTTGAGGGCTGCCCGCGCTCTGGAAAGCCGTCAAGAGGAGGAGGAGCGAGAGCCCGAGCCTGGAGGAGGGCTTCGCGGCGGCGCCGAGATGGAGCGTGTTCATGGCAACCTCCCTGCTGTCGCTACAAGTATAGCCGCCGGCGCCGCGGAGTCCATTGCGGCAAAGTAAATATTGCCGCCCGCTCACGCAGGCTCATCCTCCGGCATCTCGTCCTTGCCGTCCCATTTCTCCGCGCGAGGGCCCCCCCGGCTCGCCTCGAGCGAACCGCGGCGCCGTTAAGCAATAGTTCGGCGCGGCTTTTGCCCGGCCTCAGCCCCGCGCGCTATCCTGGCGGCATGGACATCATGCCGCTAGCATTCCCGCCGACGGGCGCCCGGCCGCTGGAATTGTCGTCCGCGAGCCTTTCCATTCTGGTCCGAGCCCAAATGAGGACGGCCGAGTCCGTCGCCGACGACAAGGGCCAGACGCTGACACTGACGATATCCGGAGAGCCGCGTTCGGTCTCGGTCGATCCCATTTTGGTGTCGAGCGCGATCGGCAGCCTCCTGTCGACCGCCATCGGGTTCAATCTTCCGCAAGGACGCGTGCGGGTGAAGCTGGATTTCAACGACACGAACGCACTTCTCGCGGTCGCCGACGAGGGCACCGCGGACGGATGGGAAGCCGCCTTGATCCCGGTACGGCGCGTTTTCGAAGCCCACGGCGCCGCCGTGGAGATCGGGCGCGAGGCGGACGGAGGACGAGTCTTTCGGGCACGGCTCCGGGTGGTCGCTTCGATTTGACCGAAGTCGCGTGTCCCCGCGGCCCGGCTCAAGCTCGCCGCTCCGCCCGCGTCACTCCACCGAGAAGCGGCGCAGGTCCGAATACGTCGCGATCGCGCCCCCCCGGCGGCAGCGCGCCACCAAGTCATGACGGCCCTTGCCGTAGCCGCTCCAATCGTACCGCCAGACCCCCAACGCCTCGCGGCACGGCTTCCAAACGCCCTGATCGATGGAGACCACCACGTGGTCGGCCCCCGGAGTCGCCGCGATGCGGAACGTGTAGGACGGCGGCGACACGATTTCGCCCTCGCGGGGACATTCCACCCGAGCGGCCGGACGGCTGGGGACGGCCTGCGGAATTTCCGCGTGATTGTCGTTCGAGCCGTGGTCCAATGCCGCGTCCATCTTCATTCTCTTCGCCATTTTCCGCCCTCCCTCCGTCAGCCGCTCGATAAAGCTCATCTCCTCGCCGCATGCCCGGGGCAGGAGAGAGGAGCGAAGTTAGAGAAGTTCCCTGATCAGAACGGCGCCGGCGGGAAGGAGAGCCAGCGCCCACCAGAGCAGCGGAGAGACGCGCGCGGGGGCCGGGCGGTCGAGAACCAAGGCGGGGATCGAGGAAGACGGCGCGGCCGCGGCGGCCGGCGCGGCGAGCGCGGCCTGCGAGGCGGCGGCCTCGGACGCCGAGAGGCTCTCCAATAGGCCGCGGCGCTCCAGCCACTCCGTCGAGGTCAGCGGCACGCGCCGGGCGCGCGCCGACGCGGAGCGGGGCGCCTCGTCCGCGGAAAGCGGGGAACCCGCGGGCGCGAAGCCCAGCGCGGCGCGGACTTTCACGACGAGCCCCGAGCCGAGCTCGAGCGACAGCCGCGCCAGCGACGTCGGCGCCGCCGCCGCGCTCGCCGGAGGGACGGCGGCGAGGACCGCCGGGGACCCGGACGCCCAGGTCCCGCCGCACGCGGCGCCGCCGCGCGCGGCGGCCCCGCCGCGCGCGCCCGGGGCGCCCGGCGCGCGGGACGGCAGGACCG
>VFSW01009339.1_pt1 | contig 14018 bp, 14 predicted proteins | sample 5358111 | NCBI WGS metagenome assembly VFSW01 (sample SAMN11554181, study PRJNA540505) | mine drainage metagenome | isolation source: sediment from site ElyBrook_90M | place: USA: Ely Copper Mine, Vershire, VT | collected 2017
GAGAACGCCGTTGCCGGACCGTCAGGGTTGCGAAACTAGGGTGGCGGAGAGGGTGTCCGCCTTGAGCGCGAAAAAACCATTATTTATCAATTAACTAAAACCTACAATCAATTCAGCCTACACGTTAGCCATCTAACACTTAAGCCACGCCGTCGCGGGGTGTGAGACCAAAGAGAATTGGTTTTTGGGACCTTTAACACGAACAAACGCCCTAAAGGCACTTCTACTGTATCCCTCCGGTGTGAACCGCCGCCGATCCCGACCCGTAATCACTGTGACCTGCGACATCCTCGACAGCTAGCTCCACTCGTAAGTTCATACGCAAGAGCACAGCTTCAAGCCATCACATCAAACCGGCAAGGCGGTTCACACCGGGGGGATACCTTCTACTCCAGCGTAAAGCGGGACTTGACACAAAAAGTATATTCCCCCGCTAGCCTATCCTCCAAAGCTCCCTGCCGAACCGGTGTCCGGTGACGCATTACCCTAATTTTGGACAAATTGCTCAAGCCCCAAGCCGACGAATAATAGCTCACCGTGACGAATAATGCTGACCGCTAAGGCGGGCGCTTTTATCTTGTTTGCGGCATTTATAGCTCTCTAAAAACCATCAGGGTCAGCAATTTTTGTTGTGCTCACCCTGATTATTATATCTCCAGGCTGAAAACCTACTTGCGCGCTGGGTGAGTTTGGCTTGACGCTTATAATAAAAGTGCCCTGTGTGGACTTGGGAAGGTTAAATTCGTTAATTATATCCTCTGTCAAAGGGGCCAGTCTTAATCCTAATATATCTTTATTTGGTACTCATTACTGCGAAGATTGATCGTTATCGTCCAGTATATTTGAATTAGAGTTTGATGGTCGCGGTCCAGTAATAACTGCGGTGGTATCTAGTGTACCATTTCTTAGGTAAGTTATAGAAATGCTTTGTTTCGGCGCGATACTGGAAATCACATTTGCAAGATCTGTTGTATTGTTGATTTTACGATTGTTTACTTCGGTAATAACATCGCCTTGTTTTATTCCTGAGTTGTCGGCCGGCTCATCCTTTATAACCTCGGCGACAAGTGCACCGTCATCTGTAGGATTTACGGTTGGAAGTCCTAACGCCAAAGCAATTTGTGATGAAATATTTTGTACGTTTACACCTATATATCCCCCTTTTTGTACGGAGACATTTAATGATTCAGATGCCAAATCTAAGCAATGGTCAATAAGCCCTTTGATCTGAAAGTCGTACACAGGAATTTTTATTAGAATTGTTCCGTGGTCAGTATCAAGTTCTGCAAGAATTCGCCACGTTGATCGTGCATCTTCGGTATCGCCCGAATGAACTATATCTGTAGGAGTACCGAAATACATACTATTTTCCTCATCTACGTGACCTCCTCCCAGTGATAGTTGGGCAATTTGTGTTTCATTGTTAAACTGAGTTAAATTGAATAAATAATGTTCTTCCGGATTAGAATTAATTCTTATTCTACCTAGAACCGTATTCGGACGCAAATTTTCGTTAGACAGAGTTATGTTCGGATTCCCATTCTCATCTGTGATTAGGGCATAAAACGAAATCACCTTATTTTGACAGGCTCCTGTAATTTGTGCGTATACGCCTGAGTTGTTATTTTGATAAGATACAACAGAGATGTCCTTTTTATCAGTCATTTCATTATAATTAGATTTTGTAGCCCACGTCGTTTCGTTTAGATTAGCGTATCTAATACCTTCTGGGTTAGAAAACATTGATACTGAAGGACTTGATGGAATATTCTGAATTGTTAATGGGCTACTCAGAGGTAGTTGCTCCGAATTAGCGGTCGATACCGTGCTTGCCGTATTATTCGATATACCCTTTAACAATATTTTAGCATCATTATTTCCAACCAACCCTGTTTGCGGAAGGTTGTCGCTAGCTTGCCACTTCAATATCGCAACGCGGGTGCTTGAGCCAAATACTCCATCAATTTTTTCTTGCGGCGAAAGAAATCCTAGAGCTTGCAGGCGCGCCTGAATTGCTACCTGATCTTGAATTGGCCGACTAGCTTCTTCAGCAGCAGCACCCGTGAGCACAGATTTCCATAGAGATATTTGCTGCTGGTAAGCCGATATGACACATTGGCCCGATCCTGGTGGCGCTGGAGGAGGAGGTGTTGGAGAGGGATTAGAAACTTGAGACAAGCCAATACCACATTTAGCGCGAACGTCTGTATTAAACTGAATATCCGTACTACGAAGTTGTGAGTCTCCAGCCACACCAGCTTGTTGGTATAGCGCCTCATAAGACTGCACAAACTGCATATCGAGCAGCGCAAGTTCTGGAATAGAACAAACCAATTGAGCTAGTGGATCTTCCGGCTGTGGACATGGAAAACTTGGCCCAGTCAACGGATTAATGGTTGGAGTAGCTGGTGCAACAGAAGGTTGTGGGGGTGTTGTATTTGTTAGCACTTGAGATTTTGATGGTAGAGTACCAGACAAAAAGAAAAGTGAAGCAATTAAACTTATAACTGTAATTCTTGGTCTCGTTTTCATGCTGCTCAAAAAGACCATCATTTTTACAGAGCACTATGCATTATAGGGAACTCCACAGGAATGGGACTATCGCTTAGAGACAATCTTACTCGTTTTCAGATACTTCGACTAACATAGTAGAAGTATCATTTGGATTTGCAAAGTATAATTTATATAAAATGTTTTGTTTGCCAGAATTAAGAAATGCTGTTGCCGTGCAGTCCCGTTCAGGCGGAGAATTGGTCGCTGTCATTTGCTTCTGATCGGTAAGAGACAGTAAGGTTATAGTGGCGACATTTGCTGATGCGTTATTCTTAAATGCCCCGGCCAACATATCTTGTGCATCGCTTGAGTCACATGAAGGTAAATCGGTTAATTGTGCTGGAGTTGAATTAGAAGTGGTACCAGATGACGGGTGGATATTGCCTAGTGAATAAATTCCCACGCAAAGTCCAATGATAGCGATCGGAATGCGTAACCACCAGTTCTTTTTCTTTTTGAGTAGTTTTGACTTTTGATTATTGAACTCTTTATCAGATAAAACGCCATTCTTGTGCAACTCGGCTAGTTTAGAAAGTTGCTCTATATTGTCTATCTTCGCCATTACGTATTCACCTTGCGCCTTGCCACGGCCTGGAGCCGGGACGGTTAGTAACGCGCACGCAAGGCAACGCGCCTCCCGTATTTCCTACGAGAGGTATTGTATTTCGGGAGCCGCCCGACATAAGCGGACTCCTTGCGTTACAGCGCTATGCGCGTCCCTGGTGGGTTACTAAGCCAACCAGAGACACAAGATGTTAACATAATGGCCATTTCGCCGCCAGCCGCAATAAGTAGCTAAAAAGACGTATTTTTTGGGGCAGTTCTGGCCGGATGTGGCTCAAGCACAAGCGTCATCCCGCTTTACAAGCACCCCAAATGTTCTATTTTTGTTCAACTGGCTCCTATCGCGCGGCTCGGTTTATGGCCATGCGTATACGTGAAGCCATGAAGGACGTTGCCCCGGCTCCCACGGGTGGCGCTGGTGGCGAAGGCGTGGAAATTGATGAGACCTACTTCGGCGCGAAAAATGAGATCACCAGCCGTACGAAGAAGGGCAAAGCCAGCCATTTCAGCAAGAGCAGCGTCATTGCCTTGGTTGAGCGTAAAGGCAAATCCAAGATGTTCCACGTTGAGCGGGCAGATAAAGAGACCGTTTTGAACATCATCACCAAGCACGTTGATCCGGCGACGAAGCTCTACACTGATGAGAGCGCCCTGTACTGGCAGGCTTCGGCTTTCGTGGTCGATCATAGCGTCGTGAAGCACGCCGCGGACGGGGTTTATGTCCGGGGCACCAGCCACACGAATACGATTGAGGGTTATTTTTCAATCTTTAAGCGCGGGATGAAGGGCGTTTATCAACACTGCGGAGAGCACCACCTGCACCGTTATCTGGCTGAGTTTGACTTCCGCTACAGCAACGCATTGGCACTGGTTGCGATGACATTGAACGCACCTTCCGCGCGATCAAGGGCGACGAAGGCAAGCGGTTGACGTATAAATTATCTCATCAGCAAGCGGCCTAAGAAGGGACTGAGCCGGAAGGCTTGGCGCAAAATGCGAGCGGATACACTGGCCGTCCTGATTGTTGAAGGTGGCGGAGATGAGCAATTGGTACTCCCCCTTTAGGAGACGGAATGGATTTGAAGCCAGATCGGAATTAGAGATTCTTCGGTTAAATATCAGAAAAGACGCAATAATTTCTTGCTGCCTTGTTGTTTTTAACGTAGAAATTTCGGGAAACTTCCGAGTCGGAATCTTATATATGGAACGTGCAAAGGTACTTTTGGCAACGCTGGCTGTATCAGGAGGGCGTGAATTCACACCCGCTCAACTTCAAAAGGCCATGTTCCTTTTGAATGAAAACATGCCGACTATTTTTGATACCACATATTCTTTTGTTCCGTACAATTACGGTCCTTTTGATGCATCTGTGTATCACGATGCTGAGCATTTAGAACGTGAGGGTCTGACCAGGATATATAATTCCAATAGGGGTAACTGGAAAGTATACAGCTGCTCCCCCTTGGGGGTGGCGCGGGGCAATGCTGAATTAGCAAACTTTAGCCAAATCGAAGCTGGCTACATTCAGAGAGTGTCCGAATGGGTTCTTAGTCAAGATTTTTCATCTCTGGTCAAATCCATTTACAACGCGTATCCAAGTATGAGAGCAAATAGCATTTTCGCGGGGTAAAGTGACTGTATTAGTTGGCGTCCGATGCTCAAACGGAATAGTAATCGGCGCCGATAGCGCCGCAACGTCCGCCGCCGGCAATATGCATTTGCTGCGGCTTCCAGCCGATAAAATTTTTATAGTACAGGATTCTGTTATCGTGGCCGGGACGGGCTCGGTTGGGCTGGGGCAACGATTCCTGGATGTGGTCGAAGCGAATTGGAACGCAACCAGTTTTGTTAATTCTCCAATGGGATGGGCCAAACAAATTTGCTGTTTGTCCCGTAATGATTTTGCATCAACCGGCTCTCCAATTGGGTTTGGCGCTATGATCGCAGCACCTTGCGGTCCCGACGTGGATCTAATCGAATTTGAGACTGGAAATATGCAGCCCGAGAGAAAGCTCGGAAAAATGAACTTTGTAACAATGGGGTCTGGCCAGACGCTGGCAGAACCCTTCCTGGCTTTTATTAGTAGGGTGCTCTGGAAGAATCAGATCCCGACCGTCCAGTCGGCGAGCTTCGGAGTATATTGGGCATTAGCCCATACCATTAAAATAGCGCCGTCTGGCGTTGGCGAACCAATTGTCATCGCTACAATGACCCAGACAAACGGAGTTTGGTCGGCGAAAATTATGAGTAATGACGAAACTCAAGAACAACAGCTGCACATCGACAGTATTGAGAAGAAGCTTGGCGAATATCCATGGCCGCTCTTTAATGAGTCGACCGATATTCCACCTCCTCTTCCGACTGATGTTCCGTCGGCGGCAGGGGGTAGCGAAGAAACCCTCAACGGAGCCTCCCCCCACTCAACCACAGACGCTTAGGCGCTGGGCCTCGGGGTTTTCTTCTTTCCGTTCGGTTGGTGCGCCTTTGGAGGCGCTTCAAATGCCTTCTTCAGACCGGCTATCATACGCGCCGAGGTTTCGGCAGCGTCAAAATCATCACTTTCTATATGATGTGGCCCAGTTAATTTCTTCAATTCTTTGACGGATTCGGTCATTTGTGCCAGCTCCATAGCGGTGGGTTGAGGATGAAGGTGACAATTCATCCTTGGCCCTACACCGGATATGAGCAACGGCTGTCAAATCGCCTACAATCGGACTGCTTGGGAGCCACCCCTCGCGGTCCGAATCTATTTTGAAAAACCAATGTTCAAGTCAAAATCGAAAAGCGACAATTGATCGGAAGTTTTTTTGAACACCCGTGCAAACTTCTCTCTGAAATCATCCATGTCATTGCAAAGTTTCATAATAGTAGTCACGCGATCTATTTGGGTCTTCACCTTTTCCCGGCCAAACTGTTTTAGCCACTGATGGTGATTTCGTAAAAACCTGGGGTTAGGGTTCTTCTTGCGAAGTTCCTTACCGACATCTCCGTCGATAGCATCGTAAACAAAAAGCATAACATATTTCCCCCACCGGAGCGGACGGGATTGAGAAGAATATCTGATGCCCTCCAGTCGAGCCAATTCAATCCAAAATTCCTCGGGAAACATAACTGCCCATTCTTGAAGTTCGTCGGCGATGAACGCTTGCAGTTTTACTTGCAAAGCGTTCTTGGCCCTGACCTTTTGGTAGCCCGTCGCCTCATCTATCAAGGCAATAATGCCGACTTTGGCGCAAGCTCGCATTATGACTTCGGCTTGTTTAGCAAGGTTAAATTGGCTTGGCCGCAGAAGCTTCAAATCGCGGGCGGCGAGATATTTGTCGCAGATTTCAATCAGGATTGTGGCCTCTGATCCCACTGCGATTTGCGGATTTCCGGGAATTTGGAACCGTATCGGCCCGCCGACAATATCATTTTCTATCAATGGATTACGTTCAAGATACCGGGCCAAATTGCTACTTTCGGTCCCCCCGGTAATTGCACGAACCATCTCGCCTTGAGTAAAAACCCGCCGTCCATCGTTTAGGACGTGACAGCCCAATTTCATGGAGCCGATAGTAACGGTGCCGGGGAACATTGAGAAAGGCAGCGGTGATGGCGAGGCAACGCCGTTTGGGTCTTTAGCCCATTTGGTTTTATGGGATTCTGGCTTTCCCTCATTGATTATGTCTTTGAGCTTACCGGCTTTAATCCATCGTGCGCGAACGGCCTCCCTAGCAATTGAGCTTCTTTGATCTGGTGTCAGGACGCTTGCCCTCGCACGCCCCCCTTTAGATGCGGCCAACTCGGGCGGCTTCTCGGGCTTCTCTGTCGGCGTATCTATAGTCAAATCAGTAGTATCCGCGCCCTTAGGAGCGTTAAGGCCAAACAAGTCATCCGAAGGACAATCTGCTTCCATTCCGCCTCTTTGCACAACGTGAAACAAAAGTCAATACTTGCCAAGCAAGTATAAGATACTTGCCAAGCAAGTATGATGGACGCGCGCAAAAACCCCAACGTCAGCAGCCTTCTTTGCCTGCATCAAATTCATTTTTCGCGCCCAGATTTTCTAACCCCACGACCCGCAGTCGAGAATGTAGATAGATGAATCGGGAGATGCAGCATCCGCCTCGGCTGGCGCCTCAATCGCCGTGAAGCCGTGTCCCAGCAGCGCTTGGGACGTTTCATCAAAAGCGAGATAGGCAAAGGGAGACGGAGATGACACGGTACAATCCCAAACTGTCGTTAAGATTATGCTAATATAGGTAGTAATTTGTTAATCTTTGTGTTGTGGGGTTGTGCTTTGGGGTGACGTTCAGTCAAGTATATAATTGCGCTTATATTCCTTGGTATTTTAAATACATAATACCGACAATATTCCAACACCAATACAATCTATAATTGCTATTTTTGGGGGTTTGTGTCAACTTCTAGTTACATTGACGAGTCACCACGCAGCCGTCTGGGGGAAAAATGAGCACTGCTGAATTTGAAACACCTTCCAAAAAATTTAAATTCATTGCGTTCGATCAAAAATCTGGGGTCGTCCTGGCGTACGGGCAAAAGGCAATTGACGCATTATACGGCGCAGACATTATTGGCCCGACGAAAACGATTGAAATTTTACCGACTGGCCGCGCCGGCAACTATATCTGGCGTCACAAAATCCCATTAGCCGAAGCAAAGCTTCTCCTGAGTCAGAACACTCAGCCTTGATGGAGCAATTAGAATTTACTGCCCATTTCGGGTAGGTCGGTCACCACTTAAGTCCGCGTCATGTTTACAAACATACGCTCCTTCTTCCGTTTTCCCGTACCAGCGCTCTCCTTGGAAATGGTAAACATGGGACCGGGTATTAAGCCAAACCACCAAATCGCTCGGGCAGTGGTTGTAAGCGCTTTGCGGGTCTGGGTACATTGTCTGCGCACAAGCTGACGGCACGAAGAGCATAAATGCCAATGCGATACGAATGACTTTCGGCATCTCCTGTCTTTTTACCGCTTTTTAAATGACAACGCTCACAAAATACTATCTAAAGTTGCTGTTTGTCAACACTCTAAATTAGTGCGATGTCTGTTGCTCTGCATCGTATTCGTTGGGATGTTCGGAATGAGTTATGATTCCTAAGCTTATTCACCATCTCTGGATTGACCCCAAAAAGCACCCATCGGCATCCGGTATGATTCCATCGGATGTGCGAACAAACTTAACTTCTTGGCAGATAAAAGAGCCAAATTATACTCAAAAAATCTGGTCCCTGGAAGAAATAACAAAGCTTTGTGAAGCTCAAAATATGCCTGAGGCCATACACGCTATTCGGTTATGCCGATTTCCTGCGATGCAGGCCGACATTGCTCGGCTTATTATTCTGAATCTGTTCGGTGGATTTTGGGTTGACCTAAAGTTACGCTCGGAACGCCGATTCCTTGATAGATTTTCAGATCATGATTTAGTACTAACGGAGCACTTCACTAAACAAGATCTACCGAATCCGAATGGACGATTATCCAACAGCTTTATCGGAGCTGCTAAAGACAATTCCGTGATCATGACTACAAAGCATTTAGTTCTCGCAAATATCGACCGTAGAATGGCAGGATCAATATATCATATAACCGGCGCTACTAATCTCGAGATTTCTTTGGCGCGTACTATTGATAGGGGACTCTATTTTATGATCCCTCACCAAACTGCTTGGGACTATTTATTTACCATGCACCCTGGCTCCTACAACGCGGATGGAATGCATTGGTCACAACGAGAACAACGTGAAAGTCCCTATTTAGAGGATTTGCGGGATAATTGATACTTAACGGTCGCATTTTATTGTGGGCTCGATGTTATTATGAGTAGAAAAATGAGGCGCAAAAAAGCATATAGTTATTTGCGCTTTTCATCACCCGAGCAAGCGAAGGGTGACAGTTTTCGGCGTCAATCCGCTTTGGCAATCGAATATGCTAAAGCCCATAATCTAGATTTGGATGAGTCCTTGACATTCCATGATCTTGGTGTTTCAGCCTTTCGCGGTGCAAATTCCGAGACCGGACAATTAAGCACCTTGCTTGATGCAGTAAAGTCAGGGCTTATTCCAAAAAATTCTGTTATTTTAGTTGAAAGTCTTGACCGTATATCGCGACAAGCCGCGAGAAAGGCGCTCCGTGCAATCGAAAGTATTGTAGAGTTAGGGGTCTCCGTCGTAACGCTGAACGATGGCAGGGAATATACTATCGAAAGTCTGGATAATGACCCTATTAATCTTCTGATGGCAATTTTGACTTTTATAAGAGCGAATGAAGAGAGCGTGATAAAGAGCCAACGCATCGCGGCAGCATGGGATAATAAAAGAAAACTTGCATTGGAGAAGCCGATAACCAAGCGCTGTCCGACGTGGGTAGAGTTTTCAAACAAAAGCCAAAGCTTCGTATTAAAAAAAGAGAATGCAAAAGTAGTTCGTCAGATATATAAACTGGCTTTGAAAGGTGAAAGCAATCATACGATTGTTCGACATTTGAACGAAAATAGGGTACCTACTTTTTCTGATGTAAGGACGGCAAAATACTGGCACACTACGAGCATATCGCTTTTGCTAAAAAATCCTGCGGTTATTGGGACCATAAGTCCCCAAAGTATAAGACAGTTAAATGGTAAAATTATTAAAACAGCTCTTCAGCCCATTGAAAATTATTATCCAGCTGTCATTTCGGATTCTGAGTTTAGAAAAGTCCAGGAGATTAGAAAAAAAGCCGATCAGAACTCATTTTCAGCGCGGCAAGCCCTCCCAATCAGTAACATCTTCGCCAGATTGGGTCGGTGTGTTTATTGTCAAAATATGATGACTTACAATGCGCGATCCTTAAAAACGAAATATTATATTTGCAGAAATGCCCAGCTACGGGCTGGATGTTCGCATAACAGCGTAAGATATAAGGATGTCGAAGACTCGATCATCAAGAAGCTACCAAAGCTACTTAACAGTCCAGCCTTAATGGCATTTCCTCGTATTGCATCAGTAAAGAGCGCATTGAAGGCATTATTAATTGCGAAAGACTTAAATCGCCCTGAAATTAATCGCTTACTACTATCAGTACTGATTAGCGTTGTTTTCCACTTCGAGAAAAGGCAATTGATTTTGAATTGGAAGCATGGGGGTACTTCTTTAATTGACGAAGCGTTTTCGGAGGTTAAAAGATACAATTATAGGTCCTAGATAACTGATCGAATCGTTACCGATCGGAATTTCGCAAGGCAAGAGTATTAAGGGGTGACGTAGCAGTGCCCGATCCATTAGAATGTCAACCTTCCACATTAGGCACTCTGAAAAGCAACCGCTGGGTTAAGCGTGAAGCCGCCAGCCGCTTTGAATGGCGCGATGCCGGCCATATTAAAACCAACCCAGATGCAGGTCGGGGGCTTGCCAATTACGCCTTTTAACTTGAACGATTGGTCAAGAACTTAAGTGGGAGGCAAAAGTCACCTAGGGTCACGGCGCGGCGTTTAACGGTTCCATATTAATCACCATCACGTACGGGCGGACCTTTTTCCCAGCTTTGTCGACGCCCAGGGTCCGTTTCTCTACAAAGCGTACGTGACCGGAAGAAGATTCGTTTGTTTTGATTATGCCCTCTGCGGCTAAATAGGCCTTTACTTGGTTGAAATTAAAATTGCCGGTGAAAATTTTACGAAAATTTTTTTCAAGGATAAATAGTTGTTTTGGATAAGTGAATGAATTTATAAATCCAGGGCAGATTGACTTTGGATCTTCTTTTAAGCGTAAATTCTTTTTCAATTCACGAAATTGACCAGTATGGCTGTTTACAAACTCAGTCAACACTTGTGCAGGAGTTTTTATTGTTTTTTGGAAAGATTGTACGTGAGCAACGTGAGCCAATTCACATTTGAAAATTGCCCGTCGAAGCTCTCCGTTTTTCCAAGGTACTAAATCAAAATGCCTAGCCAGGCATCCGGCAGCATAAATCATCGAGAACTTCTCTCTCAAGCGGGGGCGATGCAATTCCAAGTCACTTGTTTTGCTTTCTTTAGACTCAAGATATTCTTCTTTTCGTGCTGCAATAAATGTAGGAAGCCACAATGGGTCACGCTCTTTTACCTCGCACAAACAGCGAATATATTCCCGCCCCAATACCCCATGATTTAACGTTGCCAGTCTCTTTATTTCGGCGACAAAAGACCCCAGTGTTTTATGACTATGTAGCATTTCAAAAATAGAGTCCGAATCGGTGGGCAGTGGAACCTCAATTAAGCGATCCCGAGCTTCATCTTTAAATGGTATTTTGTCCCCGATTGCCATTTCCTCCAAACTCATATTTGAAATACTAAGCACCGGCATCCACCAGGACGCTCTACGGGGTGAATATAACCGTCCTCTTTCTTGCGATTGATCAAGACGGAAAACGCAGTCCAATATACCTTGGACGCGACTATTCCGGACCATCGGGGCCGTATTAGCCTCGTCCAGGATGAGAAAAGTACCTGAATGATTTACGGCTAATTGCTCGAGACTATTTATGGTTAAATTCCAGGACTCAGCAAAGCCACGTTGGCTCGCAATATTTATATCAACATGCCAACCGTAAATGGATGATATGCCAACTGCGAGAGCCGTTTTGCCCGTTGCGGCTTTGCCAAATAGCTGGACAGCGACCTGAGCCTGGCCCGCTAAATCAGCCAATGGACCTAAAAATGCTAAACTGATAGCGAGCATAAATCGTGAATTACCATGGGCTAATGCCATCAACTGCTTGGCTCCCTCAGGGGTGCCGGAACAGATGTATTTATCAGCTAAATTAGCACCACAGTTAGACAACAAAATGACTGTTTTTCGCTTTTGAACGCCGATAATTTCATCGGGCATTATAAAGTTGTTATCCAGCCATCCTATTTTTGTGGCCACAAGCGTATTAATATCTTTCGGTATGGAAAACTGAAGACGTGTTTCTAATTCACGTTGAGCGGCTAAACTTATTATATGACCGCCAAATCTATTGATCGTATTATAAGTTTCTTTGCGTGAATTAGTTAAATCGCTAATTGAAATCCAGAGTTTATTTTTTATGCTTTTTCGTCTGACTAAAAGCTTTACATATAAATTGCCGTCTGAATCCTCACCAAATTTTATTATTCTAATATGAGAGGTATATTTTAAGATTGGTGTTTTATTCTGACTATTAGACGACATGTAATTTGTCTTTTGCATGAGAGATTCCTTTCTTGAAGTGGCTACTCTTCAAATTAGTATTTTCTTTTAGTTTTGATGTTTTATAATCCATGGTAAATAAGATTATACTTATTAAATTAATTAATTTAGCCACTCTTATTGGTGGTTTTGTATATGAGAATCGATTCATCATCTTCTGGGGCTGTATTTTTTTGTCTTAAAGATGCATCAAAATGGCTAGTAGTTAAATGTGGATGGGTAACACTACAACGAATATCTGCTTTAATAATATTGTGGCTTTCTATCCCATTTATTTTTGGGGTAGGCATGTAGGCATTTGTCATTAATTGTTTTTCCTATTATTTAGGGAGATCATAGAGCCATGTCTTCGAGCACCAAACAAAAATAAAAAATCGCTAAATTTGTAGCGCTTTGTCCAACAAATTAATTCGCTTAATTCAGCCCTCTTGAGCATAACGGCACGTCCTCTTCGACTACCGTCTTTATTATTTATTCGACAATAAGTTTGAAATTTAAGTAAATAGGATATTTGACGCACCTTGTTTTTTCGAAGTTTTTGGAATTTTACCGGTCGCTCAAAATGGCTTCGCTTAAATGATTTACGCAAGTTCTTTTCAGCATTTTTGCACTCACCAATTATCAATAAATGGCAGTGTAGTATCAAACTTTTTGTGGAAGGTTCATATTTTACCTCAAATCCGCCAAGAATGTGGTGTTTAAGGAATTTAGGTTTTAGCAACGCGTACAAGCTTGCTCGATATTTATTTAGATCTAATAGATTAAGTTCTCCTTTTTTGACCTCGGCCAATAATAGAGTTGCTATTCGCTTTGATACGTTTGAGTCTTTTGCAATCTGTAGTAATTGGCTTGAGAGCCATCTTCGATATTTTGTCGTACAAATTGGGCAACAACAACTTTCACAAAGGTATTCATCATTCATACAATCTTGTAGGTCTATGATATATTCTTCTAGTTCGCCTTTTGTGGTCTTGAGTTTAGCTTGGATTTTTTGGCTCAACTCGCGGGCATATGTTTTTGAATAAAATCTGCGTCCGTATCCATTATTAGGGGTGATAAGGTACTCTAGATCGAATTGACGGTCCTGAGGTTCTACCTCCCAGTATTTAGGCTGGATCATTGTTTTGCCTCTGCCAAGCAAGTTGGCGAGTATGTCTCTCGGCTATTTATCCATTGAATTACTTCTTCATGCAGCCAGCCCACTCTTCCGGCTGAAAGCTTTCGCCGTTTTGGGAACGATCCAGCCTGCTCCAAACGCCATATTGTTGTAAGAGATAGACCTGTTAGGGCTACGCACTCTGATCGCTTTATAAAACCTTGCATCACACACCTCGAATATAAGTTGATATCCAGAGTAGTGTGACGCCTTGGGATTATTCAGGCTATGACTTAAAGTGCCTCCTCAAGGGTCTCTTTAAGGTACTTATTTTGAATTCAAATCATTTTTTTGTCTGTAGCGATGTTTGGTAATGTCAGTTGTTTCTACGTTTTTTCGAATTTTAAAATGGTCTGGCATAGCTTTGATGACGGCCATAATTAAGTCGTTTTTAAGTTTTGCTAGCTGCTGTGGATGTTGCTTTTCTGCCGGAGTTTTTTTGAAAGACTGGTCTATTTTTTTTATTACGTAATTAAGATGAGGCTCACCTTTTATGGTATATTTTTTCTTATATTTTAGAGATTTTATCTCCGCATCTAATGCGTTGATCAT
>VFSW01009340.1_pt1 | contig 14017 bp, 10 predicted proteins | sample 5358111 | NCBI WGS metagenome assembly VFSW01 (sample SAMN11554181, study PRJNA540505) | mine drainage metagenome | isolation source: sediment from site ElyBrook_90M | place: USA: Ely Copper Mine, Vershire, VT | collected 2017
TGGTAGCACGCAGCCCGAAGTGATCCCTGAAACCGAGGCACATTCGGCAGGGGGGGTATTCCTCCGCCGTGAAAAGATGAGAGAGGTGTGCCGCGGAGATGCGCCGACCTTCTCCCACCCACAGCGCCTTTCTGGCTGGTCTTTACGTGGGTGTCCGGGAAGGCGCAGTTGTTCTAGCCGCACAATCCGGAGATCCGGTTTGGTTGGGTCGTGCTGGCGGCCCTGCTCACCCCATCGCTGATCAGCGCGCCGATTATGGACGAGCTTCCAGCAGAGATCGCCCATTTGGACGTCGAGGTGCCGAACCTCATCGGCATTCCCTCCGTGCGGACGGGCGCCTGATCGCCATCGTCGCCGGCACAGTGGGCATTGACGAAGCCTGCAGCGGCATCGCTGGCTCCAGGCCACGCTGAAGAATTTGCTGATCTTGGGGCAACGGCATCGGCTCAGTCCCGCGCGATGGGTCTCTCTTGTGTTGACCGGATTCGGCCGGGCAGTATTTTTCGACATGATCCGCGCATTGTGCGGCTATGCATGGCGGCGAATTCCGGCTTTGGCGCTCGGCGCAAAAGGCACGGTTCGACCATGCATCTTGATTCCGGTAGCTTGTTTTTTTGCGCTTTGGGACTTGGGGGTGTTGGCTCAGACGGAAAGACGAGGTGAAGGTTGAGGGGTGAGCGCCCGAGTGCGGCGGAGCAGCGATCATTCCCCGTCGGAGCCGAAAGGAACTCCATGAGTTCGGACACCAGCCAAGCCCAACCCACCGGGATTGCCTGTCCCAAGTGCGGCCGCATCAATGGACCGGAGTTGCGAAAGTGCGACCAGTGCGGAACGCGCCTGTACACGCACTGCCGGCAGTGTGGATCCCGCAACCCGCGGGCCCGGTCCCGCTGCGCCCAATGCGGACACCACCTGCATGGGGCGTCCCACCGGCACGGAGGCGACCCGGATGCGGCGCTCAAGCTGCTCTTGGTGGTCGTGGTGGTGGTGGCGCTGTATTTTTTGGTCCGTTGGGTCGCGGCGCCACCGGGTTTCCCTTCGTTGCCGCCCGCGGAGCCGGCCCAGTGAATTGGCGAGCGACTGTGTGGCACGGGCGAACTGACGAGGAAAACGACAGCGCCGGAACGGCGCCATGGCCTTTTTCGATGGAGTCTGAGCCGGGGGTATGAGGCGACGAGTGTCTCGCCCCTCCGCATTTCCTTCTTTCGCAACGCTTGCCGATCTGCCCATCCCGCGCGTTCCCGCCTTTAAGGTTCGTCTTCTCCTGGCGCAGCGATTTCCGCCTCCGTGTCCTGAGGCCTTCCCCTCTCAGGCCTTTCCTCTCATCAGCTAAGCCCCAGGCCGGGCATCCCAGGCCTGACTCCACCGGCTGGAAGTGTGTCTTGTCGTCCAGCCACGGCTTGAAACGGCTCTCTATTTCCGTCATGACCTCTGCCCCTGTGCTGGGTCTCGCGGACAGAGATCGGCGAAGACCCCGGAAAAACTGGTACGCGAGGCGGGGGTCGAACCCACAACCTTCGGCTCCGGAGGCCGACGCTCTATCCAGTTGAGCTACTCGCGCACTCGACCGGCGATCAGTGGCATTGGCCGCATTCAGTCGCCCGATTCCGGAATTCGTCACCCTGCAATGTGCCCCCGAAACCCTGGCGGCGCACGGCCGAGTTCGCATGACGCTCGGCGGCGGCGTTCCACAGACCGGCGCGGCACCTGAATGGCCCGAATCGCCTGGAGCGCATTATGCCCTTTTCAAGCGAGGGGGCAAGCAAATCCGCAAGCCGTTCATGGCCCGCGAAGCCTCACTAGCCCGGTCTTGGAGCCAAAACAGACAACCCGGCCCGCGTCTGCCGCGGCGCATTCCCAGGTGGGCGGTACGAGAGTACGGCGCTCAGGCCGCTTCGACAGGTGGGCGTCCTTGCGGCCGGACCGGCACGGTCTTTTCCCGTTGGCGCAGAGAGCTGAAGTCCGCGCTCCCACCCGCCCCGACGGACTCAGGATACCCGTCCACGGGGGCGAAGGTCTATCCTCTTGCCGCTTCCGGCGGGCTGCACTAAGATTCGCGGTGTATGGATAACGTGTCACTGCCGCCCACTTTGGGATCACCCCCGCCGCCCGTCATCGCGCCGTCATCGCCCCGGCCGCCGAAAAAGGCCCGCGGTTGGATGATCTTCGCCTTGGTGCTGGTGGTGCTATTGGGCGTGAGCGTGCTGTTCAACCTGGGCTGGTTTTTAAGCGATGTGATCCACCTCCGCCCCAGCCGGGGTTACACCTCCGGTCCGCGGATCGAGGAAGTCCTGGTGCAGGACAACGGTTCCGGCAACAAGATCGCGGTGGTCGAGGTGGAGGGCCTGATCAGCGAATTCATCAGTCAGGGCGGCTACAACATGGTGGAGGTGCTCAAGGCCCAGTTGCAGCGTGCCAAGGAGGACGACCGGGTCAAAGCGGTGCTGCTGAAAGTCAACTCGCCCGGCGGCGAAGTGATGGCCGCGGATGAGATTTACCGCGCGCTGGAGGGATTCGAGCAGAAGTCGCACAAGCCGATCATCTGCTCGATGGGCAGTCTGGCCGCGTCCGGTGGCTACTACGTGGCGGCGCCGTGCCGCTGGATCGTGGCCAACGAGCTGACCATCACCGGCAGCATCGGGGTGATCATGAGCACCTGGAACTACCGCCATCTGATGGATAAAGTCGGCGTCACCCCGATGGTCTTCAAGAGCGGCAAGTTCAAGGACATGCTGAGCGGCTCCAAGGAACCGGACGAGATCACCGACGCGGAGAAGGAGATGATCCAATCGCTGATCGATGAGACTTTCCAACGGTTCAAGGACATCGTCGCCGACGGCCGCGCGCAAGCCTACGAGAAGAACCGCAAACAAAGCGTCAAGCTGAGTGACGACTGGGAGGATTACGCCGACGGCCGCGTGCTGTCCGGGAAGGAAGCCTACAAGCTGGGCTTCGTGGATGAGTTGGGCGATTTCGACGTCGCCGTCAAGCGGGCCCGGAAAATCGCGGGCGTCGCCGACGCGAACCTCGTCGAATACCAGCAGCGGGTCGAGTTCACGGACCTGTTCCGGTTCCTGGGCCAGAGCGACGCCAAGGCGGTCAAGCTCGATCTTGGTTTTGACCTGCCCAAAATCGAGGCCGGCCACCTCTACTTCCTTTCGCCCACCGTGCTGCACTGACCGCGCCCGGGTCATCGGCCTCCGGCACCCGCTGGGCAGCAGCACCTCGCCCGGTTGTGCGACCGGGAAACGGGATCGCAGGAATTTCGCCGGGTCGTGAACGAGGCCGCCGAGTTGATTCCCGGTTCGCATCCCCAACGCCCGGCAGATCATGCCGGCCGGTTCGCCCCCAGCAGTCGGTTGTCGCGCAAATGGCTTGCACGCGGCGCAAGGGTGTTTAATTTTGCGCCGGCTCAGAGGGTCAAGCATGAAACGCCATCCAGCCAGGTTGCGCGAACCGGCCCGCGGTAAACGGAGCTCCGGGCGGACGTTGCGCGCCAAGGAGCGTCCGCCGTCAGAGCCACTGACGGTCGAACCGGCGCCCGCGCCGGAGACCGCACCCAGCCCGGCAACAGTGGAACCCGTGGGGGAAGCCCCGCCCACCAACCACCGCGAGCGCGGCAGCTACGACGGCGACACCGCCATTAAGTTGTACCTGCGCGAGATCGGCCAGGTCAAACTGCTCACGCCGCAGGATGAAGTGGACCTGGCCGCCCGCATCCGGAAAGGCGACAAGCGGGCGCGCGAGCAGATGATCAAGGCCAATCTGCGCCTCGTGGTGAAGATTGCCCGCGATTACGAAGGACTCGGCCTGCCCCTCCTCGACCTCATCAGCGAGGGCAACATCGGCCTGATGAAGGCCGTCGAGCGTTTCGATCCCGCCAAAGGTGGCAAACTCTCCACCTATGGCTCGTGGTGGATCAAGCAGTCCATCAAACGCGCCCTCGCCAACCAGTCCAAGACCATCCGCCTGCCCGTCCACTTGGTGGACAAGATCTCGCGGATGCGACGCATCGCTCTGAAGCTCCAGGAGGTGCTGGGCCGCGAGCCAACCGACGAGGAACTCGGGGAGGAATTGGACATGTCGCCCTCGCGCGTCAGCCTGATGCGCATGGCCGCCATCCGCCCCGCCTCGCTTGACGCGCCCATCGGCGACGAGGACTCCAACAATTTTTCGGAGATCGTCGAGGACGAGCGCGCGGAGAACCCCTACGAGGAGCTGGAGGGCAAGACGGTCACCGGCATGTTGCGCGACCTGGTCACGAAGCTCGACGAGCGCGAGTCCACCATCCTGCGGTTTCGGTTTGGTCTGGATGGTGGCACCGAGAAGACGCTGGAAGAAGTGGGCCGGAAATTTGGCGTGACCCGTGAGCGTGTCCGCCAGATCCAGAACATCGCCCTCAAGAAGCTGCGCAAGATGATCGAGAAGCTGGAGGCGCAGCAGCGCTAACCGCCCCCATTGCCAAACCCCGCATGAAAGACTCCCCTGTGACCATCGCGGAAATCCAGGCGGCCATCCGGAACGTTCCGGACTTTCCCCAGCCGGGAATCCAGTTCAAAGACATCACGCCGGTGCTCGCCAGCCCGCGGCTGTTCTCCGGCTGCATCGCGCTGATGATCGACGGCCTCCGGCCCGGCATGGTGGACGCCGTGGTCGGCATCGACGCGCGCGGCTTCATCTTCGCCGCCGCCGCCGCGGTCCGGTTGCAGGCCGGCTTCGTCCCGGTCCGGAAGAAAGGCAAGCTCCCCTACCAGACTCACGAGCAGAGCTACGACCTCGAATACGGCCGGAACACCATCGCCATCCATGTGGACGCCCTCAAACCCGGCGACCGCGTGCTGTTGATCGACGACCTGCTCGCCACCGGAGGCACCGCCGCCGCGGCGGCAGAGCTGGTGAAAAAAGTCGGCGGCCGGATCCTCGAAATCTCCTTCCTCATCGAACTGGGCTTTCTCAAAGGCCGGGAGAAGCTGCCAGGCTATCCGGTCCGCTCCTTGGTGGGCTATTGAGAGCTTCCCGCGGCTGCTTCATAAGGTCCGCGAGCAGGCCGGGGGGAATGACTCCGACGTTTCGTTGTCGTTGAAGACTCAACTGTTGCCGCCAATCGCTGTGGGCGGTGGAGCGGAAGGCGGGGCTGGATCCGCCTGGGGGGCGCCGGCACCGCGTCCCCCAGCCGCTTGAGGGCCTGCTTGCGTTCGCCGCCGCAGTCCTCGGCCCAACGCGTCGAGCCTGCGGGTTTTGCCCGCGCGTTGGCGCCTGGCCTACCGCTCGGCAATTGGGGTGGCAGGTCGGCTTTAACCGTTATACTCCTGTTCCTTCGCACCGTTTGGCCGGTGTCCTTTGATTGGAGGCAACGCGCGGCCTTATCCCCTCGGAAGTTCTGGTTGACAAAACCCAAGGCTCAGAGAGAAGTATGCCGCGCTCGAATTGACCATGTGGCATCCCAAAAGGATTTTCAGGCGGATCCTGGACCGAGTCCGCTCTTTTGTCTCTGTCGTGCGGGCCGTCCCGGCCTGGGCGGGTTGCTGGCTGGATCGCTATCTGGGACGGCCCTTGCGCCGCGGCCTCCGAAAGCTCGGAGCGCTGACCGCGCCCGTCGTGGCCATCCGCTACGCCTTTGGCCGCTGGATGAACCGGCATTGGGGCCGCCCGCTCGAGCGCGGCGCGGGGACGATCTCAGCGGCGGCGGCGGCGGTTCTGGCCAGTCTGGGGCGCTTCTGGCGCCGGTTGACCCGGCCGTTCAGCCGCCGCCTCCAGCGGTGGTTCGGGGCGGCGGGACGCCTGGCCGCGCCGGTCGTGGCGGTGCAGGCCAGCTTCACCCGCTGGCTGGGCCGGCGCTTTCGGCGCGTGTTCCGCTGGCTCTCCGCCGTGTTCCGGCCGCTGGTCACACCGGTGCTGATCGCCTGGCAGGCGGTAAGCCGTGGGCTGGAGCGGCGCTTCGGAAAGGCCTTCCGGCGGGTCGCGGCGATCTCCCGCCCGATCGTCCTGCCCTTCCTGGTCGTGTACTCAGCGGTGGCGCGTTGGGTGGAACGGCGGACCCGGAAGCTGCTCAAGATTAATCTCAAGAAGGCGCTGCTGGTCGCCTCCATCGTCGTGGTCATCGGGTCCGCCCTCGGGTTCTGGCAGGGGCGGCCGCTTTACCGGAAACTTCAACAGAGGAAGTACCTGGGCCTGGCCCGGCTGTTCATGCGGCGGGGCGAGGACGTGAAAGCGATCATCTCCGCGCGCAACGTGCTGGCCTACAATCCCGAGAACCTGGACGCCGTGAAAATCCTGGCCGACCTGGCCGACCGTTCTCAATCTCCGCAGGCCCTGATCTGGCGTCAGCGCGTCGTCGAGCTGGCGCCGACGCTCGAGCATCGGCTCGCATTGGTGGACTGCGCGCTGCGGAACGAGCCGCCGCCGTTTCCGCTGGCGGCCCGGACGCTCGAGGAAGCCAGCGCGGCCGACCAGCGGACCGTGGCGTTCCAGGCCCTTTCGGCCCGGCTGGCCATTCAACTGAACCAACTACCCGCGGCCGAAGCCCACCTCGAAGAAGCCATCCGGCTCGATCCGACCAATGAACTGCACCGGCTCAATCTGGCGGTGCTCCAACTGCGGTCCACGAACGCCGCCGTGGCCGCGAGCGCCCGGTCCCGCCTGGAGGCGTTGCGCGCCGATCCCAACGTCGGCGTGGAGGCGCTGCGCTGGCTCATCCGCGACTGCCTGGCGCGAAAGGACCTTCCGGCCGCCCGGAGTTTCTCGGAGCAACTCCTGGCGGAGGGGCGCGGCGGTTTCGCCGACCGGCTGGCGCATTTGTCCATCCTCAGCGAAATACCGAACGGCGACCTGGGCGCGGCGCTCGCCGCCGCCCAGCAGCAGGCCGCCACCAATGCGGTCCAGGCGGCCGACCTGGGCAACTGGATGCTCGCGCACGGCCGCACCACGGCCGCCCGGGAGTGGCTTCAGCACCTCGCGGAGCCGACGCGTTCCCAGCAGCCGGTTCCGCTCACCATCGCCGCCTGCTTCCAAGCCAACCAGGACTGGGCCGGGCTGCAGGTGTTTCTCCAAGACGCGCGTTGGGGTGAGCAGGATTTCATCCGCCAGGCGCTCCTGGCCCGCGCGCTGCGGGGCCAGGGCGAAGCGGCGAGTGCGGAGGCGTATTGGCAGGAGGCCTTGCGCGGGGCTTCCGAACGCCCGGAGTTCACGGCCCTGCTGGCCCAGACAACCCGCGCCTGGGGCTGGACCAACGAGACGGAACAACTGCTCGCGACCTTGAGCACGCGTTACGCGGCGGAGCCGTGGGCGCTGCAATATGCCTTCCAGCAGTACCATTCCCTGGGCGACACGCAGGCGCTGTTCCGCGTGTTCTCCAGCGCCTTGGGGACCGGGTCCACCAACGCCGCGGTCCGGGAAAGCGCCGCGCTCCGCGCGGTGATGAACAGCCGGTTTGCGGCGGAGCCGTGGGCGCTGTGGGTGATGCACAACCTGTTTCAATACTACCTGAGCATCGGCAACACCCGCGGCATCTTCGAAATCCTCTCGACGGTGCTGAACCGCGGCTCCGACGATGTGGTCGTCCAAAACAACCTGGCCACCGTGTCCCTGCTCCTGCGCACCAACCTGCCGATGGCGCACGTCCTCGCGCGCCAGGTGTACGAGCGCGAGCCGCGCGTCCCCGAGTTTGCGGCCACCTACGCTTACTCGCTGCATTTGCAGGGCAAAACCGCCGAGGGACTCCAACTGCTGCAAAAGCTCAGCCCCGCGGATTTGCAGCGGCCCGCCGTCGCCGCTTACTACGGCTGCCTCCTCGCGGCGTCCGGGCAGGCCGCCAAGGCCACCGATTACCTGGCCCGCGCGGATGGCGGCTCGCTGCTCCCCGAAGAGAAGGAGTTGGTCGTCGCAGCCCGCCAGGTGGCGGCCGCGCGCAAACCATGAGCGCGGAGGCGCTCGCGGGCTGTGATTGCGGCCGCGCCCTTTTGTGGCAATCCGAACGGCCGGATACGAAATGAACCGGCTGGTCGCAATCATCCTGGCCCTGGCGTTGCCCGGGCTAACGGGTTGCCATTTACTCGGGTCGCACGGCGATCGCGGTTTTTACCCGCTCGGCTTTTACGGGGTGAATTCCACCAACGATTTCGCCACAGTGAGAGCGGCCGGTTTCAACCTCATTACCGGTCCGGCGGAACGCGGCTTCCTCGCCGCCGCCCGCGCCCAGGGGCTGAAGGTGCTGGCCTCGCCCGGTACCGCGGCGGGTCCCGACTTCGATCCGGCCCGCGCCCGGCAAACGGTCCGGCACTTCGACGCCCATCCGGCCTTGTGGGCGTGGTACCTGGTGGACGAGCCGGATTTCAATGGAATCTCGCCCCGGCAGGTGCAAGCCGCCGCGCGCGCCGTGAAATCCGTCGGCCCGGCCAAACCGACCGCGCTGGTGATCTACCAAGGCTACCAGGCCCGGGATTACGCCAACCTGACGGACATCCTGATGGTGGACCGCTATCCGATTCCGTGGCTGCCGCTGGCCAACTTCGGCCAGCACGTCGAGATGGCCCGCCTGGCGGTGCCGGCGAAGCGGCCGTTGATCGCCGTCCTGCAGGCCTTCGACTGGAGCTGCTTTCCGGAGGTCCTGCCTGGCGAAACGGATTTGCGCCCGCCCACCTACGACGAGTTGCGCTGCATGACCTACGAGGCGCTGGCCCGGGGCGCGAACGGCCTGTTCTTTTTCGCCTATGAGGCCGGCGGCTGGAAGATTCGGGACCACCCCGAAACGTGGTCCGCTCTCCAGCGCGTGGTGGCCGAGGTCAACGCGCGCCGGCCGCTGTTCCAGGCACAGCACCGCTGGTGGGCCAGGTCCCACGTCTTTGGCGACCCGAAACTTCGGTTCAACGCCGCGTTGCAGAGCAGCGTCACCTCCTGCCGGCTCCGGGTGCGCGCGGGAAACGACGCGGTTCCGCCGGGCGACTACATCCTGGCCGTGAACAACACGGCGGAGCGGCAGACTTACAGTTTCACCGTGCCCGCGGATGTGCCCGAGCCGAAGGGCGGACAACGGAAGACGGATGACCGGGCTGCGCGGCGAACCGGCGAGGTGCCTGTAATCGGCGAGGAGCGGGCAGTCGCTCTGCGGGCGGGCTGGATCACGGACGAATACGCGCCCTACGCCGTTCACGTGTATGGGCCGCTGTGGTGAACGCCGAAGCCCGGCGAGTCCGGCAATTGCGGGCTGAGTTCCAGGCAGTCCGGGAATCTGCGAGTGCCTGCGGCCCCTGGCGCCCCAAAGCAAACGGCCCTGGGTGGAACCCAGGGCCAGTCGCAAAAAGGTCTTCCCGGTGGCTACTTCTTGTCGCTGGTTGCCGGGGGGGAATTCCTAGTGTCGCTGTCCTTCGGCAGATCCACCGGGGCGTTGGCGTTGAGTTGCGTGAGGACGGTGTCGGTCAGGTCGTTTTCGTTGTTCGCGTAAACGACGATGGGGGTGGCGTCCTTGGTCTCGGCCGCGGTGTCGAGCACCAGGGCGTAGCCGACGGACTTGGCCTTGGCGTTGATGACGGTGCGGATTTCCGTGAGAATGTTGCTGCGCATCCGCATCTTCTTCTCATTGATGGTGGTGGTGGCGGTGCGCTCGTATTGCGCGATGGTCTGCTCCAGCTCCTTGATGTCCATCAGCTTCTTCTCGGCCGCGGCCTTGCGCCGGTCGCGCTCCTCGGTGGAGATGGCCTGATCGTTCGCGGAGGTGAGCAGCTTCTGATAGTCCTCCTTGGCCTTGGTCCAATCATCGACGAAGCCTTTGTGTTCCTTGTCCATGCCGGCCGCCTGGTCCTTGAGGACGGCGTCGGCCTGTTTGGTGCGCCAGTAATTGTCGAAGATCTTGCGGAGATCCACGGTGGCGATGCGCCCCTGGGCCAGGGCGGAGCTGGTCAGGAAGCCGCAACAGAGCAGCGCGAAGAGAGGCCGAAGGATCGATTTCATAGTCGGTGGCACGCGTTAGAAGGGGCGGGTGTAACCCACGCCGAATTGGAACTTGCCGGAACTGCTGGTGGTGTTGTCGTGGTGGATGGGGATGCCGTAGTCCAGCCGCAGCGGCCCGATGGGCAGGTTGAGCCGGATGCCGACGCCCCAGTTGTCGGTGTAGAGGCCGGAGTCGGCATAGCCCAGGCCGTTGTAATACCGGGAATTGAAGCTGAAGGCGTTCGCATAGACGTTGCCGATGTCATAGAACACGGCGAAGCGCAAACGTTCAATTATCGGGACGCTGTATTCGAGGGAGCCCATCCAGTACGTGTCGCCGCCGACCGGCTCCAGCACGGTGTGGTCGGTGGACCACTCCTTGGGGCCGACCTCGCGGAAGTTGTAGCCGCGCAGGTCCCACATGCCGCCCAGGTAATAGCGCTCGTAGAAGGGCACGTTCTGGTCGCCTGAAAACGCGCTCGATACGCCCAGCTTGCCGACCACCTCCAGGACGTGGCCGGGGAGGAGGCCTTTGAAGTACCAGGCGGTGTGGGCCTCCACCTGGTAGAAATTACGCTCGCCGCCAAACGGCCCGCCGAAGAGCTGGCCGTAGAGCTCGCTGCGCTGGCCGTGATCGGGCAGCAGGACGCTGTTGCGCGTGTCGTAGGCGAGCGACCCGCCGACGTGGGACAGCAAATGGTGGCCGGCCTCGCTGGTGATGGACGGCGGGGCGTTGCCGGCGACATTGAGGATGCCGACGTCTTCGAGCGTGTAACTGAGGGTGCCGATGAGATTGTCGCCCCACAGGGCGCGGGTGAGGCTGACGCGGGCGCCGGTGTTCTCCTGGTTGTAGAGATTGTTCAGGCTGACGTAGTCCATCAGGCTGTCGAAGAGATCGACTTCCAGGGCCAGCTTGTAGCCCAGGAACCACGGCTCGATGAAGGACAGTTCAATGTCGCGCATCAACAGGCCCAGCGCGAAATGGAGGCGGGCCTTCTGGCCGCCGCCGGTGAAGGTGGGCGGGTTGAACAGATCGAAGTTGCCCTGGGTGATGTCGGCAAAACCCACCAGGCTGTCAATGGTGCTGAAGCCGGCGCCCAGGGTCAGGTTGCCGGTGTTCTTCTCCTCGACGCCGACGACCAGGTTCTTGCGGTTGGGCACGTCGGTCGGTTCCGGCTTGATGTCCACCTTCTCGAAATACTGCATCTGCTCCAGGCGCGACTTGCTGATCTTGACGCGGACCATGTCGAAGGTCTCGCCCGGCGACACGGCCAGTTCGCGGCGGATGACCTTGTCCTTGGTCTTGGTGTTGCCACGGATTTCAATCTTCTCGATGTAGGATTTCTGGCCCTCCTTGACATCGTAATGGAGGTCCATCGTGTTGCTCTCGGTGTTGGGAATCTTTTCCACCCGGAGGTTGTTGGCTTCTTCGGTGGTGTCGATGTAGCCCTTGCCGCCGTAGAAGTCCTGCACCGCTTCGACGTCCTTGTCCAGCCCCTTCGGGGTGAAGGTGCTGCCCTGCTTCATGGTGAAGGTGTGGTTCAGCCGCTGGCTTTCGAGCCAGGCGTTGCGGTCAACCCCGGCCGGCGGTTTGGCCTCGGGTTTGAAGCTGGGCTGCACCGCGTTGGTCGGCAGGAAGGTGGTGCCGGAGAAGGTGACGGCGCCGACCTTGTAGGGGTGGCCCTCCTCAATGACGAACCGGACGATCATCCGGCCGGGCGCCGGGTGCTCGAACTTTACGTCCTTGAGATCGAAATCGATGTAGCCGCGGTCGCGGTAGAACTCCGCCAGTTTCTCCTTGTCGTCGTCCAGCACGTCTTCCTTCAACACGCCGCTGCCGGTGATCCAGGAGAACATCCAGTGCCGCCGCGTCTTGACCACGCGGCGGAGCTTCTTCTGGGGAAAGGCCTTCGCCCCCACGAACTCGACGTCCACGATCCGGTACTTGGGACTCTCCTTGATCTCGAACGTGGCGGTGCCGCGGCCGGCGTTCTCGTCGATGTTCAGGACGTACTTGACGTCCGTGTTGGGGTAGCCGGCCTTCTGGTAGAGTTTTTTGATTTCCAGCACGTCGTTGAACAGCTTGTGCTCGTCCAACGGGTCGTTGACCTTTGAGGTCAGCTTCTTGCGCAGCTTGGCGTCGCGGTATTTCTTGTTCCCGGAGAACTTGATCTCCGCCAGCTTCGGCTTGCCCTGCACGACGTAGGTGAGGTTGACGCCGTCGGCGGTGCGATCCTCGTTGACCCGCAGGTTGTAGAAATAGCCGGTCGCGTAGAGGTTGCGCACGTCCTCGTCCACGGCCGCCGGCTGGTAGGTGTCGCCGGGTTTGACCCGGATGTTGGCGCGGATGAGGTCGTCGCTGACCGCCTGGGGACCGACGTGCTTGATCTCGATCTTCAGCACTTTGGGCGGCGCCATCTGGGCCGGGCAGAGGCGTGCCCCCCCGGCGAGCAGGACGAGCAACAGAAGGTTGAGCCGCCGCGCGAAGTGCATCATGCTTCTCAGTTGGGCACGTCGTCTGGGCTCACCTTGGCCGCGTCGCGGAAGCGCGTGTAGGCGCGGAAGAACGTGAGGTCCACGTCCCCCGTCGGGCCGTTGCGCTGCTTGGCAATCAAAAGCTTCACTGGTATGGCGTCCTGCTCTTCCGTCGCGTTCTCTTCGTCCTCGCCGCTGCTGGGCCGGTAGAGCAGGCCCACCAAGTCGGCGTCCTGCTCGATCGAGCCGGATTCGCGCAGGTCCGAGAGCCGCGGTTTGGCCCCCGGCTCGCGCTTCTCCGGCTCGCGGTTCAACTGGCTCAACACGATGACGGGGACACTCAACTCTTTGGCCAGCGCCTTGATACCGTTCGAGATGTCCGCGATTTCCTGCTGCCGGTTGTCAGCCCGCCGCGAAGTAGAATGGAGCAGTTGCAGGTAGTCAACCACGAAAAGCTTGATGCCGTACTGCTGCCACAGCCGCCGCGCCTTGGCCCGCAATTGCAGAATCGACAGCCCCGCCGTGTCGTCAATGAACAGCGGCGCGCCGGAGAGCTTGCTCGCGGCGTTGGTCAGCTTCGGAAAATCCCGCTCCGCCAGAAAGCCCTCGCGGACGCTGCGCAGGTTGACCTCCGCCCGCGAACACAACATGCGCAACACGAGCGAATCGGCGGTCATCTCCAGGCTGAACACGCCCACCGGCAGCCGCTGCTCCATCGCCACGTGCTCGGCAATGTTCATGGCGAGCGAGGTTTTCCCCATCGACGGCCTTGCCGCGATCACGATCATCTCGCCTCCGTGCAGTCCGTTGGTCATTTTGTCCAAGTCGGCGAAGCCGGTCCCGATGCCCGTCAGCAGGCCCTTGCGCTGGTGGAAATCCTCGATGGTGCCGATGGCCCGCTTGACCAGGTCTTTGATCGTGCTGGACGCCGTCTCGATGCGCTCCTCGTTCACGCGCAGGATGTCGCGCTCCACCTCGTCCAGCAGCGCCTCCGCGTCGCCCTCGTGGTCATAGACGCGCGCCACCACGCCGCTGCATGTCTGGATCATGCGCCGGAGCAGGTGCTTCTCCCGGACGATCTCCGCGTAGTAACTGAGGTTCGCCGCGCTCGGCACGACGTTGGGCAGCGTCATCAGGTAACTCAACCCGCCCACCTGCTCCAAGACCTGCTGGTCCTTGAGCCGCTGCTGAAGCGTAATCAGGTCAATCGCCTCGCGTTGGTCGTACATCGCCACCAGCGTATTGAAGATCGTCTGGTGCCGCAGATCGTAGAAGACCTCCCCGCCGGCCTTGAACTTGCCGACGCACTCGCCCAGGCACTCGTTGGGTGAAAGCAGAATGCACCCCAGCACGCCCTGCTCCGCCTCCGGCGCATGCGGCGGCAACCGGTCCACGCTCGCCGGGCCGGGGGCCGCCGCCTTGCGGCGGCGCGTCGTCTTCAGGTCCGCCGGCGGGGGCGCGGCGCCGGTGTCGGCAACGGAATCAATCATGTGGGTAGGAAAAACCATTCCCCCAATTCCGCAACCAACTTCGCAGAATCTTGCTCACACCGGCTCACCGAATATTCCCTGCGGGCCGGCGGGCGCTTCAGCCCTCCGGCCTTCGTTGTTCCGCCGGA
>VFSW01009341.1_pt1 | contig 14017 bp, 10 predicted proteins | sample 5358111 | NCBI WGS metagenome assembly VFSW01 (sample SAMN11554181, study PRJNA540505) | mine drainage metagenome | isolation source: sediment from site ElyBrook_90M | place: USA: Ely Copper Mine, Vershire, VT | collected 2017
TGTCTGCGCCAAAGGGCCCCTCGTCGTTTGGACTGTCCCCGACATACACCCACCGCTGGGTGAGTTCTCCCGCATTGAGGCCGACGTCCCCAAGCGCCCGCAAGAGTCCCTCGGTCTTGTCTGGAACGCGCGCCCCGATGTGCAAATGCACGGTGCTCGCCACACCGTAGAGCCCCGCACCACGGATCGTCGCAAGACACTCTGCAACGGTCTCCCGCGGGATGTGACACCGCTCGCCGATGTCCATCGCCACGTCGCTCGCCCGCAGCGTCCAGTCCGACACCCGGGTGAGCCCCGGATGCTCTCTCCCCAGCTTGTCGGCCATCGCAACCGACCGTGCCATCCACTCGGCGCGGGCGGCCTCCGACTGCACGTACGCCACCCGCACGTCGTGTCCTTCGCGCACGGCCCACGCCCCACCGTTTTCAGCCACCACCGCCCGCACCGGGAGCAACCGTACCAACACCGTGGCCCACCCCACCGGCCGCCCCGTCGCCACCACACAGGGAATCCCCGCCTCTGCGAGACCTTCGAGCGCTTCGATGGCGCTTCGGGTGACCCGACCCGCCGTGGTGAGCGTGTCGTCGAGGTCCGTGGCCACACCCTGTACACCCGCAAGGGTGTCCCGCGAGATTGCTTCCCACGGGGTCAAGGGACCCTTGCCAGGACGCACTTGAGGTATCTCCCGTCGGTAAAAGCCGCCGGGGAGGGATGGTCTCCTGCAGCGCCTTGGACCCTCAACACCATCGCGTCCCGCCCAGCGTCCCGCGCACCGCTCGCCACTGCACGCAAAAAGTCTTCAGTCCCTACGGCCCCCGAGCACGAACACGTCACCAGCAAACCATTCGGACGCAGCGCCCGCACAGCCAGGGCGTTCAAGCGACGGTAGTGCCCGCAGGCGTCTGCGACCTCCCGGGCGTTTCGTGCAAGCTTCGGCGGATCAAGCACCACGAGATCGTACCGATCGTCCGATGTGACTTCGGCAAGGACCCCCCGGACGTCCCCCCGTTGCCACCGCACCGTCGACGCCATCCCCGCACGGGCCGTGTTTCGCTCGCCCGTCAGCACCGCCGGGGCCGAACTGTCCACGGCCACCACTTCGCGCGCTCCCCCCCGTGCGGCCGACAGTGCAAATCCGCCGACAAACGCAAAGGCATCCATCACCCGCCGCCCCGCGGAGAGACCCTCGACCATCGCCCGGTTGTCCCGCTGGTCAAAATAGTACCCGGTCTTCTGGCCGCCACCCGTTTCTCCCGGCGCAGCCACCGCCAGGTCCATCCCCCTCTCACGAAACGTAAACTCCCCGACGGGGGGGCCCCGCACCACGCCGGGGGACACCGTAAATCCTTCGATGGCCTGGTACCTCGGCGAGGCGACCTCGAGCACCGAGGTCACCCCCGTCGCCGCGAGCACCGCGTCCAACACCGCAGACTCCCGGCGCTTCATCCCCGCCGTGAGAAACTGCACCGCCGCGGCCCGGCCAAACACGTCCACCACCAGCCCGGGGAGCCCGTCTCCCTCGGCATTGACCAGCCTGTACCCATTGGTCTCATCCGACGGCAGTCCAAGGATCTCTCGCCGCCAGGCCGCCGCGGTCGCAATCCGGTCCGTCAGCCAGTCGCCCTGCGGGATCACACCGTCGTCTCGCGACAGCAACCGCACAGGGATGGCACTCCCGGGCGACCAGTAGCCCCGCCCCAAAAGCTTGCCCTTCGGGTCCCGCACGGCGACCACATCGCCCGCAGAGGGAGCCCCTTCGATCCTCGCGATCGCCTGGGCGTAGACCCACGGATGGCCCGTCCACACCGGCTGAACGTGTCCTGGCCGCAGGTGGATCGTCGGCTCTGTCACCATCGCGGTTTTTACCCGCCTCCTCCCTCCGCACGCAAATTGTACGGCTTTTGCGTGTTCTCACGCAGAGATCTTGCCTTTGCCCGGGTTGCTCCGTGGGCCCTCCCGTGCGATGGCTTCCGGGGTGAATCGCCGCCCGCCACGCCATGTCTGGCGCCGTCGCTTTCTCGCCCGAGCGCTTGCAGTCTCCGTGGTCCTTCAAGCCCCCGCCGCCCTCTGGCTCGCGGGGCTCTTCGTCCGGGCTGGACTGCCCGTACACACGTCCTGGGTGCTCGCCGTCACCGCCCAGGGGCTTCATCTTACGGTTCTTTTCGGCCGCTTGTTGCTCTGGCAGGACGACCGCCGTGCGTCCGTCTGGCGCACCTGGCTCGTGGACGTCCCCGCCGCGGTGTGGGCCAGCGCCTGCTTTGTCGGCGCCGTTCCATCCATGTTCTCCCTCGGGGTCCTCCTCCTCCGTGGGTTGGCCCTTCACCCACCTCCCACCGTCGTTGTTCTCTCCGTCGTCTACCTCCCCGCGGTGTTCCTCGCCGTGTGGGGGAGCACCGTCGGCCGGGTACACCCCAGGATCACCGTCCTGGACGTTCCCATCCCCGGGCTGTCCAAAGCCTTTGACGGGTACCGTATCGTCCAGCTCTCGGACATCCACTGCGGACCGTATCTCCCGCGTTGGGTGTACCGTTCATGGGCCCGCAAAGCCCTCACGCTTCGCCCGGATCTCCTTGCTGTCACGGGTGATTTCATTGCATCGGGCGTGGGCTACGTAAGCGACGTCACGGATTTCTTCGCCCATCTCAAGGCCCCCGATGGGATCTTCGCCTGCCTCGGCAACCACGACCGCTTCGACGACGGAAACGCCGTCGCCGAGAGCATCACCCGCGGCGGTGGCACCGTGCTCCACAACCAGGGAACCCCCCTCACCCGTGGAAACTCCGCCCTGTGGATCGCCGGCATCGACGACCGCTGGTCGCACCGCGACGACCTCGACGCGGCCCTTCGGGACAAGCCCCAGGGCGTACCCACGGTGCTCCTCGCCCACGATCCCGATCAGTTTCCTTCCATCGCCGCCCGGGGGGTGCAACTCACCCTCTCGGGACACACCCACGGCGGGCAGTTTGCCGTCCCGTGGCTCCCAAAGGTCAACCTCGCAAGACTCCGCTCGAAGTTCACCGTCGGGATGTACCGCCTTGGCGAAAGTGTCGTGTACGTACACCTTGGCAACGGCACCAGCGGGCCGCCCACCCGCGTCGGCGCTCCCCCCGAAATCGCAGTGTTGGTACTCCGAAGCTTAGGCAGTCCCACGGAGATAAATGCCCCGAGATGGGCGCCGAGGCGCCCGGCTGGCAAGGCGCGAGGAGGGCACATAGTTGTACTATGTAACCGACGAGCAACGCAGCCAGGCGGGATGCATCGGCGTTCAGATCGGGGCATTTATCTCCGTGGGACTGCCTTAGCTTCAGGCGACGGCGAGTACCCCGTCGAGAAAGGGATCGGACACGGGGGGAACCGACGTACGCGCGGGGTCTCGCACGGCGAGTCCATGGAGCTTGAAGTCCCTGCGAAGCTTCGGGAGCGCCGCACGGATCTTTCGTAGGGTGTGTTCGTAGGCCAGCTCTTCGATCTCCTGGCGGTACAAAAACTTCATCGGCGAGCCCGACAGCACCCGCATCTCGTCGCCCTCGGGGCGAAACAAATGGAAAGCCGTGTGCGGGTACATCTCCCCGAGGGTGGTGCTGGCTTTGTCAAACCGCCCATTGATGATGGCTTTCAAGCCCTGCATGGTTGCAAAGAGCCCGCCGCGGTCTTGCACGTACCCCGCCCGCATCGACCGGATGGGTACCAACGGGTCGACGAGAATCACCAGCGAGGCCCCGTGGCGTACGGCCACGCGCATGTTGGTGGTGCGGGTAAACGCTCCGTCGATGTAGTTACGCCCGGCGATGGTCTCTGCGGCGTAGAAAGGGGAGAGGGCACACGAAGCCCGGACGGCGCGGTGGATGGGCACGTCGGTCCAGCCGGGTTCGCCAAAGGTCACGGCTTCAGACGTATCCTGGTCGGTCGCACCGATGAACAACGGCCTCCGGGTGTCTTCAAAGTGATCGGTCATCCCCGGACGGTTGAACTGTTTGAAGAAATACTCCCGGAGTCGGTCCCCGGCAAAGACCGCCGAGGGAATCGCACGGTAGAGCGCCGACAGCGGATTACGAGCTCCCCCCCGGCCGAGAACCTCCCGCACCATCCGAAGGGCCCGGGTACCAAACTCACCGAGGTTGGGGTCAAAGACATCCCAACGGGTGATCCGGTCGAGGCGTGACGTACCCTTTCGGAGTCCGTCGGCGATTTCGTCGGGATGCATGCCGTTGGCGAGCAGGGCTGCAAGAATGCTCCCGGCGGAGATCCCGCAGAAGAGATCGATGTCGGCGAGGCGCGAGCCGTCGAGGGAGCGGTCAATCGCCCGGAGCACCCCGACTTCGTACAAAAGCCCTTCGATTCCACCGCCGGCGAGGCAGAGGGCGATCTTGCCGCGGGCCGAGCCTGACACCAGGGCATCCACGGCGTCGAGAATCGCTTCGGGGTCTGGCGACACCAGGGCGTCGGCCACGCGGCACGTCCCTGCAGTCCAGGCCACGCGCGCACCCGCGGCGTCCCCGTCGACCAGCACCAAGGTACGCGACCGCACGGCGTGGGAATGACTCGAATGCTCGGGAAACAGCACCCGTAGAATGGCCGCGGCTTCGGCTTCGGACACGCCCGTGGACACCCGAGCATCGACGACGACAACGTCGATGGGCCGTGCGGAGAGCCAACGGAGAGCCCGGGAGGGGTCCCGTTCTTGAATGATGGCGTAGGCGACGCCGCCCGCCCCCATGGTGCCCCCGTGGGAGACGGCCCTTTGAAGATGAACCTCGCCGTCTCCCATGCGTCGGCCCGTCCCAAGGGCGACGACCGGAGCGATGGACGTGCCTAGATACAGTACCGAGCGCATGGCCTCCGAGGGGGGTTACGGGTCAACAACGTGGACCCTGTGTGTCAACCTTGTACCCTGCACCACGGAATGTGAAGGGTTCATGAACAGGGCGCAAGAACTGCGCGAAAGCCTGGGACAGTCGGGCGGTGAAGATCCAGTGTACGGCGACGTCACGAGAGGGTAGGCAGGGCGATTCCCCGGGTTTCGGGCAAGGTCCACACCCACGCCCCGGTGGCCAACGCCAACACCAACGGTACCGACAGTCCGCCGACGATTCCGTCCCGGTGAACCGCCCAGGCAACGAGTACGGGCGCGCCGAACTGTGCCGTCCGCGCGAGGTTGTACGTCGCGCCCATCGCCACCCCACGGACTTCTGTCGGAAAGAGCTCGGCCAGCAACGCCCCAAAGCCCGCGGTGCACCCCGACCCCACGCCGAGCAACAGCATCGCCGACCAGAACAGTTCGGGTGTTGCCGACAGCGTGCGCCATGCAAAAGCCAAGGGCGCGAGCGCACACGCCGTGAGCACGGAGTACAACGTAAACGCAGGACGACGCCCGAAACGATCGGACACGGCGCCAAAAGACAACATGCCGAGGAGCTGTCCCGACTGGGCGGTGAGCACCCAGGTGATCGACCGCCCCACGGACTGGTGCATCTCATGGTGCAAAAAGCTCGGGAGCCAGGTGTAGCAAGTCCAGTACGTCCCGAGTTTGAACACGCCGAGCACCCATGCGAGCAGCATCCGACGGCCGACCCGCGCGCGGCGCACGGCGGCCATGGTCACGGGCGCCTCGGGGGCCGGCCGGGGGAGGTGCAACGATACCCGCATCGCCAGGGCGAGAAGCGCCGTCACGCTGGACCCCACCATCACCGCCCGCCAGCCGAAGCGCGGAACAAGAATGTACCCGGCCACGGCTGCGAGCGCGACACCCACGGGTTCGCCCGACTGCAAGAGGGCAGACGCGCGCCCGCGAAAAGCGCGTTCGACGGCTTCGGCCAACATGCTGTGACCGATGGCCCACTCACCGCCGACGCCAAGACCCACGAGGGCCCGGCCGAGGAGAAACACCGCGGGGGACGGCGCCAGCCCGGCGACGAGAGATCCCAGGGAGTACAACAGCACGGTCACCGAGAGAACATCCCGTTTGCCGTAGCGATCGGCCAGGGCGCCGGCGACCAGGCCACCGATGCCCGATGTTCCAAGGGCAACACCCAGGAGCCAGGTCTCGCCCGTGGCCGAGAGATGAAGGGTTCGGGCGACGGGATCGCGGACAAAGCCCAGGAGCACGAGATCATAGAAATCAAAGGCCCAGCCGAGAAAGGCAAAGGCAAAGAGCCGAAAGGGAAAGCCTCGGGGCGGAGACTCCGTGGATGCTTCGAAGGGCACCTGGATGGGTCCTAGCGCGCGATGACAAGCACCGTCCACACCGTGACGGCGAGGAGAATCCCCGAGGCGATTCCCAAGGTGCGGTACCGCGGTGCACCCGCACGCGTACCAAGCGCGTGTCCCGCGAGCGCGCCCGCGAGGCATAGACCTCCAACAAGTGCGCTCGAAGCCCGCGCGGCAACCCCCGTGGGGTCGTGCACCCGTCCAGTCAACACCCGAACTTCTAGCAACCAGGTGAGAACGAATCCCGAAACCGTGCCGGTGATCGCACCGATGAGCCAGCCAAAGCGCGCGGCCCACGCAGCGTGCTGAATCGTGCGGGAGGCGTCGGTGGACCGGGGGAGAATCTCCCGCGGGGAAAGCTCGTCGGGCATGAAAGAGAACAGAGGGTGCCATCGGGGGCATCGACGGCGCAACGGGTCGTGGTTTATATACGCCGCGAGAGTGCCCGCCCCCCGAGGGTAAAGGATCGCCAACGCCGTACGGGACGCGAGCAGTGCCTACTTACAGAGGAGTCGAGCGATGACGTCACGAGCGTTCGCGAAGCCCACGGAGGGCGAGGCCATCACCCGGGGTACGGACGGACACATCCGTGTGCCGGACCAGCCGATCATTCCGTTTATCGAAGGCGATGGAACGGGGCCGGACATCTGGCGGGCCAGTGTGCGGGTGCTCGACGCCGCGGTGGCCAAGGCCTACGGCGGCAAGAAGAAGATCGCCTGGCACGAAGTGTACGCCGGCGAAAAGAGCAAGAAGCTGTACGACAACTGGCTCCCGGACGAGACCGTCGAAGACTTCAAGAACTACCTCGTGGGGATCAAGGGCCCGCTGACCACCCCCGTGGGCAAGGGCATCCGGTCGCTCAATGTAGCGCTGCGCCAGATGCTGGATTTGTACGTGTGTCTCCGGCCCGTGCGGTGGTTTCAGGGGGTTCCCTCCCCCGTGCGCGATCCGTCCAGGGTAAACATGGTGATCTTTCGGGAAAACACCGAGGACATCTACGCAGGGATCGAATGGCAGGCGGAGTCGCCCGAGGCCAAAAAGCTCATTGAGTTTCTCCAGCGAGAGCTGGGGGTGAAGAAAATCAGGTTTCCGGCGACGTCGGGCGTGGGCATCAAGCCCGTGTCCCGGGATGGCACCGAACGGTTGGTCCGGGCGGCGTTGGACTATGCCCTGTTGCACAAGCGCAAGAGCCTCACGATCGTGCACAAGGGCAACATCATGAAGTTTACCGAAGGGGCGTTTCGGGACTGGGGGTACGCGGTTGCAACCCGGGAGTACCGCCAGCAGGTGGTCACCCAGCGCGAGAGCTGGATCCTCGGAAACAAAGAATCCAACCCTGCGCTCACGTCCCTTGAAAACGCCCGGATGGTTGAACCGGGCTTTGACATGGCCCCCGCCGACGATCAAGCCGAGCTCGTACGCGAAGTCGACGCCGCGGTGGGACTCTGGGAAACACACGGAAACGGACGGTGGAAGTCCAAGCTCCTGGTGCGTGATTCCATCGCGGACATCACCCTCCAGCAGGTGCTCACCCGCCCCGAGGAGTTTGACGTCATCGCCACGTTGAATCTCAACGGTGACTACCTCTCGGACGCGCTCGCGGCGCAGGTGGGTGGCATTGGCATCGCCCCGGGAGGCAACATCAACTACGTCACGGGCCATGCGATTTTTGAAGCGACGCACGGGACGGCACCGAAGTACGCAAACCTGGACCAGGTCAACCCTGGCTCCGTGGTGCTCTCGGGCGAAATGATGCTGCGGCATCTGGGCTGGGACGCGGCTGCGGACCTGGTCATCCGTGGGATGGACGGCGCCATCGGGGCAAAAACCGTGACGTATGACTTTGCGCGGTTGATGGAAGGCGCAAAGAAAGTGAAGTGCAGTGGCTTTGGTGACGCGGTGATCGCCCACATGGGCTGAAGATCTGTTGACCCACAGATGACCGAAGGGCTTTACGGCGAGGGCGCGGGCGTGCACAGTGCCGCCGCGCCGGAGACGGTTGGTACGAGAGAGCCGACAGACGGCGGCTGACAACGGAGAGAACTCCCATGGCGAAGCGGAACAAGATCGCACTCATCGGCGCGGGCAACATCGGCGGCGAGCTCGCCGCGCTGGCCGCTCGAAACGAACTCGGTGACGTCGTGCTGTTCGACATCCCCCCCAAGGCGGACTACGCCCGGGGCAAGGCGCTCGACCTCGCACAGAACGGCTCGCTCCTGGGCTACGACGCGACGATCACGGGCACCAGCGACTGGGCGGACTGCGCGGGCGCGGACGTCGTGGTCATCACGGCCGGCGTTCCCCGGAAACCCGGACAGTCGCGGGATGACCTTGTGGGGATCAACCTCCCGATCATGCGGAACGTGGCCGAAGGCGCGAAGAAACACTGCCCGGATGCTTTTGTCATCGTGATCTCGAACCCCCTGGACGTCATGGTCTGGGCGTTTCGTGAGTACACGGGCTTTCCCGCCGAGCGAGTGGTCGGCATGGCCGGGATGCTGGACGCGGCACGGATGCAACTCTTTCTCGCGCAGGCCGCGGGCGTGAGCGTGCGGGACGTCCGTCCGATGGTTCTCGGAGGCCACGGCGACGACATGGTCCCGGTGCTTTCGTACACCACCATCAACGGCATTCCCGCGACGCAGCTCATCGCGAAAGACACCCTCGATGCGATCATCGCCCGCACCCGCGCGGGCGGCGGCGAGATCGTCAAACTCATGGGAACGTCGGCGTACTACGCCCCGGCGAGCGCTGCGATGGCCATGGCCGAAGCGTACCTCCGCGACCAGAAACGCCTCGTCCCTGCGGCTGCACGGCTGACCGGGCAGTACGGCTACAACGACCTGTACCTTGGTGTGCCCGTTGTCATCGGCCGCGGCGGGGTCGAAAGGATCATCGAGATCCCGTTGACGGATTCTGAACGGGCAATGCTGGCAAAGTCCGCCGCGAGCGTGCAGGGCGTGGTCGACGTTGCAAAGCGCCTCAGCGCCGCGGCGCAGTAGGTCGTACGGATGAAAATTCACGAGTACCAGGGCAAGGCGCTGTTTCGTAAGTACGGCGTTCCCGTCCCTCAGGGGGCGGCGGTGCGCACGGCGGACGAGGCACGGTCCGAAGCCGCTCGGTTGATGGAAGCCACGGGGAGTCCCGTGGTGGTGGTGAAGTCACAGATTCACGCGGGTGGCCGGGGCAAGGGCGAAGTGCACAAAGGCCACACCGTGGTCTCCCACGGGGTCGAAGTCGTCAAAGGCGGCGCGGATGCCGCTCGGGACGCCGCAGGGCGCATGCTGGGTGGCCGACTGGTCACCCTACAGACAGGGCACGAGGGACAGACGGTTCGCACCCTGCTGATCGAGCAAGGCATGGGCATCGCCCGAGAACTCTACCTTGGGATGCTGGTCGACCGGGACGCCCGAAGGGTCGTGGTGATGGCTTCGACCGAAGGCGGGATGGAAATCGAAAAAGTCGCCGCGGAGACGCCGGACAAGATTCTCAAGAGCTGGATCGACCCGGCCGCGGGACTCTCGGCGTACCAGTCCCGGCAACTGGGCTTCGGTCTGGGTCTCACAAAAGACCAGGTGGGCAAGTTCGCGGTGCTGCTCGACGGGCTGTACAAGATGTTCGTCGCGGAGGACTGCTCGTTGGTCGAGGTCAACCCGTTGGTGGTGACCACGGCGGGCGACGTGGTGGCCCTGGACGCAAAGGTCAACTTTGACGACAACGCAGACTTTCGCCATCGAGAATGGTCCGACCTTCGGGACGCGACGGAAGAAGACCCGACGGAGCTCGAAGCCCGCGCGGCCGGACTTTCGTACGTGTCCCTCGACGGGAACATCGGTTGCCTGGTCAACGGCGCGGGCCTCGCAATGGCCACGATGGATATCATTGCCCACGCGGGCGGCACGCCGGCCAACTTTCTCGACGTGGGCGGCGGCGCGACAGAAGAAGCCGTCACCCGTGCGTTTGAGATTATTCTCCGGTCGCCGCAGGTGCGCGGAATCTTCGTCAACATCTTTGGCGGGATCATGAAGTGCGACACGATCGCGACCGGGGTCATCAACGCCACCCGAAAGCTCGGACTCAAAGTCCCGCTGGTCGTCCGACTGGAAGGCACCAACGTCGAACAAGGCCGCAAGCTCTTGTCCGAGAGCGGCCTTGCGATCACCCCGGCGTCCACCATGCTCGACGGCGCGCAGTCCATCTGCGCACTCGTCGCCCAGGCGAAATAGAGGCACACGATGTCGATCCTTGTCGACAGGGACACGCGGCTGGTGGTGCAAGGCATCACCGGCAAGTCCGGGTCGTACCACGCGAAACAGATGCTGGCCTACGGCACCCGGGTCGTTGCCGGAGTCACTCCCGGCGCGGGCGGACAGACCTTTGAAAACACCGTCCCGGTGTACAACACCGTGCAGGACGCCGTGCGCGCCCAGGGGGCCAACGCATCGGTGATCTTTGTTCCCCCGCCGGGGGCGGCCGACGCGATTCTCGAAGCGGCGGAGGCCGGGTGCTCCCTCGTCGTGTGCATCACCGAGGGTGTCCCCGTGATAGACATGCTCCGGGTACGTCGGACGCTGGAACACCGACTCGACCGAGACCTGGTTCTTGTCGGCCCCAATTGTCCTGGGGTGATCACCCCGGGCCAGTGCAAGATCGGGATCATGCCCGGGCACATTCACAAAGTCGGCCGCGTGGGGGTTGTCTCTCGCTCGGGCACCCTGACGTACGAAGCCGTCGGGCAACTCACAGCCCTCGGGATCGGGCAAAGCACCTGCGTCGGCATCGGCGGCGACCCGGTCAACGGCATGGACTTCATTGACGTACTGCGGCGCTTCAACGACGACCCTGGCACCGAAGGGGTCATCATGATTGGTGAAATCGGCGGCGGAGCAGAAGAGCGCGCGGCCGAATGGATCAAGGCCCACATGAAAAAGCCCGTCGCGGGTTTTATCGCCGGGACGACAGCGCCACCCGGCAAGCGCATGGGCCACGCGGGCGCGGTGATCTCCGGCGGCAAGGGCCGCGCCATCGACAAGATCCAGGCTTTTGAAGCTGCGGGCATCCGCGTGGCGCCGACGCCCGCCCAGATGGCCGAGACCCTCCGCGCGATGCTGTAGACCCACCACGGCTCGGTGGAGCGCCCACGGCGCGCCGCCCACCCCTTGGCTGGACACACCGAAGCGCCCGTACGATCCTACCGGAATGGCAGCAACCCCGGTTCGACCCGACCTCGATCCTGCGCTCGCACGGCTCGCTGAAAAGGGCGCTCGGCAGCTTGCAGCGTCACGCCACACAGCAGCCGCGGCAAACCCTGGCGAAGAGAACATCCGCCGTGCCCTCTCAGGACTGAGCGGTCGCCAGGCGCTCGCCATCCTCGGTGGGGGTCTCGCACTGGCAGGCGTTCTCTCCGCGATCGTGTTCGCCGTCACGCAATCGGGTAGCGCGACCGCCGCCGTTGCTGTCGCCGCAGGGATCTCCGTGCTTGTGTTCATCGTGGTGCGCGCGGCGATCAAGGCCTCGCCAACGCGTATCGCGAAAGAGCGCCTGTGGGTCGCTGCGCTGCCCTTTACCCTTGAGGGTTACTTCGAGACCCTCGCCAGGAATCCAGACGCGCTCTGGATGACCCTCTCGCTCACGCCCGCGTGGCAGAACGCACCGCCCGACCCCGCGTTGCTGGCAAGCATCGTGGCCGCTGTCGACGCCAGAACCGGCATCACGGAGGACATGGACATCACCGTGAAACTGGAGTGCTCCGATGAATCAGTCATCAGCAATACAGACGTTGTCTCTTGGACGCGCACGATGGTCACACGGGTGCTCGTGCCGCTCCACACGACCTGTCCGCTGACAAAGGTACGGCTGAAACGGACACAGTAGGCAACGGACGCTCGGCGACAGAGCGCACGTCCGTCGGGTCGCGTCCCCAAAGGGATGCGACGCATCAGTCCGTCGTCGGTGGCGCCACGGCGGGACTGCCGATCTCTTCCCAGAGTTCGGTGCAGTAGAAAAGGCAGTCGAGCCAGCCGGCGGTGCCTTCGTGGAGGACGAGACCGCAGCGGGATTCGTCGAGAAAAGGCACCGCGGCGTCGGACTGACCGAGAAACACCGCCGTGCCCTCGCCGGTCTCTCCACGGGCGACAAAGGGCAGCGCAGCGTGGACACGCTTGAACAAATCAGGGTCGTCGCTGGACACCGAGAAAAAACTACCGATCTCGACCCGGGTCCGTGCGTCGGGCGTATCCCCGGCGCCCTCGGCGACAAACGCCGACAGAACATCCAGGGCGCTAAAGAAATTGCCGTCGGAGCGCTCGACCCAGTCCTGGTCGATGCGAAGCAAGACCCCGGCGATGCCCCGGGTGGGCTCGACCAGCACTTCGACCCGCGCCGAACCCGGAATGCGCGGAAAGCCGTAGTACCGCCGGGCGATTCGACCCTGCGGGGGCGCTGCACGATCGAGTTCGAGTGAAAAGCGACGACCAAAGGGTGTTGTTTCGACGTCGGGCGCTTGCCAGCCGAGGACGCCGGCACGGTCTCCGGCGCGGGTAAAACTCGTCGGGGCGTGAAAAAGCATGGCTGCAAGGTCAAACGCCGCAGTGGCCGTGGCGATGCCCACGTACATCCGCCCGGAGGAGACATCGTTGCGAACGATCAACGTAGCGGTCGAAGCACGAAGCGGGAGACTCGCATCCAGCCTCCGCGCGAGAAACACTTCGTTTGCCGCACCCACGCCATCCCGGGGAACAAAGGGAAACGCCGTGAGAAATTCGTCAAAGGACTTGAGCTGCTCAAAGGACACGGCGAAAAAGTCTCCGATGGCTTGCGCATCCCGCGGGAGCACCTCGCCGATCGCGTCGACGAGAAACGCCGTGTAGATCCCAACCGCCGCGGGGAGTGACGCACGGTCTGAAGCCCACGCGCGCGAGAGCCATAGTCCAGCGACTTCGACCAGGCCCGTAGGGGCGACAAGAACTTCGACCTCGGCAAGCTCGGGCAAAGCGCGCGGGCGATAGGTCCGACGGCGCAGCCCAAGGAGCCTGGGGTCGGCGGGGCCGTCGCCGGCGTCGGCCAGGGTGAGCCCGTAGGCCCGCGCAAACGAGCTGGTTTCGAGGTCGGAGACCGGGTGATCGAGGAAGTTGCCGCGGGGCGTGGTCATGGCTTGTTACCGCCACGGATCAAGAGCTACCTCCGCGGCGCGAGCAGGGTGGTAGAAGGCTTGTGGGGAGTCAATCGCCAATGCCGCGTGGTGAGACGCCGTGGGGGTTTCTCGCGCGCCATGCCCACCGAGAAGCCGTGTGTCCTGGCCACGGCGGGGAGATTGAAGCTATGGCACCATGCAGTTCCCATGACCGACGGGTACACCCTCTTTGACACCCCCCTGGGCACGTGCGGCATCGCATGGAGCCCCCACGGAATCACCCATGTGCACCTCCCCGAGGGCACCGCGCGGGACACCGAAGCACGCATCGCCGAACGTGTCGGCAAGCCCCGGTCCGACGCACCGCTGTGGGTCACCACCGTGGTCGATCGAATCACACGGAGTCTCCACGGCGCGCGCGAAGATCTTTCCGACGTTCCCCTGGATCTTGCCGGCGTGCCGGGCTTTCACCGGGAGGTGCTCACGGCTGCGCGGGCGGTGGGCCATGGAACCACAACCACCTACGGTGCGCTCGCCCGTGCCGCGGGTTCGCCCGGCGCCGCCCGCGCCGTGGGACAAGCCATGGCGCGCAACCCCGTACCGCTTCTCGTCCCGTGTCACCGTGTCCTCGGCGCACACGGCGCCCTCGGAGGATTCTCGGCCGGGGGCGTGGGTACC
>VFSW01009342.1_pt1 | contig 14016 bp, 12 predicted proteins | sample 5358111 | NCBI WGS metagenome assembly VFSW01 (sample SAMN11554181, study PRJNA540505) | mine drainage metagenome | isolation source: sediment from site ElyBrook_90M | place: USA: Ely Copper Mine, Vershire, VT | collected 2017
GGCCGCGCCGGTCCGGCACATGGCGCGCAGCTGGTGGGAACACGGCTCGACGTGGAAGAGGCGTCGCAGAGGCTGGCGCGGGGGGGGCGGTGAACGACGGGGCCGCGCTCTTTGCATAGGCCCGAGCGCGTTCCCGAGAGAAGGCGAAGGGGCCCGATACGAGTACCGAGGTCTACCACAACGTCGGCAGCGCCGGACCTTGAACGGGGGCGCCTCCTACGAGCTTTTCTATATTCGATATATACGAGTGACGTGTGACCCAACGGAATTCGTTTATGTCCATTGGACAACAATTCCGCGGGGCATGAAGCCGACGCTCCCGCGATAACCCAGATCGCGACCGCCGAGGCGTGCGGGTCGTCGTCCTCGGGCCTTCCTCGGCCAGGCTCGCTGCTACCCGTCTTCGTGAACGGATCCGTGCACCTCCGGCGATGACCGCGTGGGATCACGCTGTCCGTCCTTGGCGCGCGCTCGGGTGGGTCCTCCGCTATGCTAACTCGGTGGCCTTCCGTCTCGTTCGCGCGCTGTGGCTTTTCGCGGCCATCTTCGCGAGCTACTTGCTGCACTTCGGCCTGGTCCGAGCGTTCCGCCCGCGGGGAGGGAGCACGCCGGACTGGCTGAAAGCACGTCGGGAGCGGGTCGACGTCACGAACGCGCGGAGACTCCTCCGGGGGATGCTCCGCCTCCGCGGCGTCTTCATCAAGCTGGGGCAGGTGCTCAGCGTCCTCGGCGGGTTTCTGCCGCGCGCCTTCACGCGCGAGCTCGAGAGCCTGCAGGACAACGTGCCGCCGCATCCGTTCCGGGCGGGCGAGCGGACGTTCCTCGCGAGCTTCGGTCGCCGGCCGGACGAGTGCTTCTCCCTCATCGACCGAGAGCCCATCGCGGCGGCGTCGCTCGGGCAGGTGCACGCCGCCGTGCTGAAGGACGGGCGAAAGGTCGCGGTCAAGGTCCTCTATCCGCGCATCCGCGACGTCATCCGCGTCGACATGCAGGCGCTCGCGCTGGTCGTCGGCGTCGTCAAGCGCTGGCTCCCGGTGCAGCACCTCGAGATGGTCCACGGCTCCCTCGTCGACCTGCTCCAGCGCGAGACGGACTATCTGCACGAGGCGGCGTGCATGGAGCGGATGGCCACAAACTTCTCCGGCGAGCCGGACATCCTCTTCCCCGAGGTCGTTCACGAATGGACGAGGCCCGACATCCTGACGATGTCGTTCATGGAGGGCGTCAAGATCACCCGCCTCGACGAGCTCGATCGCCTGGGGATCGACAGGAAGAGGCTCGCGACCCGGCTCGTGCAGTCCTTTTACAAACAGCTCTTCGTCGATCGCTTCTTCCATGCCGATCCTCACCCGGGCAATTTCCTCGTGCAGCGAGGCCCTGCCGGGGAGCCGCGGATTGTCGTGCTCGACTTCGGCGCCATCAGCGAGGTAAGGGACACGCTCGTCAACGGCGCTCTCGAGGTGCTCCAGGGCCTCGTGACGAGCGACGGCGCGATGGCGCTGCGGGGCTTCCGGCGCATGGGGTTCGTCGCCGAAGGCGCCAACGAGGAGCTCCTCGAGCAGACCGTGCTCACGTATTTCCGCAAGCTCCTCAAGGTCAAGGACCACAGCGCGGGCGCGCTTCTTCGCGCGAACCGGCGCCAGCTCGAGGACCTCACGAGCCCCGACGTGGAGCAAGGGGAGCTCAGAGACTTGATGCGATCGGTAGCGTATCCGGACGGGTGGTTTTACGTCGAGCGCGCGACGGTGATCGCGTTCTGGCTCGTCGGGCAGATCGATCCGGAGCTCGACACGATGGCCATCGGGGTGCCGTACGTGCTGCCCCTCGTGATGAAACGGCAGGCGGAGGCGGAGGCCGCCGGCTAGGGGCGCACGCCGAAGGCGGCGCCGATGCCCCATCCGACGAGCGCGCTGACGATGCCGATGGCGGCCATCTCGACGCCAGCCCTCCAGGGCCTGCCCACGGTGACGCTCGCTTTGTAAGCCCCGATCGCGAAGAGCGAGCCCCCCGCGATGGCCGTGGCAGACCACATCGCGACCTGGACCGGGAAAAGGAAGAACGGCACGACAGGCAAGAGCGCGCCCACCATCGTGGCCACCCCCACGACGAGCGCCGACCCCAGCGCGTGCATACGGTCCACCGGCAGCAGGTGGTGCTCCTCGGCCATCATCACGGCGACCCACACGTCCGGGTCGGCCACGATGGTCGCGACGATGCGATCGAGGAGCGCGCCCTGGAAGCCCTTCCGAGCATAAATGTCGCGCACCTCCGCCTGCTCGAGCGTCGGCACCTCGCGGATGTGACGGTACTCGCGCGCGACTTCGCTTCGATATACGTCGCCTTGCGCCTGCGTCGACGTATAGGCGACTGCCGCCATCGAGATCGCATCCGCGCACGCCGTGGCCACTCCCGCGGCGACCACCAGCTTCTCGCTGGCGCTTGCCGCAGCCACGCCGAGGAGCGCCCCGAGCACCGCGACGACGCCGTCTTGCCCGCCCAGGATGATTTCTCCGAGGAGAGAGGCCTTGCGGTGAGGATCGTCCTGAGCGTGATACGCGCGCTGCCAGTCGGGAACCGAGTCGTGGCGCTCCATGCCCCGGGCTTTATCTCTCGACGGCGCAGCTGTCACTTCCATCCGCGCGCCAGCGTATCGGCCGGTGGCGCACATCGCCTGCGTCGAAGCGACGGCACCATTGTTCGAACTCTGCGCGAGGAACGCCATCCCACGCGAGGTCCTCCAAGCGCTCGGGCAGGGGTACGTCGACAATCAGCGTGGCGAGCTTGCGATAAAACGTGGCCTGGTCCAGCTGGCTGGCGAGCGTCCTGGCCAGACGATCGGCTCGCCGAATCTCGGGCGGCCATGCGTGCGCGTCGCGGGGGATGGCTTCGATGTGGCCGAAGGCGCGCAGCAGCGCTGCTGCCGTCTTCTCTCCGAAGCCCCGGATCCCCGGCAGGCCGTCTGCCGCGTCTCCGACGAGGGCCAGCCAGTCCGGCACGCTCTCGGGGCGAACGCCTCGTGTCTTCACGAGCTCTTCCTCGTCGATCGTGCGGTGCCGCATCCGGTCGACGAGGACGACGCGCTCACCCACGATGGACTGCCCCAGGTCCTTGTCGGAGCTCAGGATCCGAATTTGAAGGGCGCGATCGCGCCACCGAGCCGCGGCCGTCGCGAGTGCATCATCGGCCTCGTAGCGGTCCATCGACCAGACCACCATCCCGAGCGCGCGGGCCGTCGCCTCGGCGGCATCGAACTGCGCGAGGAGCTCGGGCGGCACCCCGGCGTCGGTCTTGTACCCCGCGAACCAGTCGTTTCGGATCGACCGAATGGGGTTGTCGAACGCGACGGCGACATGGGAGACCGCCTCTTCGGAGTCGTGAAGGAGCGCGAGCATCGAGCTCGCTAGTCCGACCGTCGCCTTCCACTCGCGGCCGTCGCGCGTGTGCGGAGGCCGGCGCGAAAAATGCGCCCGAAATAGCTCGTAGGTGCCGTCGACGAGGTGGAGGCGCACGCTGGCCTGCGCGTCAGCGCGCGGACGATTTCACGGGACCGTACCCCATACGAGGGCGCCATTCACGTAGAGGGTGATCTTTGTGGAATCGCTGTAGCTCGTGTCCGCCGCCGTGTACGAGTAGAACGTCGTCTCGTCGAAGGTGCCTGCCGATGTCGAGTTGAAGAGATGGGTGTGGAGGTCCACGCTGCCGCCGGCGGCAATGGTGCCGCTGGTGAAGCTGATCTTCATGACTTCGTCGGCGCCGGGCTTCGGGGTGAACGGCGCGAAGGCGCCCGAGACCACCGTGCACCCGCCTGTGCCGGTGAAAGAGTAGCAGCTCATCGTGGGGCTCGTGAGCGCAGTTCCGGTCAGAAAGTAGAAGTCGACGACAACCGCGGTCAGGTTCTGCGCCGCGCTGCCGCAGTTGACGATGTTGAAGTCGAGATGCGCCAGAGTGGCCATCGTATAGTTCGTGCCGTCCCCCTGCTTGAACTGCACCTTCAAGCACGTGGTGGATCCGGCGTCAGTCGTTCCGCTCGACGAGCCCGAGGACGAGCTGCTGCTGGACGACGAAGAGCTGCTGCTGCTCGATGATGATGATGATGATGAGGAGGAGGAGGAGGAGGAGCTGCTCGTGCTGCTGCTGCCGCCGCTCGAGGAGGAGCTGCTGCTGGAAGACGTGCTGCTGCTCGTCGAGGACGCGCCGCCGCTCGAGGAGCCGCTGGTCGAGCCGGTCGGGCCACTCGACGAGCCAACGCCGCTGCTCGAAGACGAAGAGCCACCGCTCGAATCGTCGCCGGACGAAGCGTCGGCCGCGCCGTCGTCTCCCCCCGAGTCCAAGCTCGCGTCGTACCCGCTGCCGGCCGAGATCTTCGCCGAGTCGCCCGGGTCCGCCGCACATGCTTGCGCGATCGCACCCGCCACCAGGGCCACCAAGGATACGGCGCTCACCCGCGCTGACATACGAATCGCGTGCATCTCGCCCCGCTCTCCCGGCCGAGTCAACTGGCCTGACCATAACACGGATCCGCCGGCGGGAAAGTCTCTCTCTCTCGCGAAAGGCACCCGCCTCGGCAAAGGCGACCGCGAAGCGCCGGCGGAAGTCCGACAGGACTTCTAGGCGTTTGAGCTTTTCGGGCTTCTCGCCCATTGTTTCAACCGATTGTCTTCCCACGCATTGGCCACGCGCTCGCGCGGCACCCAAGCGCGCTCGGCATTGCGCGCCGCGTAACCCACGCGTTCCAGCTCGCTCGCCTCGTGCGCGTCGCTCGTGAGCACGAACGTCACCTCGCGTCCTCGCGACCGCCGCAGCGCTTCGACCGACATGTCGAGGCGCGGCAACCCCCCGTTGATTTCGAGCGCGGTCCCGGTCTCCTCGGCGGCGTGGAGTATCGCGTCGAGATCCAGGTCGATCGGAGGCCGGCCGCCGATCGTCCGAGCGGAGAGGTGACCAATCATTCGGACGCTCGGCTCCTTCATGGCCGTCACGATCCTCCTCGTCTGGGCGTCGCGAGCGAGCTCGAAGTGGTCGTGCACCGACGCCAGGCACCAGTCGAAGCCGGCGCGGAATTCGGCGTCGTAGTCGAGCTCCCCCTCCGGGCCGATGTTCAGCTCCACGCCGTGCAAGAGGTACAGCGAATCGCCCAGCTCGGTCTGCAGGGCTCGGATCCTCGCGCGCTGCTCGAGGAGCGCCTCGCGGCCGACGCCCGAAAGGGTCCCTTCCGCATGTTCGGTGATTGCGAGCACGCGGCAGCCTCGTGCCTTCGCGGCGCTCACCACTTCCTCGAGCGACGACTGTCCGTCCCCCGACATCGACGTGTGCACGTGGAAGTCGGAGCGGACGTCGCCGATCGGCCGCGGCAGCTCCCCGCGCTCGGCGGCCTCGATCTCGCCTGCGTCCTCGCGCAAGACCGGCGGGATCCACGGCAGCCCGAGCGCCTCGTAGATCTGCTCCTCGGTCTCGCCCGCGACGACGCGGCCACCTTCGATCTCGGAGAGAGCGTACTCGTTGAGCGTCCAGCCGCGAGCAAGCGCGCGCTGGCGAAGCTTGATGTTGTGGCCCTTGGAGCCCGTGAAGTAGAGGCGCGCCGCTCCGAGCTCGTGCGCCGCGACGACGCGGAGGTCCACCTGCGTCCCGCGGCGGGTGACGACGCTCGTCTTCGCGTCCCCCTGCACGAGCACTCGGTCTACGACGTTCATCGAAACCAACGCCTGCATCACGCGCGAAGGCTCGCTCGCGGCGACCACCACATCGACGTCGCCCACCGTCTCCGCGAATCGCCGCAGCGACCCGCCGTACGACGCGTGCGTCACTCCGGGGACTTTCTGGATGCGTGACACGAGCCGCTCCGCGAGCGGAAGCGCCACCGAGATGGGCGTGCGTCCGAGCGCGCCCTCGGCTTCGAGCCGGGCGAGCGCTCCCGCGATCTTCTCTTCGGACTTCTCTCCGAACCCCTTGAGCGCGCGGATCTTCCGCTCGCTGACGATGCGTCGGAGATCATCGATCGACTGCACGCCGAGCTCGGCGCGCAGCCGCTGAACGGCCTTCGGCCCCAGACCCTGAACGCGAAGAAGAGCCAGGACGCTCGCCGGGTGCTTGGCCCGCAGCGCCTCCACCTTGGCGACCTTGCCGGTGTCGAGGAGCTCGCGGATCTTGGCCGCCGTGCTCTTGCCGATGCCGGGGATCTTCTGGAGCTCCTTTTCCGTGAGCTTGCCGAGGTCGGCCGGCTGCGCTGCGATCGCCTGCGCCGCGCTCTCGTAGGCACGGATGCGAAACGACTGCGGGTCGCCCTCGTCGAGCAGGGTGAGCTCCGACAGCTCGCGAAGCATCTCCAGGATGTCCTGCTTGGTATCGGCCATGAGACTGTGGTGTACCCTCGCCGACGTGGCGAAGGTAGAGGGAGCGGCCAAGGCAGAGGGTGCCGAGATCCTCGTCGTGGACGGGCGCGAGGTGCGGATCACCCATCCGCACAAGCCGTATTTCTCGCGCGAAGCGAAGCTCTCGAAGCTCGACCTCGTACGCTACTACCTTTCGGTTTCATCCGGTGCGCTCGGCGGCATTCGCGATCGACCCATCGTGCTGAAACGGTTCGTGAACGGGGCGGAGGGGGAGGCCTTCTACCAGAAGCGCGCCCCGGAGAAGCGGCCCGCCTGGCTGCGGACCGTGACGCTCGCGTTCCCCTCGGGGCGGACCGCGGAGGAGGTCGTCGTCGACGACGCGGCCGGGCTCGCGTGGATCGTCAACCTCGGGTGCATCGAGCTGCACCCCCACCCGGTGCGGTCGGGCGACCTCGATCACCCGGACGAGCTGCGCGTCGATCTCGATCCCGGACCAGCGGTCCCGTGGTCGGACGTACGGACGGTGGCCCTCGAGGTGCGCGCCGCGCTCGAGGAGCTCGGCCTCGTGGGCTGGCCCAAAACGAGCGGCTCGCGCGGGATGCACGTGAACGTGCGCATCGAGCCGCGGTGGACCTTCGCCGAGGTGCGCCGCGCGGCCCTGGCGCTCTCGCGCGAGGTCGAACGCAGAGTCCCGGCGATCGCGACCTCCAAGTGGTGGAAGGAAGAGCGCCACGGGGTCTTCCTCGACTACAACCAGAACGCGAAGGACCGGACGACGTGCTCGGCGTACTCCGTGCGCCCGTTGCCCGACGCGCGCGTGTCGACGCCGCTGCGCTGGGAAGAGGTGCCCGATTGCCGGCCGGAGGACTTCACGACGCGCACGGTCCCGGAGCGGCTTCGCACGCTCGGCGATTCGCACGCCGCCATGAACGATTCGCCAGGCTCGCTCGACAAGCTCCTCGAGCTGGCCCGCCGCGACGAGGCTTCGGGTCTGGCCGACGCCCCGTGGCCGCCGCACTACCGCAAGATGAACGGCGAAGGGCCGCGGGTCGCGCCGTCACGCGCCAAGAGGGGCGCCGCGAAGAAGCCACGCGAGAGGATGCCGCTCGTCGTCGTGGCGAACTCGCCGAGCAAGGAGGCGGCGCTCGCGGGGCTCGAGCGGTGGAAGACGAGGCATCCGGAGGCGGTGCAACACCTCGCCGCCGACGACGTCCTCGTCGACTCGATGCGCGGGCGGTCGTCGACGTGGACGCGCGTGCGCGTGAACCTCCGCCACGTGCCCGAAGAGATGCGACCGCTGGGGGAGAGGCCGGATCCCGACGAGGACCCCACGCGCGAATGGCGGGAGAAGTACCGCCGGGGTCGAGGACGGATGACCGGTTCGCCCGACGAGAAGAAGCCGTAAGCGATGCCGCTCGACGATGCGACTCTGCCGACCTCGAAGGTCTCGTACGGGGGGCGCCGATTCCCGGCCACGCTCTCTCAGCGCCCTCTCGCAAAAATCGCTGAGAGCTCGCTCGGCGCGACCACCTCGAGCTGAGCATACGTGCAATCCCTCGGCTTCTTGTCCTGCCTCCATCGCCGGAACTGCGCCGTGTGCCGGAAGCGGGAGCCTTGCATGTGGTCGTAGGCGACTTCAACGACCAGCTCCAGGCGGAGCGGCTCCCACGAGAGGTCCTTGTCCTGACTCCATCGGCTCTTGGCCCCGGGAACGCGCTGCATGACCTCGCGCGAGGCCCACGCCTTCCAAGGGTGGTCTTCGAGTGCGTGCTCACGGTAGGGCGCGAGGAAGGACACGAGCTCGCTGCGCACCTTGTCCGAGAAGCTCGCGCACACGCCGACGTGCTGGAGGGCGCCGTCGTCGTCGAAGAGCCCGAGCAGAAGGGAACCGACAGCCGCGTCGCGACCGTTCTTGTGCCAGCGAAAGCCCCCGACGGCGCAGTCGCAGTCGCGCTCGTGCTTCACCTTGAGCATGACGCGCTTGTTCGGTTCGTAAGCGCCGCCCTCCGGCTTTGCCATGACGCCGTCGAGGCCCGCGCCCTCGAAGCGCCGGAACCAGTCGGCCGCTACGGAGCGGTCGGTCGTCGCCGGCGTGAGGTGGATCGGAGGCTCGGCTGCGGACAGCATCCCCTCGATGACGCGGCGTCGCTCGTGGAAGGGTGCGCCGCGCAGATCGCGGTCCTCGAGGCACAGCACGTCCCAGAAGACGATGGAGGCGGGGGTCTGCGCCGCGAGAAGCTTTACGCGCGAAGCCGCAGGGTGAAGACGCATCTGGAGCGCGTCGAAATCGAGGCCTGACGGGGTCGCGATCACGAGCTCGCCGTCGAGCACGGTGCGCCGCGGGAGCTGTGCGCGGAGAGGCGCGGCGAGCTCGGGGAAGTAGCGATCGAGCGGCTTCTCGTCGCGGCTTTGCAGGAGGAGCTCGTCGCCGTCGCGGAACACGACGACGCGGAAGCCGTCCCATTTCGGCTCGAAGAGCCAGCCCGGGCCTTCGGGCAGAGCGAGGACGCGCTTGGCGAGCATCGGAAGAACGGGAGGGTTCACGCGGAGCTGCACGCCGCATAAGATACGCTCACAGCCTCCGCGAAGAGACCGTCGAGGCGTTCGTGAAGCACCTCGTCTGACGCGCTCGCGCCTCGAGCTGCAAATCGCCCGCGACTCGTGGTACTCGCTTCGTCGATGCACGTTTTCGTCGCCGGTGGCGCCGGCTACATCGGCTCCGTCCTCGTTCCGCTGCTCCTCGAACGAGGCCACCGCGTCACCGTCCTCGATCGCCTCTACTTCGGCGGCACGCTCTCGGGGCCACAGGCGCGCTTCGGCGAGAAGCTCCGCGTCGTCCGCGGCGACGTGCGCTCGTTCGATCGCGCCCTCCTCGCCTCCGTCGACGCCGTCGTGGACCTCTCGGGCATCTCGAACGACCCCTCGTGCGAGCTCGAGCCGGAGCTCACGCGCAGCGTGAACGTCGATGGGGCCAAACGCCTCGCCTCGGTGGCCGTCGAAGCCGGCGTCCAGCGTTACGTCTTCTCGTCGTCCTGCTCGGTATACGGCCACGGCGAGGGGCTGGGGCTGAGCGAGTCGAGCCCGCGGCATCCGGTGTCGCTCTACGCGCGCGCCAAGGCCGAGGTGGAGGACTTCCTGCTCGCGTCCAAGCGGATGGAGATCTGCGTGCTGCGCCTGGCGACCGTCTTCGGGCTCAGCCCGCGCATGCGGTTCGACCTCGCGATCAACGTGATGACCAAGAACGCCTACGTCGCGCGCCGCATCACGGTCGACGGCGGGGGCCGGCAGTGGCGCCCCTTCGTGCACGTCCGCGACGCCGCCCGCGCGTTCGAGCTCGCGCTGACGAGCGGGGCCTCGAAGGCCGCCGGGCAAGTGTTCAACGTGGGATCGGACGCGAACAACGTCCAGATCCTGAACCTCGCCTTCCGCGTTCGCGACGCCGTCCCGGGGACCGAGGTCGTCCACGCGCCGACCGACCCGGATCTGCGTGACTACAACGTGTCGTTCGACAAGGTGAAGCGCGTCCTCTCGTTCGCCGCCGAAAAGAGCGTCGACGACGGCATCTGCGAGGTGCTGGGCGCCTTGCGCGAGGGCGTGGTCGATCCGGACGACCGCCGCTGGTACACGCTCCGGCAGTACGTCTTTTTGCGCGAGGCCGAGCTCGCGCACCGCGACCTCGCCCTCGACGGCAACCTGCTGGCGGCCACGGACGGACGCTGACGCGCATGACGGTCGAGTTCTACCGGCACCAGCTCGGCGAGGCAGAGGCGGCCTCGTGGGCTCGGGTGCTGGAGACGCTGTTTCTCACTCTCGGGCCACAAGTGGCCGCCTTCGAGGAGGACCTCGGGAAGTTCCTCGTGCGCGGCCGTGAAGGGACGCCGACGCCGTTCGTCGTTGGCACGAGCTGCTGCTCGATGGGCCTACTCCTCGCGCTCCGAGCCCTCGACGTAGGGCCGGGGGACGAGGTGATCACCACTCCGATGACCTTCGCCGCGACGACGAACGCGATCCTCCATCTCGGGGCATCGCCCAGGCTCGTCGACGTCGAGCCGGAGACGGGGCTCATCGATCCCGCTGCGGTCGCCGCCGCCGTCGGTCCGCGGACCGTCGGAATCCTGCCGGTGCATCTCTACGGCCAGCTCGCCGACATGCGGGCGCTACGCGCCGTCGCGGACGACAAGGGGCTCTTCATCGTGGAGGACTCGGCGCACGGCATCGAGATGGAGCGCGACGGGGTGCGTCCCGGCGATCTCGGCGAGGCAGCCGTCTTCTCGGTTTACGCGACCAAGAACATCACGAGCGGCGACGGGGGAGCTGTCGTGACGCGGGCCGCGCGGATGGCGGATCGCCTCCGACGGCTGCGCAATCACGGAGTGTCGAGGGCTGCAGCCGAACGGCACGGAGGCGTGTACAGGCACTGGGATCTCGTGGAGCTCGGTTACAAGGCGAACTTGACGGACCTCGACGCCGCGATGCTCCGCCCGCAGCTCTCGCGCGTCGAGGACAAGCGAAGGAAGCGCGAGGCAATCGTCTTGCGATACGAGTCGCTGCTGCGCGAGCGGCTGACCGACATGGCCGGAGGGCCGCCTGCGCGATGCCGCGTGCCTTGGCTGGTCGAGCGCAGAGGGCAGAGCAGCCATCACCTCTTCACCGTCCACGCGAAGCCCGGGCAGCGCGACGCCGTGCTGGCGACGCTGGGCTCGGCCGGCATCGGAACAGCGGTCAACTACCGCGCGATCCACCTGCTGACCTACCTCGTCGAGGTGCTCCATCTGCCGCGAGGCTCGCTCCCCGTCGCGGAGGAGATGGGCGATCGTACGATCAGCTTGCCGATGTATCCAACGCTGGAGAGCCGGGCGCAGGAGAGGGTCGTCGAGGCCCTGACCGAGGCGTGGGGCTGAGCGTCGCCGCCGTTGCGCCTGCGACTTACTGCACGACGTCGACGAGCGCTTCGAGCATCGCCGCCTGCGCGGCGGCCGCCGGGTCGTGCATGTCGCGGGCGAGGAGCGCGAGCGATCGGGCATGCAGCAGAGCCACCGGGCGTAGATCCTCGTGCGCTCCCTGTCCCGTGAAGGCGGCGTCGAGGCGAGCCACGGTCGCGAGCGCGGACGCGTAAGCGATGACGTCGCCGTTGCGAGATTCGGCGATACGCTCGATGTCGCTGTCGTAGGTGCAACGCAGATCGGCCGACATCGTCGACGGCTCGCCGCGCGCGAGGTCGTCGAAGTGGGCGGTTACGTGTAGGGAATAAGACTCCCCTGCGGTCCACGCGGGCACCGTCAGGCGTACGACCTCGGCGCGCTCGTCGCCAGCGCGTACGTCCCCCAGCGCGAGGTCTCCCCCCTCGACCTCCCAGCGCGCGTCTCCTCCGGACGCCTCGAGCACGTGCGAGGGCGCGGGCGAGGCGTCGAAGGTGAGGATGACGTTGCGGAACGCGACGCGTCCCGCAGCCGGCACGAAATCCTGCACCTCGCGCACCCGCGCCTCGAGCGCCTCCTTCCCTTGCGTCCGGACGACATCGAGCGGCACCATCGCCGATCCCAGGCCCTCTTCCGCTTCCGCACGCGGGCTCTTCGGTGCGTCGCTGAGGAACAGGACTCTTCGCAGCGTCCCCCCCGTCAAGAGCCCGAGCGCTTGCTCGACGGCCTGCTTGCGCCGGACCGGCCCCGACGGTCTCGTCTCGAGGTGACGCCCGACCGCCGCCGAGACGAGAGATCGGTTCGACGCGGGCATCACGGGGACGACGACCTTGCCGCCGGCCGCATCGAGGACGAGAACGCGGTCGCGCCCGCCGAGCTGCGCCAGCGCGGCATCGCAGAGAGCGCGCGTGTCCTCTCCCCGCCCGTCGAGGACGATGGCGACGTCCTCGCCCCAGCGCGCCTCCCCGGGCGCGGCGGGGGCAAGCACGTCGACGCGGACGAGCATCTCCCCGCCCCACGCCGGAACCCGCGTGTCGCTGGGCCTCAGCGTGATGGCAAGCCCTGTCGTCGCGAGCCGCGTCGGCTGGCTCGTCCGCATGAAACGCCCGTTCTTCGGAACGATGAACCCGATGGGCGCACGCCAAGGCTCGTACGGGTCGCGCGACACGATGCGCGTGGGCACCTCGGCGACATCGTGGAACTCGACCCCCTCCGCGGTGATGATCGCGGCTCCGTGCGCCCCCTTCTCCTGGAAGACCAGCGTCCCGTCCTTCGCAAGAATCGGGTGCGCGCAGGCACCGAGCAGCGGTGCCCAGCAGACAGCGAGCGCCCGGCGCAACATCGCGGAGGAGCTTAGTACAGCGCCCCGCAAGAGATTACGAACTCAGAAACTTCCGACGACGCCCGCGCCGTTGGGCAGCGGCGCGAAGACGACGCGGGGTCTCGACGACTCTGCGCCCCCGCTGCCCTGCGTTGGGCCCTCCACGACCACGGAATGCGTCGGTAGGCCGATGAGCGTCAGCAGTGTCCCTAGGCCCTGCGCCGATCCGCTCACGACGAGCGCGATGCGCGCGACGGTCTCGAACATGCAAGGATCGATCGGAGGCGGGGTGGGCAGCTTGGGGGCGACGCACTGCGCGCGTTGCGAAAGATCCATCCAAGGTCCGGCGACGGGGATGGAGAGCGAGCGGTCGGCCGGGTTCTTGGACTCCGTGACGACCCAAACCGACGATAGGTACGACAGCCCGAAGAGGACGAGACCATCGGCGAGTGCGGCGGTCGCCCGCTGCGACTCGACGTGGCCTCCTCCGGGGATGGAAGCGTCGGGCTCCAAATTGCCGTGCATCTCGATTCCGTCGCTGGGCTCGAGCGGAACGGCGGCGTCTTCGTCGGCAAGCTCCCCGCGCACAATGTCGGAATCGTACGAGACGCCCGTCCCCGGCACGAAGTGGATTTCGACCGGGGGGTTCCCTGCCTTGCGCACGCCCACCACGAGCCCGTTCTCGTCCTGTTCGACGACGTCCCCAGGCGCCAGGTGGTGCGTGTACGTCTTCGGTAGAATGATGTGCTGGTCTTCGACGCGCGCACCCGCCGGGAGCGTGACGCGGTCGGTCCCCCGTACGACGGCGCCCGGAACGAACGTCTCGCTCTGGACCCGCGTTGCCGCTTCGGGGGTGTAGGTCCGTGTCACCGTCATGCTCCCAGCGCAACCCAACCCTCCCATCATCGAGAGCATCACCCCCACCGCGCCGAACTTCGTGCTTCCGTGTGCCTGCATCCATGGAGAGAACGGCAGGAGCCGGCGGAACTTGAGCCCCTCCGGCTTCGTCGCCGCTGCCTACATGGACGCCTCGGGATTCAACCCCCCGAGCCGCTGTCGGGCCGCGCCTTGCAGTCTTCGAACGTCCCCCCCGCGCCCGGCGCGCTCAGCCCCGAGATGGCGCACGTCTCCACCGAGCCTGCCTGAATCGTGTACGACGTGCCATTGCACTGGTCTAGCATTCCGTCGCCGAAGAGGACGCCCACGAGGGCGTGCGACTTCACGTCGTAAAAGCACTTCGAGAAGTTGTTCCCACTCGAGTCGAGGTCGACCTCCCAGACGAGGTAATCGAGGCACTGGCCGAACTGGATGTCGCCGCTCGTCATGCCGAGCGCGCTGCAGCTCGTGTATCTCGCAGTGTCGTAGGGGAGGGGTTGCGGGGGGGTGGCGGTGTGGCGAGGGCAGGCGAGATTGGTGTGGTTATTGACGTCGTCGCTCGACGCGGTGG
>VFSW01009343.1_pt1 | contig 14015 bp, 9 predicted proteins | sample 5358111 | NCBI WGS metagenome assembly VFSW01 (sample SAMN11554181, study PRJNA540505) | mine drainage metagenome | isolation source: sediment from site ElyBrook_90M | place: USA: Ely Copper Mine, Vershire, VT | collected 2017
AGAACAACCATCTGGCGCTGCTGGCCGGCCGCGAAGAAGAAGCCGCGCCGGTGGCCATTGAGAGGGCGTGGAAGTTTCGCAAGGAATCGGCGTTCATCGAAGTCGAGGTGAGGGGCGAAGCAGCGGCGCGGGCGGCGGCGCGCACGTTCCGGCGGCTGCTCGAGGAAGGGCCGGAATCGTATCCCTGCCTGCTCCTGCTCGACAACATGACGCCGGATGCGATCGGCGCGATTCTGGAGATGCTGCGCCGCGAGGGATTGTGGGACGCCGTGCTGGTGGAAGCGAGCGGCGGGATTTCGGAAGCGAATATCGAGGCCTACGCGGCGTGCGGCGTGGACGCCATCTCGATCGGCGCCCTGACGCATTCGGCGCGCGCGCTCGATCTTCGCCAGAGTATTTTATAACTTCATGGAAAGAGGAAAACGGTCATGACCAACGCTGTCTTGCAACAACGGCAAACCTTCGAGGAACGCTACACCCTTCCGCCGATCGAGACGATCCACGACACCGCGGAACAGATTCGCCGGAAGCAGGAGCGCATCCGCGAGCTCTGCACCGAGCGGAAGGCCATTCTGCTGGCCCATCTCTACCAGCGTCCGGAGGTCCAGGATGTTGCCGACGCCGTGGCGGACTCGCTGAAGCTTTCGCAGGCCGCGGCGAAAACCGATGCGGAGGCGATCGTCTTTTGCGGCGTGCACTTCATGGCGGAAACGGCCGCGATTTTGTGCCCGGAGAAGGCCGTGCTCCTGCCCGACCTGCGGGCGCAGTGCTCGCTGGCCGCATCGGTCACGGTAGAGGAACTGCTCGAGTGGAAGGCGAAAGTGCCCGACGCGGTCGTGGTCTCCTACATCAACACGTCGGCCGCAGTGAAGGCCGAGAGCGACTACTGCTGCACTTCGGCGAACGCCGCCAAGGTGGTGGCCGCGATTCCGGCCGGCCGGCCGATCCTGTTTTTGCCCGACAAGTATCTGGCCGCGGTGGCCGCGCGGCAAACGGGACGCAGCGACATCATCGCCTATCCGGGATATTGCCACGTGCACAACATGATCCAGCCCGACCAGGTTCTCGAAATCTTCGATGCGCATCCCGATATCGAACTGCTCTTGCATCCCGAATGCGGGTGCGTCAGCTCGTGCATGGCCAGGGCACTCGACGGCACGCTGCCGCGGGACCGCACCTTCTTTCTTTCGACCGAGGGGATGCTCCGGCACATCGCGGAATCTCCGGCCACCGAATTCGCCGTGGGGACCGAGCTCGGCATCCTCCACCAATTGAACAAGCGGTTTCCCGAGAAGACGTTTTATCCGGTGAATCCCAACGCCGTTTGCGCCTTCATGAAGACGATTACGCTGGACAACATCATTCGCTCGCTCGAGACGATGACGCCCCAGATCCGCGTGCCCGTAGAGATCGCGCGCCGGGCCAGCCGCGCCATCAACCGCATGCTGGAGCTGGCGTGAAGGCGGCCTGAACATGCTGAAAATCGGAATTCTCGGCGTCGGCGCCATCGGGCGGACCATCGCCACCGCCCTCGACCAGAAACAGATCGAGGCGGAGTTGGTGGCGCTTGCCGATCAGGATCAGGAGCGGGCCAGGGAACTCTCCTCGGAGCTTTCCGGCCGTCCGCCCGTTGTGTCCGTCGAGCAGATGATCGAGCGATGCGACGTGGCCGTCGAAGCGGCCGGCCAGGCGGCTCTGCCGGAGTTTGTTCCCAAGGCGCTGGCGCGCGGGCGTGACATGCTCATCATGAGCGTGGGAGGCCTGCTCGGGCGCGAGGAATGGTTTCGCCAGGCCGGCGAAAAAGGCTGCCACATCTACGTTCCTTCGGGAGCCATCGCCGGGCTCGACGGCATCAAGTCCGCGTCGATCGGGCGGATCGATTCGGCGCTGCTGACCAGCCGGAAACCGGTGGCGGCCCTGAAGGGATCGAAGTACGTCGTCGAACGCGGCATCGAGCTCGACCGTCTCAAGGAAGAGACGGTGATCTTCGAAGGGCGCGCCGAAGAAGCCGCGCACGCCTTTCCGGCCACCTCCAACGTGGCCGCTTCGCTGCGCCTGGCCGTCAATCCGGCGGTGCCGGTGCGCGTCCGCGTGGTGGCCGTGCCGGGGGGCAGCGAGAACGTGCACGAGATACGCGTGCAGGGCGAGTTCGGGCGGCTCACCGTGACCGTCGAGAACGTCCCGTCGAAATCCAATCCCCGCACGTCGCAACTCGCGGCGTTTTCCGCCATCGCCACGCTGAAGAATCTCACGCGCTCCCTGCGCGTGGGCACGTGAGAGTCGTCCCCGGAATGGGTTCGAGAAGGGTCAATTTCTAACTTCAGGATCTTGCCGTAGCCGCCCGAAAGGCTCCGCCCCCAAAAAGCTGGCTGGAGTATTGCACGCGAGTAGGGTCCGGTGTATGTTAGCGTCGGTCGGGGAGTCAAAACGGACACTACGGATGGCTCCTGAACTTTCGTGACCGCCGCTGACGCTGGTTTGACCAGCTGGCGGTGGATGAACGGGCGCTCCGCAGAGGGCCAAGATGCAAAATCGGTGCCCAAGCCGGTTGAAGATTTTCTCATTCCCCTTTTTCACGGCAACAGCCAGCAATAGATTTTTTCCATTGACTCACCGGCACGCCCCTGCTCCCCGAAACAGTGTGACCCAGCCTTACAAAGACACGCACAGGGAGGACAAACCGTGCTTTTGACCGACATCGAATTCCATGAAGCCAACACGCTGAAGGAAGCCTCGGAATGGATGGGGCAGTACGCGCCCAACGCCCGCTTGATGGCCGGCGGAACTGATCTGCTGGTGGACTTGAAGACGGGCCGATATGGCACGAGCCATGTTGTTTCCCTCAATCGAATTGCCGCTCTGCGCGGTCTTGCGACAACCAACGGGAGTCTGCGCATCGGGGCGCTTACCACGCCCAGCCAGCTCTGGGCCTCGACGACAATTTGGGAGCGATTCCCGGCCATCCTGGATGCGGTCCGGGACATGGCCGTGCCGCAAATCCGCAATATGGCGACGGTGGGCGGCAATATTGCCGGCGCCGTTCCGTCGGGGGATCTGCCGCCGATTCTAGTCGTGTTGAATGCCTCGGTGATCTTGTGGTCTTCGTCGGGAGAGCGAGAGGTTCCGTTGGAGGACTTTTTTGTTGGCCCGCGACAGACGGTCCGGAAGCACGAGGAGATCCTCACGGAGATTCGCCTGCCCTATCCGCCGCCGCGGTTCGGCGCGGCGTATGCCCCGTTTGCGCTGCGCGAGGCTAACGGCTGCGCGCTGGCGGCCGTGGCAGCCAGTCTTCGCCTGGACGAGAAAGGGATTATCCGGGATGCCCGCATCTGCCTGGGCGCCGTGGCTCCTATCCCCAAGCTGGCGAAAACAGCCATGGCGGCTCTGGTGGGCAAAGTCGCGGGCAGCGCAGCATTCCACCAGGCAGAGGAAGAGGCCACGAAAAGTTCGCAACCAATTTCGGACATCCGCGGTTCGGCGGATTACCGTCGAAAATTGATCGGCATCTTAACGCGCCGAGCACTGGAGAGCGCTCGGCAGCGGGCTCTGGGAGGATTGCAATGATACGGACATATACGTTAACGGTAAACGGTTACGACCGGGCGGTGGCGATTGCAGCGGGCGAGATCCTCGCGGATGTTTTGCGGGACAAGCTCAATCTGACGGGAACCAAGAAGGGATGCAATCTCGGCGATTGCGGCGCCTGCACCGTATTGGTGGACGGCGAGCCCATGAATAGTTGCCTGTTGCTGGCCAGCCAAATGGAAGGCAGGCAGATCACCACCATCGAGGGCATCGCGCAAAACGGGGAACTGGCGCCGATCCAGAAGGCCTTCGTGCACGAAGGAGGGGTGCAATGCGGTTATTGCAGCCCGGGAATGATCCTGTCCTCGGTTGCGCTGCTGAATAAGAATCCGCGGCCCACGGTCGAGGAAATCAAGAATGCTCTGGCAGGCAACTTGTGCCGTTGCACCGGGTACACCGGCATCATTCGGGCGGTCCAGCGCTGTGAAAACTACCGCGACGACGGAACCTGTGCGAAAAAAGAGGCCCCCATCGCCGAGAACACGCGGTTCACCAGCGTGACTCTTCCCATGCCGCGCGTGGACTCCGCCGACAAAGTCACGGGCCGGACACGCTACACCGCCGATATCACCCTGCCCAACAGGATCCACGGCAAGATTCTGGGTTCGCCCATTGCGCACGGCCGGATCAAGAGAATTGACGTTTCCAAAGCCAAGGCCCTGCCGGGCGTTCTGGCCGTGATTACGGGAGCGGATGTGCCCGATACGCAGCACGGCGTTTCGCCCGCTCGCTACGACGAATATGTCTTGGCGAAGGACAAGGTTTTGCACGAAGGGGACAATGTGGCGGCCGTGGCGGCGGTGGACGAGCAGACGGCGGAGAAGGCGCTGGGGTTGATCGACGTGGAGTACGAAGAGCTGCCCGTGGTGCTGGACGCGATGGAAGCCATCAAGGAGGGAGCGCCCCAGCTTCACGAGCGCTACAAGGGGAACATCAACACGGTGGTCGACCACACCTTTGGCGATCTCGAAAAGGGCTTTGCCGAGTCGGACTTCATTCGCGAAGAAACCTTCGTCGGGAACAATACGTACCAGGCGCCGCTGGAACCGCACGCCTCCATGGCCTATTGGGACTATGACGGCACGCTGGTGCTCCATAGCTCCTCGCAGGCCCCGCATTACGTGCAGTACATGATGGCCCACGTGCTACACATCCCGCTGGGCAAGGTGCGGGTCATTCGGCCGGCGGTGGGAGGAGGCTTCGGGTGCAAGGCGGCCACTTCGCCGCTGGATCTTTGCTCCGCCATCTTGAGCAAGATGACAGGACGCCCGGTGCGCATGGTTTATACGCGCGAGCAGATGATCCGCTACGGCCGCGGACGCCACAAACAGCACATGAAGATGAAGCTGGGCTTGGACCGCAACGGCAAGATCAAAGCGTTCCAGAACGAGATCTATCTGGATGGCGGGGCCTACAGTTCCTTCGGAGTGGCCACCTCGTATTACGCGGGCAGCATGATGCCTACGCTGTATCACATTCCCATTTACAAATATAACGGCTACCGGGTGATGACCAACAAGCCCGCGTGCGGGGCCTTTCGCGGGCACGGCGTGCCCCAGCCGCGGTTTGCCTTTGAATGCCTCCTCAACATGATGGCGGAGGATATCGGAATCGATCCCGTCGAGATTCGCCTGCGCAACGCCATGACTCCCAACACCATGACCGTGAACGACCTGGATATCAAGAGCTGCGAGTTCACGGCGACGCTCCAGGCCGCGCGGGAGAAGTCGGGCTGGAAGGGAAAGTACGGCAAGCTACCCAAGGGCCACGGCATTGGAATCGGTTCGGGAGGATTCGTCTCGGGAGCCGGCTACGCCATCTATCGGGGCCAAGTCCAGCTTTCGCACGAAAAGCCCCCGGAGCATTTCGTGAAGAAGCCGATCTTTCCGCATGCCAACGCCATCGTCAAGGTCAACGAGGATGGCATGGCCGTGATCGTGCTGATCGGTTCGGCCGAAATCGGGCAAGGCGGCGACACCGTCATGACGCAGGTGGCCGCGGAGGCGATGGGAATCCCGCCTTCGCGAATCCGCGTCCGCAGCGAGGATAGCGACATCTCGCCCATTGATTTGGGCGCTTACTCTTCGCGCGTCACGCTCATGGGCGGCAATGCGGTCAAGAACGCGGCCATCGCAGTGGTGGAAAAGATGAAGCCTTATGCCGCGGCGATCCTCGGTTGCGGCGAGGCCGACGTGGCCGTAGGAAACTCCAGAATGTTCGTGTCCGGCGACCAGACCCGCAGCGTGCCCTGGGAAGAGGTTGCCCGCAAGTATTTTAACGACGTGGGGCCGCTGGTCGGCACCGGTTGCTACAAACCGCCGCAGGGACTGGGCGGCGACTACAAAGGCGCCACCGTCGGGACGAGTCCCGCTTATTCCTTCGGGAGTTCCATCTGCGAGGTGTCGGTGGACTTGGAAACCGGCAAAGTGAGAGTCGAAAAATTCACTGACTTTCACGACTGCGGAACTCCCATCAATCCGAGAATGGTGCATGGCCAGGTGGAAGGCGCGATGGTCATGGGCGCCAGCGAAACCGTTCTGGAAGACGTGCAGTTCGACGAGAAGGGCCACATCCTGAACCCGAACCTGCATGGTTACCTGATGATGACGATCAAAGATGCTCCCGAAGTGTTCAGCGGCCTGGTGGATTCCTACGAGCCGGAAGGTCCTTTTGGGGCCAAGGAGATCGGCGAAGGCAGTACGTGTACGGTGCTCGGTGCCGTGGCCCATGCCATCGCCAATGCCACCGGCGTGTGGATTAAGGAGTTGCCGATCACGCCCGAGAAAATCCTGAGCGCCCTTCACGCCAAACAATCCATTCAGGAAGCGGGCAGCGCCCCGGGTGACGACTGACAGCGGCGGTTGTGCGCGACGTGTGGATCAAAACGTGTGGTCCGCCGACCGCGCCTTGTTTGCGCAGCGAACGCGAGGACCGCAGCGGCGGGAGTCACGAACAATCGAATTGCGTTCCACGATCGCGGAACATCGCCTGTCGCCCGCAGCGGGCATTCTCGTCCCCGAGATGACGGGCAACATATAGCGGCTTGCCTTCTCTTGGCGGTTCCCGGCAGTGGGAATGTCGCGGGTTTTACTTGGGTGTGTAGCCGGCAAACCGAGGGCCCCGTCCGCCCTGTCACGCTTTGCGATTGTGCCTGGGCAGGCACGCGCGCGCGCGCGCGCGAGCGAGCGCGCGAGCGAGTACAAAGCTATCGCGCAAGGGTCGATGGCGATTTCGCACGCTTTCGACGTGAATTGCAGGAAGCCCGCTGCGTACAAGCGACAGATTTTTTTCACTGCCGACGAGGCTGCAGATGTCTTCATCCGCGGAAATGTGATAGCGTGGCCGTGATAGTTGGCGATAGGCAATAAATACAAACTACGGGGAACGGACTCATGCGAGATGTCTCGAGCATAGAAGCATTCTTTACGCCGAAAAGCGTGGCAGTAGTTGGGGCTTCCGCCGATCCAAAAAAGGCGGGTTATACGGTACTCAGGAATCTCGTCTCCATGGGTTATCAAGGGAAGATTTTTCCGATCAACCCGCATGAGGACTCGATCCTTGGCTTTCAATGCTACAAGACCGTGCTCGACGTACCCGAACCCATCGAGATTTGTGTGTTGCTTGTTTCTGCGGAACTAACGATGCAAGTGGCAAAGGAAATGGCGCAGCGGAAAGCTCGTCGCCACGACATCATGGGAGTCATTTGCATGTCCGCGGGTTTCGGGGAACTCGACATCAGCGATACCCACCAACGCCAGCGGGAACTGGTCGAGACTCTTCGAGCCGCCTCCATCAGACTCGTGGGCCCGAATTGCCTGGGGATTATCGACGCTTACAGCGGATTCAACACGAATTTCGACATCTCCGTCTATCCGAAAGGCGGGTTGAGCATTCTCACCCAGAGCGGCGCATTCGGGAACTCATTCTTGTTCTGGGCGGAGAACCTGCGGCTGATCGGCCTGAGCAAGTTCGCCTCCATCGGCAATATGGCCGATGTCAGCATGGCCGAACTTCTGCTACTTCTGAAGGATGACCCATCTACGCGGGTCATTGCCGTCTACATCGAAGGCCTTCCCGCTCCGCGGGAATTTTTCGAGGTGGCCCGTGAAGTGAGCGCGGTGAAACCCATTGTAGCCATGAAGACCGGCAGGAGCGATATCGGCTCGGCCGCCGCTCATTCTCATACGGGAGCCGTGGCCGGCGCGGATGCCATCTATGACGGGGCCTTCAAACAGGCGGGCATTATTCGCGCGCGAAGTGTTTTGGAATTCTTCGACACATTGCGAGCGCTCGAGAGGCAGCCGATTCCGGAAGGGAACCGCGTCTGCGTGCTCACGCATATGGGCGGGCCCGGTACCATTTGTATCGATGAAATCTCGGCGACGGGTAATCTGCAACTGGCCAAGTTCTCTCCCGAAACCCACGACGCCATCAAGCAAGCCTGCGCGCCCATGGCCAATGTGGGGCGCCCTGACGGCTACATCGATCTGACCGCCGCTCACGACGAGAAACTTCACAACCGGGTATTGAAGCGTCTCTTCCAAGAGCCGAACGTGGATTTGGTCCTCCAAATCATGGCCCCGAGCGCGCACATCAACCAGAAGCTCATGGTAAGAGAGATCGTGGATGCCTACGAATCGCAGACGGGCAAGAAGAAGCCGCTGTACCATGCGGTTACATTCGGCCACTTCGCGATCGAAGTCCGGCAGGGATTGGAAAATGCGGGTCTGCCCACCTTCGTGTATCCCGACATGCTCGCCAGAGTTGCAGGGAATGTGGCAAGTTACGCGGCGTTTCGCCGGATCGTCCCAGCGATCGCGCAAGATCGGAAGACCGTCGAGAGCGGAATCAAGCCAAAGAGAATGCCGGCCGCGGAGCTGATCGCTGCCGCCTCAAAGAAGGGACGTATCAGCTTGCTTGAACCCGAGGCGTATCAGGTGTGCGGCGATTACGGCATTCGCGTGCCGCCGTATCGCCTGGTGAATTCGGTGGAGAACGCGATCCGCGCCGCCAACGAAATAGGGTATCCGATCGTGCTGAAGGTTGTGTCCGAAGAAATCTTGCACAAGACTGATGTCGGCGGCGTGATGCTGGGCATCAGTTCGGATGAATCCCTTCAAGCCGCCTACACGAAGCTGATGGAGAACGTCACCAAAGCAGCGCCTCACGTTACCAACCTGAGGGTCCTGGTGCAAAAGATGATGCCGGCAACCACCGAGCTCGTGCTCGGAGCGGTGCGAGACAAGTCCTTTGGCCCTACGGTTATGTTCGGAATGGGCGGGATCTATATCGAAGTCTTGAAGATGGTGGGTTTCCGGCTTTCACCGCTTGGAATGCAGGAAGCCAAGGACTTGATTCGCCAGACGCTTCCTCCCGCCCTGGTTAAGGGCGTTCGCGGAGCGGCGGCCATGAATCTTGATTCCGTCGCCAACACGCTGGTTGCTCTGGGACGTTTGCTTGAAGAGCAGCCCCAAATCGAGGAGGTGGATCTCAATCCGACCCTGCCCTATGCGGATGGCTGCATAGCTGTAGATGCAAGGATTATCATCTCGAAGGAGCCGTGAGTCCCGCGCGCAGCCGGCTCGTGCCATGCACGCGAGAGGGTGTTCAGGGTACCCATGCTTGCAGGGTCCGCAAGCATAGGAAGATCCTCCGACTCCTCACCGCTACTCCTCTCCATCCTCCAGCGTCGTTTCCATCACACACTTTACCAGCTCGCCCTCCGCCAACTTCTGTCCGTGGGTTGGGGCCTTTTTCGCTCGGGGGCCAATCTGTAAGTTCCGAACACACGGACTACCATCGGGCATAGATAACTGGCAGCACCATAATTTTTGCGGACCCTCAAATCATCGAATCCTTTGTAGAAGCTCTGCCGCTTTCTCCGAATCCATCGCCAACGCTCCAGTTTCCTTCTGGGTCATGTACACCTGTACCTTCCCAAATTGGAGCTATGGCTCTAAACACGACTGCGGAACTCCCATCAATTCGAAAATGGTGCATGGCCAGGTCGAAGGCGCGATGGTCATGGGCGCCAGCGAAACCGTTCTGGAAGACGTGCAGTTCGACGAGAAGGGCCACATCCTGAACCCGAACCTGCATGGTTACCTGATGATGACGATCAAAGATGCTCCCGAAGTGTTCAGCGGCCTGGTGGATTCCTACGAGCCGGAAGGTCCTTTTGGGGCCAAGGAGATCGGCGAAGGTGGCCCTATACCAAAACTGGACCTCAGACCAGTAGTTTGGAGTCTGCGAATTTCGTATCCTGACCACGTTGATTTAGAGAGCATCGAACCCCACCCCCGGCCCCTTGTGGTTCCGCTCCCAGCTTGAATCCGGTTGACTTCTTCGCGGTCACGCCGCCAAAGGATAGGGAAGCGCATGCACAAAAAGGGATGGGTGTGTTCCGGAGTCTTCATTTTTTTGATGGGTTGCGGTCTTTTTGCTTCGCCGGCAGTGGCGGGCGTCGGAGTCAGTCCGACTTCCTGGAAGTTCGGCTCCGTTGTCGTCAATTCCTTGAGTTCGCCGGCAGTCCTTGTATTGACCAACAGCGGAAGTCGGAGCGTGCCGATCCAGAAAGTCTCCAGCAGCCTCGCGCAATTCATCGTGGCAGGCCCGTCTCTGCCGCTCACTCTGCAAAGCAAGCACAGCGTATCTTTCCAAGTATTCTTTCAGCCCAATACAGCGACTCTATTTTCCGCAAAAATTGTCTTTACGTATGGCCGCTATTCTGGCGGCACGCTGGCGGTGCCAGTCACCGGGACGGGTGTCGCTTCAACTGCCCCGAGCCCGACCTATTTGCTTACGCCAAGTGCGAGCAGTGTGAACTTCGGGAAGATCCTTGTCGGCAGTTCCGCTTCTAAATCTGTCACATTGACAAACACCGGGAACTCCAGCGTAAGCATTTCGCAGATTAGCGTGAGCGGGACCGGATTCACCGCCAGCGGAGTCACCCCGCCCGTGACCCTGGCGGCTGGCCAAGGCGTTTCGCTGCTTGTGGGGTTTTCTCCCAGCCTGGCCGGAGCCTCGACCGGAAGCGTGACCGTCGTGAGTAGTGCGACCAACTCCCCTGCCACGATTTCACTGGCGGGTACCGGCGCGCAGCCCCAGATCTCCGTCGTCCCTGCCAGCGTGAATTTCGGCAAAGTCACGGTCGGCGTCCCCAACCCGCAAACGGTGCCCGTGAGCAATCCCGGCAGCGCCAATCTGAGCGTCACGCAAGCGACGGTGAGCGGCACCGGCTTCGGGTTGAGTGCAGTTGCTTTGCCCCTTACGCTGGCGCCGGGCGGCTCCGCCGCTTTGACCGTGAGCTTCACGCCGGCTTCGGCCAGCAGCACCGCGGGCGCTTTAACGCTGGTCAGCAATGCGCCGACTTCGCCTCTCAGCGTCGCGCTTTCCGGCACAGGCGTGTCTCCGGTTCCGCAACTTTCGGCGAGCCCGAGTGCATTGAGTTTTGGCAGCGTCACCATCGGCAGTAGCGGAACGCAAACGGTCACGCTCGCAAGCACGGGGAACTCCGCGGTGACCCTCTCTCAGATCAGCGTGGCCGGCACAGGCTTCAGCGACAGCGGCCTTGCGCTGCCCATCACGCTCTCTGCCGGACAGTCAACAAGCTTCAACGTGATATTTGCCCCGGCCACGTCCGGCAGCCTGACCGGCACGGCCACTGTAGTCAGCAACGCGACCAATTCACCCACCACGATCTCGCTCGCTGGTTCGGGCGCCGCTGTAGCGACCCACTCGGTCGATCTTTCCTGGTCGGCGGGCACGTCCTCCGCGGTGGGTTTCAATGTCTACCGTGGCGCGCAGACAGGCGGGCCATACACCCGGCTGAACTCCAGTTTGGTCGCTTCCATGAGCTATGCGGACGTGAACGTCCTCTCGGGGCAGACCTACTACTATGTGACTACGGATGTGGATTCGTCGGGACTCGAGAGTTCCTATTCAAACGAGGCCTTCGCAACAATTCCGTAGTCGTATCCTTCGGAGAAATCTCGCAGGATTCCGCCACGTGCGGCGGACCCGTTTCGCGCATGCAACTCATGGCGGGGAATTGCAGGCGGCCGCAGCCGCGGTTGCGCCTGAATGCTTGCGAGGGGACACCGCACACGCCGCAAAGGCCCCACCCTTCGCACACGGCGCGAAGAGTGGGCTACCCTCGCCTGAGAGTCAGGCTGGCGACAATCACGATATGGCCCCTCGCTAATTCCGAGGAGTCTTTCGGCCGAAATCTCTGCAAGAATTTTTGGTTCTTGTGATTAAGAAGTTCCCGGGAAAGTACCCCGAAGAGTTCTGGGGAGCCTGGCCCGGGGTAGGAGCGTGTCCAGACTTGTTATGTCATTTGGGCGAAGTTTGTGTCCAGTGTGTCATTTCTGCCTTCGCCAAGTCATTTCCACACTCACCGGTATGTCGTTCTTCACGGGGATTGCTAAGAGCGACGGTGGATCGATTTTGAAATCGGTCAGCGTAGTCGGAATGGTTCCTGATATCCGCGTCTCGTTTCCGTGCGTCACTTGCTCGAATGGAACCTGCTTATACTTGGCGGTCTGGCCCGCGAACTCGATCTCCAAATCGGCGTGGATTGTTGCTGATGCGGAAGCCTCTTCGGGCAATTGGGTACGCACGCTGACCATCGGAAATTGCCCGCCGCGCGTCACTTGCAGCGTGTGAAGATCGCGATTGCTGTCGCCCGAATCAAACGACTTCACCGGCACCGCGATCAAGAAATCGCATTGTCCGGCGTGGCAAACGCCCTTGCCTCTCGCCGCGTGGCTGACGCCATCAACGTGATGCAGCGGGTGAGTCACGTGATAGGTGATCGTGGATTGTTCGAGAACCCATTGGCTATCCGTTTGGGCATGCGCCGAAAGCGGGAGGGTAGAAACAGCGAGGAACCCGAAGGCCATCAGTGTTCTTCTGATTATTCGAGTCATAAGCAGCTCTCACCATTTAAAAGATACGGACAAAATCGAGGCTCCATACGCAGCGGCAGTTATGACGGCCACCGCTCCATGAGCGCTCGCGATTCCATGAACCCTTTCGCCCTTGCTTTTTTGATCGAACGCGATCGCTCCCAAAATAGGCGTCAGTATCATGCCTGGACCATGAATCCAGGCCAGAGCCTTGTGCAAGCGGATGGGCCCACGAGTTTCGGTTCCCGGAATCTTGGGCGCGCGAATGGCATAGTACGCGCTCATGAAATACAAATCTCCCGCCGCCGAGCCGAGAGCAAGATGAGTCCAGCGATCGGTCGAACTGGTACTCCTGCCGCCGGCCAAGCTCCCGGTAATCACGGATGCGACTATTGGAGCGGTCGCTATCAAACCGAGCCGCTGATGGATCTTCAGCATATGCGAGCGCTTGTCGAGCCTCGCCTGATCTTGGGCACTTCCCTGCGTCTGAGCCGGAGAGAAGCCCAGGTCTGCTAGCGACAGCACGCCACCCAAAGTCAAATTCATCGATTGCTTGGCCCCTTGGGCGATCGTCACTTTAGTCACGTTGGTGCTGAACCCTACCGCCAAAACGGAAACTTCGTAATCGCCAGGTACCAGGTTTGGAACTTCGTAGACGCCGGCCGAATCGGTCTGGGTCTCCGTCGATTGCCCCGTGGCCACGTTCTTGGCGGAGATTCTGGCGTTGGTAACGGCCTTGCCGGAGGGATCGGTGACGGTGCCAGACAACGAGGCGCTACCCACCTGTGCTCGCAATGGAACCGTCACCAGGAGAGACAGTACCCAAATCCCTACTCCGAACGCGAACTTCCACGCTTCCCGATTCATTTGAGGTTCTCCTCTCGATCTTGGATACCTGACGGATATTTGAGTCGAGGGATGCCACAACCGCTGCCGAAGTTGTATGAGCGACTGAGATTCGCCGTCACACACCCTTCGACTCTAACAGGATGCCGAAAAATGCCGCAGGACGGAAGGGCGGGGTTTGAACCCCGCCGCAAGCCACGTCCTTTCTTCAGGGGATTTTAACCCCTGAAGCCTGCTGCCGACTTTTTCAGCACCCTGCTAAGGCGCAATTGCAAACCTGGGAACTGCGGCCCTCATCTCGGGAGAGTTCGGAAGTCGTCCCCTTGGGCGCGCCAGCTTTACTCGGCGTTAGCTTTCGATTATGCGGGCTACTTCGACGGCTCCCACAGTTCGAGGAATCCGCCGACGTCGGGGTCGCGCAGTATCACGGCGCGGCCATCCTTGACCTTCACGATGCCGCCTTCGGACACGGTGATGGCGCCGGCGGCCTTGGCCTTGGCGTACACCGCGTTGATGTTGGTCACCTGAAAGCCGACGTAGTTGACGCCGATATCGGCGAAGTGCTCGTCGGGGGGCTGCTGTTTTCCCGGCGGTTGCGGAAACGCGATCAACTCGAGGCGCACGTTTCCGGTGGTCATCGCTTTCGGGAACCACCCATTCATCATGGTCATGCGC